>Ga0123355_10018459_pt1 | contig 11064 bp, 7 predicted proteins | sample TergutEmb28metaG_3_FD_89872 | JGI IMG/M metagenome (GOLD analysis project Ga0123355, IMG submission 89872) | Embiratermes neotenicus P1 segment gut microbial communities from Petit-Saut dam, French Guiana - Emb289 P1 | ecosystem: Host-associated > Arthropoda: Insects > Digestive system > Gut ...
CATAGGCAGGTGAATGAAGTACTTCATTCACCTGCCTATGAAGATGGAACCGATAGTGAGTTCCGAAACGTCGGCAATTAAATCTCAGACGCCGGGGAATTACCCAAAAAGGAATAAGTTATACCTCTACTCTGTCTATATTGAGTAGACTTGTAAACAGTAATGTAGCTTCAATGTAGAAGCATTTGGCTTCGCTTTACATTGGGAGATGAAGTGGTTTAAAATCAGAGCAACGATAGTTTTGATTTTACTTTACCATTACAAGGACAAAGTGACGTCATAATCATTGAGAAGCACAAAAAACGTTATTTTTTATATGTTTTAAGCTAAGGAAGTAAGATATATTTCGTGTAATTTCTATCGTAAGCCGATCTCAATGGGCGTGCAGTCTAAGGCGTTGGTCTATGGCCGCTGGCTTGCTGAGATTGTGGGTTCGAATCCCGCCGGGGGAATGGATGTCTATCTGTATTGAATGCTGTGTGTTGTCAGGTAGAGTTCTCTGCGACGAGCTGATCACTCGTCCAGAGGAGTCCTACCGGCTGTGATGCGTTGTTGTGTGTGATCTAGAAACCTCAAGAATGAGGAGGCCATGGCCCGCGTTGGGCCACAGCGCCAAAGGATAAAAAAGGATCTTCCGTAAGGGTAGAAATTTGTAGTTTCTTTGGACCGAATCGGGTTTTATGATTATTTTACAGAGCTGTGTGCCTGGAGGTTTATTCGTCATTCTTACAATGGACCACAACGGAAAATATATAGGCATAAAAAAAAAGGTTCATTCATTCATTCATTCATCACCTTAGATTAACGTTTTGTTTTACCTCACTAAACAGATTTCGTACTGCATTTTCACAATGGGGGAATAAAACCGTTGTTACGTGAAAAATATAACAGAAGGAAGAAAAGTCGAGCAAAGAAGGAGTACGTCATATGTAAAGGTACACAGCAGTTGTAACCACTGGGCCACAAGCCTGAAAGTAGCGAGTTCGATCGCCGATAATATCATTGGAAATTTTCACTCACTACTTCGGGCTACACTATGGTGCTGGGTCGAATCAGCTTCTAAAAGAAATGAATACCAGTAATATTTCATGGGGGGGGGGGGGGAAATGGGCGGGCCCTAGGGGTGGACAACCTTATCACCTTCATTCGCCAATTGTCTTGAAATCCGGAAGCCTCAATGTACAAGGGAAAGCCGGGCGAAGAAAGCAGAAATGATGATGGGGAAGGGCAAGGATGAGGTTGCATGTAAGATTGAAAGGATATAGAAAATATGGGTAGGGCATGAAACTTTGAAATCGTTATAAATAGCTTAGACAAACTCTAGTCATTAGCAGTGCTGTGCATGTGCACTGGCAAAATCTTGTTGTTACGAGGCACATCGATATGAATGTATTTGTTACTCAGTCGGTAAATCCCATCAGCTCAGTTCTATCCATTTAGATGTTTATTTAGAATAGAGTTTTTCTGCGTTGTCATGGCGTATATTTTTGTGAGAGGAAGCAATGTCTCTGGTTAAACTGTTTTATCTCCAGAATACGAGACGGAGGGTGACGTGTTTCTGTACCATGTTTGAAAGTACCTGTGAGCCAAGTACAAGGGTTCGCATCCCGTGAGACGATAAGCTTAATTAAACGATTAGATATTTCACTCATGTGCATTTTTGGGGGGTTATAATACGAATTTGATAAACTGGAAGGAATCTCTGTAAGGCACAGAACCAAATGTCACTTAGCTATATACTGTATGATTAATAAACTGGTGTACTGCCCTTTCTTTACACAAATTACTAGCTTGACATTTTGTCCTTCGGAATGTTACGTCATCGGTTACAAATTATCGTGGTGACCTTAAAAATGTAAAGGGGGAAATTCGGAACTTGCCAGTCTCGGATCAGAAAACATGCTTGCTATTGTTGTGGGGTTGCTGGGGTTAACACAGCGCCATTAGCACTGTTATACTGGGTGTCTGTGAAAGTGTATCAAAACCCGAAGAAGATGGATGTTGTGAGGGTTTGTGATGGTCAGTAAGTTGACAGTGACACGTTGGATGCAAGGAAGATTCTTTTGGGGTTCTCGTGGCAGTGAATGTCAGGTATGTTTTTCTCAGACCTGACACCGTCTTGTGTGGTACAAAGGTGTCAACATATTGAATATTCTACCCTGATTAAAATTTGCAAAATGTTCTCAGTCGCGGTTTTATTTGTATACAAGATTTCACGGCGTCATGTCAGAATACGATAAACATGACACTATACAATCTTCGTAATGTCAAATGCAGTGTGTTTCTGCTTAGTTCCCGCTCTATTAAGCAGAATGTACAAGACAATTAACTGCATTTCCGTCTGCATGTTTGATCAGAATATCCTCCACATGCCTGCGGCTAGGCCTGGAAATCTGTAGAGTGACTGGGTCAATGGGCTGATAACTGCCTGACAGTGTGACCGCTCTTGTGTCCTGCAACATTTTTAATTGAAGGGTCTGCCATTTCGGACTGTTTATACCAGGGGTGGACAGCAAGACGTGTGTCTATAGCCACACTTAGCAGTAAACATAAGCAAGAATCATATATCAATAAAATAATTTCTTTTTCGTACAGAGGTGGATTAATTTTCAACTTCTTACACTAGTTCAGATATTAAAGTTACTTCTACATGTTTCGGTCATAACGTAAGGGTATTTCCAGGAAGATGTCCATATGTGAAGCCCGAAACCTGTAGAAGGTAAGCTTTGTGTTTGAACTAGTGCAGTAAATTGGAAATAACCTCACCTGTTTATCAAATTTATTGAATTAAACCGTCTTTACACAACACAATTGACAGTTGTTATTCTACAACTGGTTACATCAGCAACATGTTTCGGCCTTGTTTGGTCATCTTCAGGCTTACAAAATCAATTAAGGGAATAACCTTTGTAAGCTTGATGATGGCCAAACAAGGCCGAAACATGTTGATGATATAACCAGTTGTAGAATAACAACTATCAATTGTGTTGTGTAAAGACGGCTTATTTCATTAAATTTGTCACATGCACACAGCGGGATGGAAACAATCCAATTCACCTGTCTATGTTCAGTGAACGGAAGGTTTGTAGGTTAATATTATTCTTCTTTCATAATTTGATAATTTCTTATTTCTGTTCATCTGACTGCAGTAAATAATTTTCATTAATTTACGAGTCCCGTTTTTTTAAGGTTTCTTTTAATACGCCGTTTCAGGTCAGATTCGTGTGCTTCTAAGTCACTTGAATACTATTTGCATGCAGTCAACTCGGACACCCCTGGTTTATACGCAAGCCGAAGTGCTTCTGAATTGGTTCTACTGACGCACGACTGTACTCTGTTGGCTGTCAAAGCAACTGTTCCCAAGAGCTGTATATCACGAGAAACTACATACTGAATGTGTCTGCTCTTCTGACTTGTGTTCGGGAGGTGTGAAGTTCGAGTCTCCTTCGTTTCACCGACTACCCTGAGCTTTATCTCGGTTTTCTCAGTCCTTTTTGAAACAAATGTCGGTAAATGCGTCAGATTAGTCTAGACCCGCTGTCATCAGAACCATTTATACTTTGTCGTTCAGGATTCGTCTTACCATTCGCGATATACACTTCGACGTACTGATAGAGTTGTTAAATAGGCGTATTCCACACAAAATTCATAGCGGTATTAAATTCCTAACGTGTGACGTCGAGAAATATGCGACTTATGACCGTGGCGTTAAGTGCACAGTGTTGAAAACTGTCATCACTGCAATCTGCCACATTACTGGTATCTCCTTAAGGTATTAGCCCCTTAAAGCAGAGTGGTTGATGTACCGGGGTGCTGATAAGTCCTTAGCCCGACCAGGAAGGTAACAAGCTCGGAAGCATGTAAGGGACGCTTGCGATTTCAACAACATCGAGACGCGAGCTGTTATCAAGATTCAAGGCAAGGCGCCGAAGGAAATTCACGCCATTCTGACAGAAACATTAGCTTTTCTCCTTTCTGGCCGGACTAAGGACTTATAAGCACCCCTGTATATAGACCTGTTTAGCGTTAGACGAGCTCTGCATTTTACACCATTCGATGTCTTCGTATTTTGGACCTAGGAGGGACGAGATAACGGGGGAATGGAGGAGACTGAATGACGAGGAGCTAAATGATTTGTACTCCTCACCCAATATTGTGCGGGTGATAAAATCGAGAATAATGAGATGGCCTGGGCATGTAGCGCGTATGGGTGAGGAGAGGGGGGTGTATAGGATCTTATTTTGGAAACCAGAGGGAAGGAGACCACTGGGGAGACCTAGGCGTAGATGGGTGGATAATATTAAGACGGATCTCCAGGGGGTGGGATGTGGGTGTATGAACTGGATTGGGCTGATCCAAGATAGAGATCGGTGGGGGACGCTTGTGAGTGCGGTAATGAACTTTGGAGTTCCGTGAAATGCGGGGAATTTCTTGACTAGCTGCAAACTAGTTAGCTTCTCAAGAAGGACTCTGCACCATGAAGCAAGTAAGTAAGTTGGTCTGATTCTCACAATTATCAGACGTTATACCTATATACAACTTTAACAAAGTTGTCTTTCTATTGAAGATATAATCCAAAATTTAAACATTTCTTACATTAATTGTGTACGTGAAATAAAGCGTTTCGTAAAGAAATATACTTATCCTCCGGATAGTAAATTTTTCGAATAACTGAAGCGCAATCTATTGTCTGTTGGAAAGAGCCTTAACCTAGTTTTTTCTAAAGCCCTTCCCTGTAAAAGTGACAAAGTTCTTTTTTTTTTAATGTATTCACTTCATACAGCTCTGGATAAACACATAAGGAACTGAAACTTGAAGAATGAAAATAAGCATGTACATGAATGAGACTGCTAACATACATGTTGAAATTACTGAACACAAGGATTGTTAACTGACAAACAAATATAGGCTGAACGTTAATGTGGATAGAAGAAACACGATGCAAATTTCGGGAAAACGGCGAAGATCCTTGGCATGTATATAATTAAGAAGGTATTTGATTTGTTGCCAGTTTTTGTTGGCTAGGAAATGCGGTGTTGTTTCTTCAGGTTGTGCAGTTGATTTTAGGTCAATGTTGCATGTCAAGCAGGTGCGTAAGTTACGCTGTGGCGTTTACTTTGGCATAGGTGCTAGAAGTTTTGTAATTTCAGGCATCCGCCACGATGTAGATGAGATGTGCGCTCTTCTGGGATATTACGTAGCGTAGAGTGGCAGTTCCTTACCGAAGTTTCGGGACAACCTCCTTGTATTTCCTTACCCTTGAATATGTGACCGATAGTTTGTTCCGAAACGTCTGTACGAAATTACCCAGAAGAGTGCTATATTTTCTACTACAATAATACTTTTCTATACGTTATACACAGAGTGATCAAAATGTCTCTGTGTGCCTGATGATTACAGTACAGAAGTTAGGTGCACAGAGACTTTTTTATCACTCTGTATAATATGTGGGAGGTATAATAATACCTAAATAACATATTATGTTATATATTTCATGTATTTTAGAACTCCTTTTAATTTTGTGCCCGTAAGGTACAGCGACTGGTGGACTATCCCATTTGTCTATCCCTTATTACGGCTCTGATCCCTGAAAATAGCTTTTCATTCCACGAAACAACACATATGCTGCTGATATGAATTTAGTTGTAATGTCTTACTGTCTTTCCGCAACGTCGAACACAAATCTTACCCTGTCATCTATATCAGGCTCATGGCATTTTTCTTTTACAGGTCTATGGAATGCACCTTTCTTTATCCACATTTTCTGTCCGTCTTTATTCCTTCTCCTCTTATACTTCATAAACCATTATTTATCCCTATTTTTCCCTTTATTACTTACATATTCGGTGACGTTTTCGTCCATAAATTACAGCTCCTATAATTACATGTAATCATAGGCAAATTTTTACAATAATATCTAAGACCGTGTTTTCTATTCTGAATGTCAAGACACCGATTTTGAACAAGGAAATATATGTGACTAAGATTATAATGGGACTCGTTAATCTCTTCACATATATGACGTTTTATATGAAGAGTAGAGACGCCACACATTGCGGTAGAAACATCATTAAGAAGAAATCTGTTGCATCTATCTCATTTCTACCCTGAAGAAGGAAGGAGGCGGTATCTGCAAAAGTCGGTGAATGTCTGCTGGCATACAATGCGTCACATTCCAGAAGACTGTAGTCTTCACCGACACCTCAGCGAGAACACAAAATTCACCTCTCAGTACCTCCTGCTGAAAGATTAAATCTTATCAAACCTGGTTGTTGTCCGACTTGAGTAACCAGCTAGTGTATATAGGCTATATCTGGAATAAACTTTGAAGGATCGTTAGCGTTGGGATGATCAGAAACGTAGTAACTTGAAATATTGAATTGGAATTACATTATCATAGATAATTGATTGACAAAGTTTTGTAGATCACAAGCCGCCTCTGATAAATCTCACATCAGGCTCCTCGTGCTGTTTATTGCGAAATAAGGAAAGTCACATTGACATGACAGGCGTCCGTCACTTTGTCGAATTACGTTAGACTATAAATTTATTCTCAAAAAAAAAAAAAGAGAGAGAGATCTCCGTCCCCTGCAAACCTCACAACAGGAGTGAACCTTATGCATTTGAATATTCATCAAATTTTCAGGCTAAGGAAACTATATTGACGACGTCTTGAGAGGTTGCCAATAGCATGGCGCTTCTGAGAGTCTGTACATCCCTTACAGTTAAGCTGATTACGTGTTACATTTCCTGCTGTATTTCGCAGTGATGGGATGGTATAAGCACTGATTTCAGAAAGTGTGGGAAAACCTCCCATACATTCTATATTCGGATTTAAACTTTTTCAGCTTCCGTACAATTTTTAACATTTTTAGGATCTAAATAATGCCTCCAGTAGTGCGACAGCCAGTTGTGACTTTCTTTCTTGCACAGTTTTCTACTCAACTGGCAACGAGCCCAAAGAGCTGTCCATGCTATTCGTATATTATGGACGTTGGTTTCAGAGTTATTATAGTGATACAGACGAACTGGTCGATGTATATCTAAGTCGAACTACGATTGTAGTAGGCAAGAATAACGAAATAATTCTAGTTTTATAGGACTTCACAATAATTAACTCACCACAGCTCAGTTGTTAGTTCATGCAAATCATGATTTGACTTACATAAACTGCATTTTCTTCACACACTCTATTTACGTGTTTCCCTGTACCAGTACTTGAGCTGACACACAATTTCCACCCAATCTTTCATCCCTGCAAAATCACTAATATCGCTGTGCGCTGTCCGATACACACGGCTGCTATACAAGACAAAAAACGAATGGCATAAATCACAAAATCCTTTCCTTTCAACAGAAATAACAGCAACACGCAATGTTTTGTAGAAAGCGAAGGCTGAAACGTGTTTCTGATGGAATATTTAAGAACGCCCTTCATCATGGTATAAGTAGTTCTGTCGCTGCAGGTATTACGGATATACAGAGCGATAAAAAAAACCCGTCTGTTTGGAACTAAAACGCGAAGGTGTCACTTCTACTAAGGAGCCGTGTGACTCTAGTGTTTTATCAAACGTTTCGGCCATTGTCTCTGTTTCCATCTTCAGGGTTTGATGTCACATCAATCCTTGCTGATAGAAATAGGGACAACCTGCTTGCTCACACGACCGAAAGTTGTACAGAGTAACATATTGCATTCAGCCTCCATAAAAGGGGAAACTCGTATAAGAGATAACCTCATGAAGGGCGTGTTTTGTGGGGGTAAACATGTAGACAGAGAAGGTGTATAGCCCTCTGAACGTTATAGTTCAGAATTTGTTTCCCCCCTTGTGGCGCTGCGGCCCAACGCGGGCCATGACCTCATTCTTGAGGTTTGTAGATCACACACAACGACGCATCACAGTCGGTAGGACTCCTCTGGACGAGTGATCAGCCCGTCGCAAAGACCTCTACCTGAAACATACAACATTCAACACAGACATCCATGAACCCGGTGGGATTTGAACCCAGAATCCCACCAAGCGAGCGGCCGTAGACCCACGCCTTGGATCGCGCGGCAACTGAGACCGGCTTTAGTTCAGAATATGAAAATGAATTATTTATGGTTGCATGTGGAAGTGAAACTAAATGTAAGGTACTCGAAACATTTTACTACAGTTTGCGAATCATTTATTACAGTAGAACCATAAAGTCACGGTATAATACAAAATAGGGTAAAACAGTAAAAAATTTGTCGCTGTATGTCTGGTCCAGTCCTGGCCATATACAGATCTTTCCCCTAAGGATGGCCAGGATTGACCTAAACATGTGGAGACAGATTTGGGTACTGTGTTAGTGTATTTTGCATTTCAATGCGTAATGTGTTGTATTTACTGTCATAAATTAGATATTCCAGTTTATAAAATCATGATAAATTACAAAAAGTAAGTGATGTAACACATCAGGACATTCTAACAATATTTTTTTACTGCAATTTGGTTGTTACCCGGTGGCAGTGGTTATTTTACATGCATACAAAATATGAAATCGGTTTCTACTGATTTTAAAGTAGAGAGGGCTACATGAGATGCATGTAGTGGCAATATTATATAACCGTAATTATAGAAATAAAAAAAATTAATACATGACGCAGGAAGAACTTACATTGCGAGGAGTTTGGTAGTTTCAATTGTAAGGTTTATTCGATTTTATTATAATAAATTAATCGAATATGATGGGAGACCATGTAAGGCCTTCTGGAGGTAAAACAGTGGAAAACTTATTTTATCGACGCTATAGTAACGGTACTTTTGTAAGACTCGACTGTCTTGCAAATGTACTCGTATTTAAAAGACAAGAGCCTTGCTAATCTGTCCCTTAGCATGTCAGCACCCTTACGGGACAGGATCATGAGCAGGTTATTACAGTGTAGGCTGTTCTTGAGTCCATGTTGTAATGTCAGGCTGACCAAGTATATAAACCTTTATTAATTAATGGAACTGCAGTTTACGAAGTGCACACAATGAGTGTTCTCAAAGAGGTAAAAAACCTTCGGTGATAGTTGAAGAATAAAAGACCAACTTGATGCCACTTGCTATTTTATTTCATTTCTTATGTATTCAACATGTTTCGGACATTAATATATCCATCATCAGGAGCCTACGACTGTGCTGTTGAATTATCACATCGGTCGTTTTGTTCAGTAAAGACGGAGGATTTAGCGTTAGTGTAAATTTATGGTGTTTAGTGGTGTGTGTTTGGTGTGATGTGCTTTGTCGCTTTGTTGTAGTGGGTAGGCGTATTTTGATTCATATTGACCGTTATCTTTTATGCTTTGTGATCATTGTGCTCTCTTATATGTAGTATGTTTCATGGTTAATTGGTAATTTGGTGCATTGTTAATGTAGTTTGTTGTGCTTGTACTTGTGCTTCAGCCTGCAACACGGACACTACTCAAACCCAGCCGCACCAGATCTCCAACACACAACGAACCGAAGTATGTACAATCTCAAATTCTTACAACAATGTACATTAACGATGCACCAAACTACCAATCAACCAATGAAACATACTACACACAAAAGAACACAATTATCACAAAGCATAAAAGATAAGGGTCAATATCAATGGAAATACGCCTAACAAATACAACAAAATGACAAACCACATCACACCAAACAAACACCACTAAACATCATAAATTTACACTAACGCTAAGTCCTCCGTCTTTACAGAACAAAACGACCGATGTGGTAATTCAACAGCACAGTCGCAGGCTCCTGATGATGGATATATTAATGTCCGAAATATATTGAGTACATAAGAAGTGAAATAAAATATCAAGTGACATCAAGTTGGTCTTTTATTCTTCAACTATCACAATGATGTACTATCCAATAAACATAAGATACCATCGGCGAATTTATTTGCCATTTGATTCTACCGGTAGCAGTTGTAATAAATAGAAATATAATTAGAAAACTTCCTGAAAAATTCTTCAGTTTTTTCTCATTTCTCCCTTTTGGTGAAAAATTCACACCTCTGATATTGGACCTTTTTTTAGATTACTTCGTGAGAATTTTGCATAAAACAACGGAATAGACAAAAGTATTTGATGTTCGTAAATCCCGAAATCCTTTTTACGCCTTTCTTCTTCCAAAACGAAAACTCATTCCCATCCCCTGTGTTCTCACTGAGGTTATTTGACCACACCCACTTTTAAACCTAATGGTTCGGAGCTACATAAAACAGCAGTAACCCGCTGTGAACATGCCATGCAGGTAGCAAATGTTCATGGAGCACTGCGCTGTTCAGACTTGGCTCTGATGTGTACAGAACACACGGCTGCAAAATACGCTTCGCTGCAATACACAGCAAGTTTTTTTTTACGATATCTTGATTGCTGGTTATCCTGCATTTTACGACATGTAAACATATATTTTCACTGTGTGTTTATGGCGAATTTATGGCTTAAAAACTCCACTATTTTTCGCCTTATTGGTCAAGACACATCAGCTCTCTGTCGTATTTTTTGTCCTCTTTTTTTGGCGTCTTAGTTTGCCTTTAGGGCACCATTTAAAATTTTTTCGTCTTTCCGTCTGTGTATATGAAACAATTCTGTATCTGCTGAATAGATATTCATATAATTTTATATGGGGAAGTTATGCTAAAATTTATCCACCAATTAATATTTTAGCTAAAATCTGGCAGAAATGACGGACACTTTATCTGAAAATTACATGTTTATCTGCACCTTTTATGGACATAACTGCCATAGAGTTAGCTAAATATTTATCGTAGCGGAAAAGAATAAGTTTAGGCAACAAGAGAACATACGTACTGTGCTCAGAGAACTTTTTCGTAAGTGTTGCATTTTTCTAGATAATGCAACAAAATATAACAAACCATCCAGAATTGTTACACTGTGCATAAACTAATATTTCCTCGTAAATTATTCCTTTTTGGGTAATTCCCCGGCGTCTGAGTTCTAATTTCCGACGTTTCGGAACTCACTATCGGTTCCATCTTCATAGGCAGGTGAATTCATTCACCTGCCTATGAAGATGGAACCGATAGTGAGTTCCGAAA
>Ga0123355_10018460_pt1 | contig 11064 bp, 5 predicted proteins | sample TergutEmb28metaG_3_FD_89872 | JGI IMG/M metagenome (GOLD analysis project Ga0123355, IMG submission 89872) | Embiratermes neotenicus P1 segment gut microbial communities from Petit-Saut dam, French Guiana - Emb289 P1 | ecosystem: Host-associated > Arthropoda: Insects > Digestive system > Gut ...
GGATCTCCAGGAGGTGGGATGTGGGTATATGGACTGGATTGGGCTGGCCTAGGATAGAGACAGGTGGCGGACGCTTGTGAGTGCGGTAATGAACCTTCGGGTTCCGTGAAATGCGGGGAATTTTTTTGACTAGTTGCAAATCAATTAGCTTCTCAAGAAGGACTCTGCACCATGGAGTAAGTAATTACCCTAACTCCACTAGATGAGGAAAGTAATTTGGAAATTTGCATAATTTTCTGATTTTCTGTTTCCGACGTTTCTCCGAAAATCATACACACATACATTTACGGTGTGTGTGTGTGTGTGTATGTAAATTGCCACCCCGTCGCATTACTTGTTGACATTTCAGGGGCAGTCCCGCAATACATGTCAAAAATTAAATTTCCCAGCCTTTTGCAGCAACGTACTTAGCAGAAATTGGTAGGATACGTATCTAAGCGCTGACTTACTGTAACCCTCCTGCATTTCCCAGTATAAACTCCTACAGAGGTTTTCGTGTGAGGCGGTGAATAACGCCTTTTCCTCCAAGCAGTCTTCACTTAAGGTTAGCTCTTTCCATCTTGCGTCTCAGCGCTTTACAGAAGCTACATTATCAAGCTGGTTGCTCGTGCTCATAAATCTTATGTCTCAGGAACCCTCCTTCCTTAGATGCAGAATGCGAGAACCGATAGAAATACTCTTGTGTGCAAGTGGCGGAGATCAGGATTCAAAATAAACCTGCCTACCACGCTTCGTTACAATTGAATTTTATAAGGTGTACACGTAAATAACCATATACTTGGGAAGATAAAATTAAAGTGGATTACTATAATTTAAACCAAGAAATACACACAAATGAATTAGGTGAATCACGCAAAAGACCAATGTATCTAGCATCTGTTTGATACAATTATAGTACTCCCTGATGATGGGCCAATAAGACCCGAAATATGTGGCAGTTAGTGGCTTTGAAATATTATTATAAATCTGATATAATTTTGTGCATTTGTGGGTTTAAATTGCAGTAATTGATTTGTAATGCGCTGAATGAAAAATGTGAAAGTAATTGGACCTTCATGAGAGGATATGGGGCGTGGACTGGATTGGTCTGGCTCTGGTTTGGGTGGGGTATCGGGCTCTTGTGAACGTGGGAATGAAACTTCGGGTCCTGAAAATTGTTGGTGAATTCTTGGCTAGCTGAGAAACGTCTAGCTTTTACTTACCGTTTACCGCCCACATGCTGTAAAATTCTCACCAACACCCTGAAGATGGAACCCTTAAGAATGAACTAACCAGTTCGAAAAATGCTGGGTTCATGAATTTGAACAACAACCGGTGAATTCTGTTGTTGATGGCAGCAGGTTATGAAGTTCCTTACTAACATGCGTGCTTTACGCGAAACTCGTTGAATTTCATCTGTTCAGTCAAAAATGCCTCATCGGACCAAAATAAATGTTGTGTTGCGTAAAATATAGACGTTATTAATAAAGGTAATCTTGATTTTAATTTTTTCACTTGAGGACACGAATGTCTCACAAACAGAAGACAGCAAGTAACTTCTCCTTCCATGATGATAGGTTCGTTCTGCGCCAAATGGAACATCAGTACTAACGTGCGATACGCAGAAGCAGCAACACATTCAATAAACATATTTACTCCGTTTGAGTACGCCATCACACATTTGTTTTGTTGTATTGTTTGTTCTGATATCAGCAATTTAGCTTATGAAAACAAATAAATATTAGTGCCAAATAACAACACTGCAAGTTTTTCAGGACAGTTTCACCTAGCAGACAAACTAAATTTATATACACTGAACTTGATTGCTTGTTTTGTGTCCAGTAGAAGTTGATTAGAAATTTTTCTTTTTAATTTGGAGACAGAAAATGGCGTTAGTCCAACTGTGAGCGCCATCTGCTACTTTCTGTAGTTGTATGTGGTATGTGGTAATTTGGAAGACGTTATGAATATCCTGTCTACTGTAATCGGCTTATGTTGTTGTTGTTGTTGTGTTGGTGGGGGGGGATTGTAAGCAATTCCTTATAGGAGCATAATACAGATTTAGTGGCGGATGGATCATGTTGGACCAATCGGTAAAGCTTGAGATTATTGAGAATCTGCCGGGTTCGAATCTGGTCTGGTGGACTGACTGTTCTTGTTGACTCAGTGTTTTTGCCATTTTAGTCACTCCCTTAAAGCAAGTGTAGGGAATATATTTTAAATTAGGCCACCAGTGGTTCCTGTCACATCCGTTTCAATTCCCTGTTCATTGACTTTCCTAATGTTAGACAATGCGTGTTCTCAGCCGCTGAAATCGCCCTTGAATGAAACCACAACCAAATAAAACCACAACCAAATAAAACCACAACCAAATAAATACAGCGAAGGCAGAAGCTGAGATACTTCCATAACATTATCCTTCCATCTAAGTTTAAAGCCAGAATTGACCTCTTCCCTTCGGGTAAACTAACTAAAATTTTTTATGCATATTTCTTATAGTTTACTGGATTTTGTGAATTATTTTGAAGGCATGGTAGTAGGTATGTTCTAATATTTAGGTTTACTCACGGTCATTTACGCATATAGGTCTAGCTGGAATTCAAATTGGATAAACAACGTTTAAAATATTTACTTCGTGTTGTCCGTAGCTACTGTGCATTGTAACTGTTGGCTACATCAAGGCGTATTACTGCTGAAGGTTTCACGATTGGACGACGATTTTGTGCGTGTATTTAGGGGAAATATATTACCTTAAGCTGTTAAAAATATTAGCATCTGGTTTCCTCGAAGTGCCTTTATTGGTCAATATCTCTGTTAAGTTGTGGATTCTGTACGGTTGGTGCCAGTATTTAATCTCTTTTTCCTCTGATGGCCTCTTGGGTGGGTAAATGGAGGAATAGGGTACATCCTTTGCCAGATAATTGGAGCGACCTCCTGATACGACAGTATTTGTTAACTCCATAGCTTAAGGACAGCTTATAGGGTCATCATCGGATGAACAGAACTGCTCTGGGGAGGCTAGACAGCTACTAGCTACATCTTCCGAATTGTCTCCATGGCAGTATTTCTGTCCTAATACTCATTTTCTCTTATTCCCTCGATTTCTTTAGTCATCTCATTTTTCCCTTTGTTTTGTTTCCCTTTCCGTCTGTCTCTCTGCGACGTTGTTTCTTGCTGAGTGCGTTTCTTTATAATGGTTACTTAAAACGGGTTACATGTTCTGTCTTTGTTATGAGGTTATTATTATTATCTATTATAAATTACTAAAATCTTAAACAATACATATAACAGGTGTAGACGAATTAAAGTGCCCAGCGATATCAGGGCTTTCCTAATAATATTTGTCCTATAGTAATTTCTAATTTTCCATACACTGCATACAGAAAGTGCTGTATGCCCAGTCACAAAACACTTGGACGGTAATTTGTTTGCTTCTGCAACATATATTTGGCAGTTTGTATTTATCACTAGCTACATGCATGCCATATGATAAGTGCCATAATATTCACGCGCTCATCCACGGTCTCTATCTTCGGTTGTTTCTTTAACCTTACGGCAAACAAATTGTTAATTTTGATGCCACCCGTGTGCGCTGTGTTGCGTTATAGACTCAACTCTTTCTTCGGCCTCAACGCCTACCTCACAGAGAACAAGCTCCCAACCCTTGTAATCGTGCAAATGATGTGTGACTTACTCATTCACTGCTTCATACAGAGATATATGCAATTGGATAAAAGAACATTAATAAGCACCCACTGCCAGTTTGATTCAATGCACGGAATTAACGTGATGACTTCGATTTAGAACACTATTTGAATTCATTGTCAGTAACAATAAAAAGAATTTTTGCGTTGGTATTTGTGTAGGGGTCAATTACCTATTATGTTCTAATTTCTTTTCTACTCCTACACTATGGCTGTTCTTTGTGTTTGTATTGGTTTATTATGTAATGTCCTATGCCGTGCTGTGAAGTACGTAGGTGACATTGTGGCTTTCTCAGCACAGCATAAAGAGTCTTGAAACGTTTAATAAATAAAGCCGAGAAAGTTGAAACATTCGAACTACAGAAATTCCATCTGATTTTCATAGAACACTCATGTGTCATAGCTTTTCTTCCGCATAATATATTTACTTTAAAAACGGACATTATTGGCTTCTGAAAGCATAGAATATAGGTTATGTTATTTACTTTACAAAAACCTAGTCAGGGTCAAACAAAATATAATGGGAAAACAGTTACAATTCCTTCCTATTATGTATTCAGGGTGGTAATTGTTTGTATTGTACAGAGTTATGAGCGTCAAATAATATAGTACCCCTGAAAATAACCCATAATTATGTACCTCGAATGAACAGAGTCGTTCTTGAGAAGAAAATGGTCCCTCGGCTAGTGAAAAAATTGTTTTTTTCCGGTACAGAAGAACCATTTAATTTTAATAGATGTTTGCATTGTAGCTTTAGTAACATCCGTTCACCAGACATAATGTACAGATTTTACAAGGAAGATTCCTACACATTTTATACGGAAACTTTCCTTGCTAGATGAATATTTAATAAGAAATTTGGAAGCATTCTATTGAAAAGTTTCCTGAAGTAAAGTAATTGGACGAAGTGAAGTGAATGTTAGGTTACTGGGCTCGAATGTATTAAAATTCCCGTACAGTTTTCTAGAATTCGCTTATTAAGGGCACGCCAATCAAGTGTGCCGTACATACAGCAAGCAGTCAGACGTTGCAACACAAGAAAAGTAACAGTTGCTTTTCACTTTATCCTTTTGCTTATGTCAGCAACGTATCGCGAAGGTGTATGGGGGAGCGGAGGACTAGGCTTACTTATTCTTAACCGCGACACTAGACAGACGTGAGTGGTTACCTTCACGTTTCACTTTTCTGTGACTTTGAACAGGGGGAAGTGTCGTCACTACTTTGGGTGGCAGAAGGAGTGATTGTCAATATCAGTATGGATATGATGGGCAAGATAGAAATCTCTAACCCTGCTGGGAATCGAATCCCTCTCATCCGTCCAGTAACTAGTCCCTATACTAGTGAAGACAGACAATGAATCTCTCTGTATATATTATAAATGAAATTGGTTCATTGCTTCCTTCTTTGGTTGCTTGCTTGATTTTTTACTTGGTTCGTTGCCTGGTCATTCACATAAAAGCAAGGGAGATGGTTGTGGGCCTGTTACTGACAAGTCAGAGCCCAGGGCTCTGTCGTCAATAGATTGGTTAATATTCCGCTCACTTCTCACAAGAGATCAGTACGTTGTATTTTGTGTGTGGCTGCTTTGTTAAATATGTCAATACATTTAGCCACACGATGTGTTTATATGTTTAGTGTGATTTTCAAAATATGCACAGTTTATATTCCTAAACATCTCTAACTGACTGGGCCGGCTAATGGTGTTCTCTGTGAGGTAGGAAATGTGTGTTCATATATAACACAGATGGGCGTCTGCCTTCAGGCAGTCAAATGTGACTGCATTCCATGTATGCGGATATTTAATCCTTTGAAGCCCAGCGGTATCTATTTATACCACCTGCTCTGATCTTCAGAAACTTGGCACTAAGTCAATGCATTTGTGCGCTTCGTTTGTTCTGAAAATCACAGCTGATCTTTTCCCTATCCAACAACAAACAGTTCATCTTTCTAAAGGCGACGGACTGTGTGAGGTAGAAACTGATGTTTCGTGTGTAATTTAGAACATTAACTTAAAACTTTTGGCGCAAACCTTGCTCTCCCAGCCTTATCAATATAGTGTCTTAATGTGGCCCTCATATTACAAAATTGAATAAAATTCAACCAAAATGCTCAACGTCATTTTGTTTGCTGCATTTTCAAAATAGCCCACTTTTCATTTTCCTGCTATATTCAGTTCTCAACGCTGTACCACGTCCCTGGCATATCTTTACCAGAAGGACGAGCGGGAACTACTCGGTAACCTTCAGAAGAATCTAGCTCAGGAGTGCACAAATTCCAAGCGTAAGTTCGCCTTCCGACCGATTTGTCACGGTAGCCCCAAATTTTTGTGGATTGTCAGTATGAAACGTGCTTCTTAACATCCTTCTGTCATCTCGCATTTTGAGGTTGCTGCTTATAAAATCTTTGCAAGCCTGATTTAACCGGTCTTCGAAGAGGTAAGTAATATCAAGTGGTTCCAAGTAAGGGCTGTGTCATGTCGGAACACAATTCAATGTGTGTTTGTGTACCATGCGGGAACACCTTCTGTCTGTGCACCAGGCTGAACTTGTTTAGCGAACTGCTAAGCCTGGGCCTGTTCATTATCGTGACGTATGGTTGAGGGTAGGGCATTGTGCCGATAACCTCATACTCCCAGCTGAAGTCTCAGATGGCTAACTAGTAAGCAGTCTTCCTCACACAAATCAGGGAACAGGAAGGAGCAAGCTAACAAAGGTGAAGTGAAAGATGGCTGTGGAGGAGCTTCGTCTCACTAATCTGCACCAAGGATCTGACTTTCCTCCTCTTCTGAGTCCCAGCTGGGTTTTCTTAATTGTTTCCATTGTTTCACAGCCTGTAAAGTAGAGATGAATCTGCTACATGCGAGGGGCGGGCAGAGATGATCCCCCCCTACAGCCTGAGAAGTACCTTATACACCAAGTAACACAAGGAGCTGTAACAGTGGACCAAGATACGTGGGCAGATGGTTACAAACCCTGCAGTTTGCGTCTGCTGTAAATTTGTGCATCTGAATATAGACGCTAATGAAACTTACAAACCAAAGACAATGGACGGACTATATTACAACCATAAACACGAGGAGTTTCTTTGTCAAGTAATTGACTGTCAGCTGCTCGGGAAGTTAACATACCGTAGACATGTATATTATGTTGACAGTTTCCGTTACACGCGGCATATTTTATACACACAAGCCGAACGTCACGGTCCGGTGGCACACCCAACTTTGTATTCTGGGGTTCGCAGCTTGCTGTCTCAGTATGACGACGGGGTACCCTGAGTGAGAAGTTCTGTGTTCCTCCAACTCACCAGTCAGGGATGTCACCTCAAGTGAGGCCTCTACTACTTACATTTAATTGATCACCCACCCATTCGACGTTAAGCACTAATGTCTTAGTTACTGATATCGTCGTTAAACACGCCATCTTCCTAAGTATCGTCACAGTTTTTCAGGAACAGTCCGGGTTTTGTGGGTTTTAAAGAAGAATGTCCCCGCATCTTGCAAAATTCGGTTCTGGACTCCACATGTTTTGAGGAGTTTTGACGGCATTAAGATACGGCATTTCTGACAATGCGTATGAACACTTTGCCTTCCCCACACTGGGAGAACACATGCCTGTAGAATTAAGACAACCCTCAACCAGCCGCTTAAAGGAATGAGTAGGAAAGGGAGAGTGAAGATGCGTAGAGTGATAATGGGGTCTGGACTGAGACTGAGAAGTGCGAGGAACGGATATGTAAATAAAAATCATCAAGTGAACTGAGTGTCCGAGTTTGGGTGTTATTATCATTCTTAATATAATTATAACTTATCATTTTGTATTGTCTGTGTGTCGTTGTTTATGAGTTATCTCATTTTAGTAGTATTAGCACATTACACTGCTCTACATTTGTCTTGTCATTTTACTACTCGTAGCATGGGTTCCACTCAGCCCAATGTTCAGTGGGTACCGGGGGTTTTTCTTGGGGTTAAAGCGGCAGGGACCTGAAGCTGACCACTCATATCCATCTAGTGTCGAAGTTAAGAGTACGTGGCTCTCTACCTTTTCTCCCCCTGTAAGCGTTATGGAATGGACATAGACAACCCTACTTTTTTTTACTACTACAATACAGGTGTTGCTATTTCTGCTACTACTACTATACTCTACAATTAGACTATAATTTTCCCTCCCCTCCCCCCTCCCCCCGCCTCTACAGTTTGCGTAATTCACGTACATATACTTCCTACACGTAAGTCCGAGGAAGGTATTCAGATGTGGCATTTCCCAAAATTGTGATAATTTTGGCGAAGAAAAATAATTTTTTCTGTACTTTCACATCAATGTAACAGTATAGCGCAAGCAGAGTCCTTAAGGTTGGTAATATCCAATAACATGCAGCAACGAATCATGTAAATCATTTGCGCTGTTGCAGTGCGGGTAGCGCGTTAAATACTGGAAGTCAGGCAGACGACTGACCCTTTATACTGCATTCTTTGTCACAGATCGAATTAGATGACTGGGGAAGTCTTGTTTGTAAGTCCACGTATTTCATTTACAGAATTATGTCACACATTAAAAAAAAGTGTTTGGATGCTGAAGATTGCTTCAACTGGCGTGTACAATTAACCACTAACGTCGAATTTAATAATCTGTGGATCCTCACCTCCATTCTGATATACACTTTTAAACCTTGATATTTAAGAAAGAAACACAAATACCATGCCACCCAGACATCACCGGTCATAAGAATGTTCTCACCGATCCGACAGCTGTCCGTGCAGTGCACAGCAATTAGCATGCATCCATCAGGCGATTCAATCGTAATTACTGGAGCGTTTCATTTCTTGTATTTGCTTTGCCGTGGAGAATGCCAGACTTGTGTGCGGTCGCTGCACACGTTGTCTACCGGTTAATGGCACCACTGGAGTTAACAAGCATTATTTCACTATTTATGCAGATTATACGTTCTCTTTCTGTACCTTGGTGCTCCTCCTGGGGGCGTTTCCTTTATAACGTCGTGCTTCTGTGTCCCACATCGTTGTAAGAAGAGCTTCTCATTGCCAGGTGCCCTTCAATGCAACTGTAACTTCCCTAATTATCTGCTCTGAGATGTTTACTTGGAGGGCTCTGGGACCAGACTGTGTAAAGGGCGGAAACTTGTTATTGTAGACACTAGACTGGTGGCGCGTAGTCTTGTAACTATATACCAGCTTACAGGAGAAATATTCTTCCCCCATCTTCAGGATTACAGTGATGATGGAAGGTATACTACTCCGAAGCGATAGTATCTATCTACAGGGCTGAATGTTGTTCCATCTCAGAAGGCTATAGGCTTGGCGCTACCGCTGTTACATTCCGGCAACTTTATGGACCGGCCCTGTTCAATTAACGGCCCGCGACATACCGGCGACTGGATCGCGAAACAACGTGGTAAATATTTCATTATGTGATAATTTATTGTTTCATGTCGAAAAGAAATCTTAATTGGTTTCAACACACGATAACTTCGCATTCGGCTTTTAATGTGTGTGCTATTTTTAGAAGAAGTTAACGCTCTATTAAAGACCTGCACAGTCTACTGGCTATACACTGTACTACGTACGTGGGCCACCGACTCACTGTAACTTCCCACAGTGGCGCTCTCAAAGTAATGATTCAATAGTCTTCTTCTACACGGCTAATGTTTGGAAACATTGTTAGAGTTACTACTGATACTGCTATTACTATTACTACAACCACAGCCCCCGCCAGCACAAAATTATTCGTAGAATGCATTGAAGAGTGTGTAATAATGAACCATTTAACATTTAGAGAAGGTTTAGTCTATAAAATGGCAGTAATTGTAAGTCGTGCAGCAGTGTAGTGATAAAGACAAATCCGGCGAGTAACTACAGTCTACTCTCGATTGTCTAGTGTGTTGGTTGGTTGGGGGAAGTGGGTCCAAAACATAAACTTAATTGAAGAGCACGGACAATCCAAAACACATACTTAATTGAGGAACACGGACAATCCAAAACAGATATTTAATTGTGGAACACGGACAATACAAAACATATAATTAATTGAGGAATACGGACAATCCAAAACATAAATTTAATTGAAGAACACGGACAATCCAAAACATATATTTAATTGAGAAATACGGACAATCCAAAACATAAACTTAATTGAAGAACACGGATAATCCAAAACATATACTTAATTGAGGAACACGGACAATACAAAACATATACTTAATTGAGCAATACGGACAATCCATAACACATGCTTAATTGAGGGGCACGGACAATCCAAAACACATACTTAATTGAGGAATACGGGTAATCCAAAACATATACTTAATTGAAGAACACGGACAATCCAAAACACATATTTAATTGAGGAACACGGACAATCCAAAACATATATTTAATTGAGGAATACGGACAATACAAAACATATACTTAATTGAGGAACACGGACAATCCAAAACACATATTTAATTGAGGAACACGGACAATCCAAAACATACATTTAATTGAGTAATACGAACAATCCCAAACATACACTTAATTGAGGAACACGGACAATACAAAACATATACTTAATTGAGGAATACGGACAATCCAAAACATATATTTAATTGAGGAACACGGACAATACAAAACATATACTTAATTGAGGAATACGGACAATTCAAAACATACACTTAATTGAGGAATACGGACAATCCAAAACATATATTTAATTGAGGAATACGAACAATCCAAAACATACACTTAATTGAGGAAAACGGACAATCCAAAACACATACTTAATTGAGGAACACGGACAATCCATAACATATACTTAATTGAGGGACACGGACAATCCAAAACACATACTTACTTGAGGAATACGGGTAACACAAAACATATACTTTATTGAAGAACACGGACAATCCAGAACATACACTTAATTGAGGAATACGGACAATCCGAAACATATACTTAATTGAGGAATACGGACAATCCAGAACATACACTTAATTGAGGAATACGGACAATCCGAAACATATACTTAATTATGGAATACGGACAATCCGAAACATATACTTAATTGAGGAATACGGACAATCCAGAACATACACTTAATTGAGGAATACGGACAATCCGAAACATATACTTAATTGAGGAATACAGACAATCCAGAACATACACTTAATTGAGGAATACGGACAATCCGAAACATATACTTAATTGAGGAATACGGACAATCCGAAACGTATACTTAATTGAGGAATACGGATAATCCAAAACATATACTTAAATGTGGAATACGGACAATCCGAAACATATACTTAATTGAGGAATACGGACAATCCGAAACATATACTTAATTGAGGAATACGGACAATCCGAAACATATACTTAATTGAGGAATACGGA
>Ga0123355_10018462_pt1 | contig 11064 bp, 7 predicted proteins | sample TergutEmb28metaG_3_FD_89872 | JGI IMG/M metagenome (GOLD analysis project Ga0123355, IMG submission 89872) | Embiratermes neotenicus P1 segment gut microbial communities from Petit-Saut dam, French Guiana - Emb289 P1 | ecosystem: Host-associated > Arthropoda: Insects > Digestive system > Gut ...
ACCACAGCCATACCACAATGTAACACCAACACACATCGAACCAGATCAATACAACCCATGAAATAACTCAGCACATAAGTCGCAAGCTCCTGAGGATGGATGTATTAACATCCGAAACATGTTTAGCATTAAATAAAGAAATAATAAAGCAAGTGACATCAAGTTGGTCTCTCTTTACTCAACTTTAATTATCCCTGGTGTTATGTGTAGGTGATAAACTCTATCTCATACATTAAGTGGACAGTACATTCAGTGTGTTTGAGAACATAGTACACTGCAGAATATTTGAATGAAAGAGGAAGAATGTAATAAGAGACTAGAGAAAACTGCATAATGAGGACCTTCATAATATTCACTCTTCATAAAATGTCATTAGGATGAGCAAATGAAGATGGGCAGGACATGTAGCATGCAAAGGAGCTGAGGAATGCATTTAATGTTTTGGATGGAACACCCAAATGAAAGAGACCAACTGGACCATGCAGCAGTATATGGGACCATGATACTAAAATCATTCTTAAACCAGTCAGAGGGCATAAACATGATTCATATGGGGCCCAGTAGTGGGCTCTTGTAAACATTGCGGTAAATTACGTATGAAGTTGGTGACGAACATGTGCATACCATACAAGATGCAGAACTTTTTTATTAGCTATGCTACATGCAACAGTTTTTCACTCAGCTGCTTATCAGTAATTTGAACAACAACTCCACTTCATCCATGCAATGAATTTCAGGCTTGTGTCAGACTAGAGCAATAAACAATAAATAAAAAGGAATACTATCAGTAGCTTCAAGTAAAAATGTTGAATTCTTGCCTATCAACCTTATATTGCAAGAACTACCTCTACCAGTGAACATCTTTACCAGACACTGCAAATTTGTGTGTTCATACAAGTTTAAAAAATATATATATATATATATAATTTTGTCAATGATTTTACTATTTTACAATTTTTTCCATAGTTTTACATAGTCACATAACAACACAGATAAATAACAGGAACTTCAACACAAAATTGGTAAAAAGATACTCAATTATTTGTAGAATGTAAAACCATGTATAGTTGTCATATTTTAACAATATCTATGAAACAATATACACCATTTATGGCAAACTCTCATTACCATGACACTACGAATTAAAATAAAGAATATATCAATTGAACTTGAGGAATTTATAAACAGTTAATCAATTAGGCTATACACCAGCTACATACACCTTATTTTAACTCAGAAGTCACCTACTGGTTCATGCTTTGTAATCTGGGGCCCATCAGGTAATGGCTACCTCAATTTAAATTTAATGTTACACAGCACAATACTCCTGTTGATGGCCTCACTATTCCCTTAAACTCATATGTTTACATGAGCTCACACAATATGCAGTTTGTGACACAAGGAAATCTTGCAACTCATTACCTGCATACAGATTCCATCTCCATTAAATTTTTTGGATGTACCCTCACAGTTCAACACCATTACCATGTTCATAACTCTTTCCTTACAATCAACAGGTCATTCATGTTCGTGAATTCAGGCTTCCACTGCAATGTCGAGATCTGCACCCTTTACGGATTTTATGCAGTGTAGAATAGCATTTTCTTACAGATATTTCTGGACAACTTATTGGTCCCACCTTCAACGATCAAGCAGTCAAAGAACTGCTTGATCACTGAAGATGGGACCAATACATTGTCCCAAAACTGTGGTACGAAACTAACATTCTATGTTGCATAAAATCCCAAAAGAGTGCGGATCTCAGGTCATACGTAATATGAAAGTATGTTTACAAACTGTATGCAACCAAATTTCACACGCAGTGTTCAAATGGTTCATTAGTTGTCACCACAAGGCCTAAAGTTCAAGATATTTTTCATATGACACCATGTTACTATTCTACAGTAAGAAAAAAAAAATTCTATACTGTCCCCAAGACCTATTTGTGTGAAATCACTTCAGGATCTTGAAGTGATTGGTGTTCCCAACTTACAGCTCACTCTTCTACCATGCTGTTATTACAGAAGGCAGGAAATAACAAATTACAATGTGGAGGTGGCCTCCACTGGCATAGTGTTGCACGAAGTTTCACGAAGATCAGCCATCTTAAATTCACACACACGCACACACATGCACACACACAATAATGCATACACACACATGGCTATATAGCACAGTACTCTCATAAGCCTACTTTTTTCCTTAAGTGAGGGACACAGGCTAAATATTTGGAAGACATCACTTTGTATAATCTGCCATGCAGCCTCGCATAGGGTGTTACAGCAGTTGTGCTGCTACACTGCTGCTGTTACATTATCTGTTCTTCACAGCTGACATCAATTCACAAATCTGAATATAATGGAATGCAATAATCATGTCTCAGCTACATTTTTCACTTAGTTAATAAAATAATATCTGCTGTCACAGAAATGTGCTCCAAATGACAATGTCTGCTTTTTTACAGGAAACACCAAAAACAGTTTACAAATCAATGCATTCTTGTAAACTATGAAATACTTGTTGTGTGGTACTTTGCACATACTTCTTGTGTTTGTTTTTCAAGCAAGAAACTATCCCAATTGCACCATTTCACAACAGTATATTTGCAAGATATTTGAAGTTCTGTGCAACAGTCTGCTGGTTAATGTTTCCACAGATAAGAGGCATAAGAATTTAAATTAGATCAGCAGCCAGGTCACACTTCTTGCTTATGAGTTCTTAACCAAAACAATAAAGTTACATTCATAGAAGTATCAGAAGTGCAGCCTGTTTCATTACACTGCACAAAACACCCACACAGTTCCTTGCCTTCAATCAAATGATAAACAAAGGGTGTCAGAATTAATCTTACATGATGGTTTGAACTTGTACTTCCATTTAAAAAATAGCTCTATTACTTTCCAAGTACTAGTTGCACACACCACTCCAATGTTCAAATCATTCAAAGGCATTTCATGAACAGTAGGAGAATTCACCGTGAAGGAGTACCAACTGTTCTGTATACACACATGCTTAGTATAAATGCTTCAACAGAACTAAAAATAAATACTGGGTATAATATATAAACCCAACCCTTGTTTTATGTCAAAGTTGCATTCCTGAACAAGTGTAGCGCACAATCGGTATTCCCATCAGAAAAAAAGGGTTAGCACAATAGAATGCAGCCATCCAAAGTGCGATAAACCACAAATAAAAGAGTGCAACTTAAAATGTGGTGTAAATTGGCAAGGGGCATTAAAGCAAAAACACATAAGACAAATGGGTGTAAAAAGGGCTGTTGTAATTAAAAAACATAGGAAGGCTAACTGGATTATTCATGACTTGCGTAGGAACTACACTGTGAAATGTGTTATTCAATGAAAGGCAGACAGGATGAGAGGATGAGGAAGAAGATGTAAGCTGCCCCTGCATGGCCTTAGGAAAAGAGAAGAAACAGGAATTTGAAGAGGAAGCACTACTACACACTCTCTGGAGAACTTACTCTGGAACAGGTTATGGACTTGTCACAAAACAGACTACAAAATGAATGAACACCAGTAAACACATTTTTGAAACCACCTGCAGTGTCATGTTCTTGCTTCACAGCCTGGAGGCAGGAAACTACATAAAACGGTCATTTTGAGGTATCAGTTCTTCAAGGATGATTTGCAGTATCATATCCCAGAAGAACAGATACTTCATCAACGCAATTCCAAAAACCTTAAAATTCACAACTGTCATTTTCTTGGTTTATAATTTTTAACAATTATGATGCACTGTACACTGTACCTCTCGATACTCCACACTGATGAGCCAAGAGACATACAGACTTCCTTGGGCATTGTTTTCATTAGTCAGCAATGTTTACAGGCTTCCTTTTTGTCTAAGACTTCTTCTTTAAACCATCTGATACTTTACTGTCACATGCATACACATCTAAAAATGACCATGCATTGGTCTGATTCAGTGTAGGTTTCCATGTTTGGTTTTCTGCACTGAAGCAGTAACCTGATGACCTCAGACTTCACAGTTATTCGACAATCTAGACGACATATAACATGGTGTCTTGCTAAAGACTTCTACCTTGTCAGTTAAGTATGCTGTACTTATAGTTCACACCGCCTCCCAACGAAGTAACTCACTTCCTGTTTGAATAGGTCTTAATTCTTTGATCTTCAAGCTGGATTGGAATACTGCACTATCACACTCATTTAAAAATTATTCAAAAGTTATACCCATGTATTACTGAAACATGTGCAATAATTAAGGGTGTTTTAGTCTAAGGAGTCATCATCATTCCTTCTTTACTTGCCCCAGTTCATCTAAAAGACTTCATTGTACTGTCTAAATAAAACTGAATCCTCTACATTTACAGTTTTCAGAAATACATTAGTTAAAGGAACAGTCAATTTGAAGGACATAAAACTCGCAAATGGTCAGCAAAAATGCTTGTTGAATTGATGTGGACAGCCTGTTGAATTGCAAGATGCCCTTATGATGTTACCAACAGTGTTACTATACATAAATGAAATTAATAATAATGCTGTTGACACAACCAGCTCTGTTGATGGCTTTATTACTCATTTCATTTACAGTGCAACACACAATGGGATGTATAACATTAAAATTGTTACTATATGTGCCATGACAGCTCGGTTTTGAAGAAACTACATATTCACTGTAAGGAGGTAGAAAACATCCCATATTTTACTTCACCAAATCACACTGACAGAGTAAAATACAAAAACACTTTAAACATAAAAGGGTCACGGAAAAAACTTCATATCACCCCCATTACCTTAAAACCAACAAAGTGACTTTGTGCTGTTTCAGACCTACCTATTAAATTACAGTATGGCTCCAGCATCTCTGAATATGCTTGAGATTTAATAGAATTCAATGCATCTGTTTCAGGTAACAAAATATGCAACAGCTTGATCCTCAACACTTGTCAGGTGAGACTTTCTCTATTCAGTGCAGGATGCAGATGAAAGAATACAAAGCTGACTTCACCACAAAAATATTCTACGAGACTACATGCTTAATATAATGACCAGAATTTTGGAGTTCAATTGCAAATTATATACCCATGACTGGATCACTTCTGGCCTTGTGACTATACAAATCACCTGAATTTACACTGGATATTTCAGTAACACTATCAGCATTACATATGCTCACAGGATCCACTCATCTGCCAGATTTCTCTCCTTATTGTCTTGTGAACTACATAACTACACATTAAATTCTTTAACAATAGTCAACCACCTCCCACATCTTAGGCAGTGTCCAGAAACTCGAATATGAACTTGAAAAGAACCACGGGGTGACTACACCTGCAAAATGTGGTATGCTGAACCTACACCAGCCTCCAAAGGCACACAGTCAAATGGTACATTTCCTAATTCCTATCTTCAAGGACTTTGTTTACACATCATAAACTTTAAATGACGCAGAATTTCCTGTCTCACCTGTTAATCACAAGTCATTCACAAGTTAGGTTCTGTAGCACATGCATCTATAGTATTTATTTATTGTGGTTTATTTGCTAATGTATTCACTCAGACTATACAGCATATAATGCCTGGATGATAGTGAATAACAACATGACAATAATTAGGAAGGAATAAATTAATTTAAGCTACTGTTCCAGCACGTGCCCACAGTAACTGAGAAAAGCCACAAAATTATGTCAGAACAGTTGGTGTCCCAGCCAAGATTTGAAATAGGCACCTTCCAAATGCAAGTCAGAAGCATTACATCTTGGGCAGACTTAACTGACAATGTATCACACAATGGAATGGGAATTAGTACATCTGTATTAACAGCTGGGTTTAATGATCTCCATTAGACATGTAACATGAGTGTTGATTTAACTCTTGACTCCTGTTTTGGGACAAACGGTAGGACACAGTTCTATATTTGACAGATATAATGCAGACAAAGATATGTGATAAAGCATTCAGTGTGAGAAATGCCTCGCCCAACTCAACAAGCACCAGGCCAATGGCTTGTGGTATTATACATTCTATAATGTTTCAACAACATGAGTGTTCTGTGCTGCTCTGTCCTGAAATGCTTCATCAACATCAGAGATCTGTACTATCATATTCTGTAACGCTTCACCAGCACCCGAGTTCCATACTACTGCATCCTGTACTGCTTCACTGACATGAAATTTCTGTGCTACAGTACTGTGTAATGCTTCCATCAGCACGATATATCTGTGTCATTCAATACATTACTGTTTCTGTAGCATCAGAGTTCTTAGTTATAATGCTTCTTCTACTGGGACTGTAGCCCTAACACCAAGCTGGTCAGAATCGTCATCAGTTGTATAGGATAAGGACTGCAACATAATGTTAACCTGACAATTCAAGCAATAAGCTTGAGTGCAAGCCCTTCTTGCGTCTCCATTTCTTCTTTCGGCACCACTTCTTTAGTCCGTCATTGCATGTGAAGTCTGAAACAGCAGATTACAATGCCCGATCATGATCACAAGTCAGCATTATATACTCACATGTAACAACCTGAAGGTGCTGTTCAAATAATCATTAAACAATCACTCTATTGCCATACAATCAAAGGCACTAAATGCATTCTTGTGAAATCTGTCACAGAACACATAGTTTTTGGGCTCATGAACATAGGACATTAGTATGTGTCATTATGATTAATTCCCATAAACCCTAGTCTGGGAGTTATGTAATGGGTCAATCCCACATGCATAAAAACACTGCATAAGTGAAAGAGTAAGTGATGCGCAAAATAAAATGAACTTTGGGACTGGCCAAGATGCCACTGTGCGCGATTCATGACATGGAGACATATAGGAAGAGTGCGCATAATGCATTAAAATCTCAAACCCTGCCAGCTTCTGAATTCTCTCTTCCAGGGCAAGAGCCTCCAGCACACACTGGACAGGAAATTAGTTGAACTCCACAATTTGGTCAGTGTGTTATAGTGAGAAGAAAAATCTTGCCTCATGTTGGAATCAAACCCTTGTCATTCAATGCAACAGCAAGCCATCATATAAGTTCTCAGAATGTAGAATGAAATACTTTTCAATATGTTGAAATATCTGCAATAGGATGGGCTAGGGAAAAGTTTAAAACTGACATGTACCAAGTAGTGTGTCATGCTTTTCAAGGGATTAAAGGCATGTCCATTATTTACTCCACACAGATATATAACATTTGTGAACAAAATTAACTTGTACAATTAGATAACAGACAGGCTAATGCAGGAAGTGAATTTCAGTGACTATAAAATTCTGTAAATTCTTATCAATTGAGCATTCAGTGAAGTCATGAAGTCCCAAGACAATCATCTTCACCAATTTTGACGATATGATTTCATAGCCTCTTCTAACCTAAGTCACATTTTCCTTACCCTAGGTAACCTCCAAAATTTTTCCCAGCAATAAATCATCGGTCGAGACTAGAAAATTCCTGCGAAAAATTATATGACATAATGCCAATGACACAAAACTCTTAACAAACTACCTTCACATATCACAGAAACTGTCCCTGTCATTCCCGCTGATAAAGCACTTCAAGCCATTTTCATGCAAACACATATCGTTACAAAAGCTTTGGCATAGTCATGAGACAGCACACAAAATTTGCCAGAAATTTAAACGCAAATACAAAACAAAGGATCTACTCCACATCATAAGACAAGACAATTAACGAGAGGTATTAAAGCCTATTATATCAATAATCACTATATTTTAAACATGAATTGTTGCAGCTGTGGAATCTATTACTGTACTTCTCAGCAGGTTTGATATATTCACTACACTGGTTCAGCTCATTAAAATGTGTTTGAAATGAACTCTATGTGCAGAGGCAAACATGTGTTCACTATTTCCTAGTCAGAACAGCCTGAAACGAGATGATGTACAGTACTACCACCACTGCTGTCAAAATTTACAATACACTTGAATTTAATAACTGTCCAACAAGATGTGACTTATTCAGTTTATTACTTTCCTGTAGGCAGCTCTACATGTTTCAGGTGTTGACACCCATCATCAGGAGCTGGTACAACTGTAATTAAAGCTTCTGGTATTGATTAACTGCAATGAATGAAATACGCTGCTATTAATACTAATATATAATTTAAAATTCTAGATTGGTTATGTTGAATGTTACTAGCCTTGACAATGGTGGATAGTTAAAAGCAGTATTTTTAAAATATGTCCAACAAAATATAAAATATATAACAAAATATACATATAACATTCAATATAACCAATCTAGAATTTTAAATAATATATTTGGATTAATAGCAGCGTACTTCATTCATTGAAGTTAATCAATACCAGAAGCTGTAATTACAGCTGTACCAGCTCCTGATGATGGGTGTCAACACCTGAAACATGTAGAGGTGCCTACAGAAATGTAATAAATTGAATAAGTCACATCTTGTTGGACAGTTATTAAATTTGATTCACGACGCACGGACCCAAGTATATAAAATTACAATACACTGTTTGGAAGGCACAAGAAATTTGGGGAGGGTTTGATGTCAGTGGAACACAGCACCTTAGGATCTACTCATATGTCAATTCATTGAGCAAATACATCACAAAAAAGAAAGAGAGAGAGACTAGATTAATGAAGCAGGGCTAGAAGCAGAGACAGAGAATACAAAGTACATTTTCATCTCTTCATCAACATGCAGGGCAGACTCATAAAACAGGGAGGAGAGGTTATGTCCCACAGAAGGTGTTGTGGAACTGAACACACAGAACATTGCATCTGTCAGCAATTTAGTCCACTTCTCCTGAAATTCAGCTTACCTTATGTTACAGCAGAGTCTTCAAGTGTCAACCTAAATTATAAGAAAGCCTTTCCCATTCATCAAATATTTCTTGACACATTGTTCTCAAACTGTGAGTTAGCCCTTAACTGTTTACTGAATACCTCTTCTATTGCAGTGAGACATTTGCTGTGTGGGTCATGGTACTCTGCTGCATGAAGAGACTACATTTTTTATTGTCTGTTGTTAAATATCTCATGAATGGTGTCAGAATTAACTGACTGGTAAGGCCATGTTTCTTCAAAAAACATGATACCTATGATTCAGGGTGCAATAAATGCACAACAGAATCCATGAAATTAACTTTATAAACTGCAAGGGGATCTATACCATCATCTGTCACTTTGATTTTGTTGTATCTCCAGAATGTAAACTATGCTCATCCACAAAATCAACATATTCCAATCAAGAAATTCATCAACTATTGATTCTTGAAACCAACTGCAATAACAGATTCCTGTGTCCAAGTCCAGAAGAAAGCTGCTGTATGACTCTTAGCTTGGCCATGGTTTTATAGGTTTCATTGTCAGCCATGGTGAAGTTTTTGACACTTGGAATTGAAAAGCCAGTAAGTGCAAAGATTTTCTGGCACTTGCTTCCATTTGAGCACCAATGTTGTAAAATTTCTTCTCCAGCTAAAGCATGATGTTTCTGTAGTTGCTTTTTTGTCCAGCAGTAAACCTCTCATTTGAAATTCTCCCACTGTCTTGTACAAGTGTCTTCCAATAAGCACCACTGATGTGAGATATGTTGCACATAACTTTTTGAAACACTTTTTCCACGACACATATTTCATAAAAAATATTGCAAATTGACACATTTTCTTCACTAGTGCACTAAGACCGCCAGCATGCTTCAACTAATTATGTGTGACCCAACATCCAAGGCCCGGTTCAGATTTCGAAGTGACAACACAGCAACCACTTTGGTTGGCATGCATACACTACATGAGATAATATGCTCCATAGTTCAGGGACACAACAAATCTACAAACATATGCAGACAGCTTGTAAAAAATTTTTCAATATGCAGAATAATTAACACATGTACCCTTATGTGGGGATGACAGTGATGAATCAACAGTGAGATGAAAAAGTCAATAATGGATTAAATTTGGGGAATACATATCACTTCCTTGCCAGCTAATACATTAAAACCTGAAGATTAAAACATACAGAACTACAATTTTACATGCTGTATTAAATGACGTGTTAAACTTTGTCTCTCAGTCATGGGAGGAAATGTGCTACTTATTTCATTAGGGTTCATTTAATGACAATGTTAGCAGCTCAGAATGGTTAATGGATATTGAACTGGAAAGGATTTGGAAAGAAACAATTTTAACCTAACTGGAGGCACTAGCAGGCACAATCATGGCATATACCTCAAGGCACTAAGAAAGGCACAAGGAGCTTCAGGCAGGAAAAGTCAGGGCCTGGCTGTGATATGAAATGGTCACGTCCCAAACACAAATCAGAATTGCCAATACTTCAGCCAACTTGCTTGGTTAGGCAGAATGTAAATGGAGGACAACTGAAAAGAAGGTATTAAAAAGAATATCTGAACCTAAGTAAGTAACAGGAATATAAAGAAGTTCATAATTTGTTGTCTTCACCAATTACCCCAAAGAGTATCTACTCAAGGAGGATGAGGTAGGTTGGCTACGCAATATGCAGACAAAATTGTTAGCAGAAATCAGTACAGAAAGGAGGATAATATTCAAATGGATCTTAAAAGAAATAAGCTGTGAAGATGTATGCTCAGTTGAAGTTGTTCAGGAGAGACAGGAGAGAGTATGGCAGTACCTCTTGTGAACATAATCTTGAAGTTTTGGTTCTGTCAAAGGTGGGGAATTATTTGAACAGATAAGCAACTATCAGTTCCAAAGAATTAGTGCAATATAAAACATCATTGCTATTATTACTTTTCAGAGTACACACACATAAGACATCTTCATATTAGAACAGTAACAAAATATACAGGTGTCCCATGAGGAATGTGTCAGACTTCGGGAGAGTGTTCCTTATGTTAAACTATACCGATATAACCCAAAACACCTCTATCCAAAGTTGAACGGTTACGGAGATAATGGCCAGAGAAGTCTGAAACTTTGACAGCTGTTACTCACTTATTGATTACAAAATACATATTGAAACTGGCAGGAATATGTGGTTTCTGTAATGTTAATAGCTGTACGTAACATCAAAGTCACTTGTGAGTGATATAAAGCCATTAAATTGAACTACAAAAACACTCGCA
>Ga0123355_10018463_pt1 | contig 11064 bp, 10 predicted proteins | sample TergutEmb28metaG_3_FD_89872 | JGI IMG/M metagenome (GOLD analysis project Ga0123355, IMG submission 89872) | Embiratermes neotenicus P1 segment gut microbial communities from Petit-Saut dam, French Guiana - Emb289 P1 | ecosystem: Host-associated > Arthropoda: Insects > Digestive system > Gut ...
ATATAAGGAAACTTGGTGTAAAAAGATGGAGAAGAAAAGCTTTGGATAGGGAAGAATGGGCGTCAATTATAAAGGAAGCCAAGGCCAAACTTTAAGGGCCGTAGAGCAATAGGAAGAAGAAGATATGTCTTAATTATGAATTGCAACAGTTAAAAAAGTATTTGCTATGGAATTGTGTGTCACTAGCACTTTATGTCTAACAGCTAGCATTTACTCAGTCATTTAATTTTTTAAATGCTCTTTGAGTTCATTTTTTGTTTTGATTACTGGTATTTCTTAATTTCATGGAATCAAATTGGTGTTTGATATTGAAAATGTATTCCATTACTTGTGCTAGGTTTCTCAATCCCTGTTGATCACTGTTGTCAGGACTATGCTGTTGTTTGTCTTGTGAAATTGTTGTGTTTGCCAGATTTGTTGTATGTACATGAGTGTTACATGGCTAAATGATTTCATTCAAATAGCTGTGTAAATGGCCAGTTTTGTCTATCTCTTTTGCCTCATTCTGTCCATACTTTATCCATCTATCTGTGTATCATTGCACTACCAACCCATGGCCATGCAGCAGCTGTAATTCAGTGACAGTTGGCACTGATAACATATTATGATCTTGCAGTAGTGCATGTAACTAAGCTAAGACATGTTTTGTATACACTTTTCAGTGGCAATTAATAGGCTGTGTTCATAATAGACTGGGGTGCCTTAATTTTGCAGGCTGTCATGCAGTGCACTAAACCGGAACATACTGGTGGCAGCGAGACATATCTCACGTCTTGCGTCAGTGAGCATGAGGTGACTGGTGTAAAAGAGGAGAACACGTCTGTGGTAACAGCAGGTCCAGTTGAGAAGGCTGAACATGAGGTAAATAATTGTGTGTCTGTGTGCACCGTTTAAGCCATTTTGCAGAATTTAGCATGACTGCATAGTATCTAGCATGTGGAATTGTCTGCCCACATGGATTTACTTTCTGAACAAACTTTTCCTGTGAAAGTTTATCAGCCAGGTGGATTATTTACCTGAATTGCAGTGCATTATTGCTTGGAGTGAAGAGTCAGTTTATGTAGGTTCACTGTTAACAAATATATATATACGTGTATATATATATATATATATATATATATGAAATTATTACTGTTGTGGTGCTGCTGATGATGATGATTATGATGATGTCATGGTTGTTTTTGTTATTGTGTTATTTTCCTAAGATAGCCATTATTTACAGAAAAACAAGAAACAGATTTTTCATGAAATATAACTGAATTTATGCCCCTTCTTATTCTGGAACGCAGCACCACTGGCAGTGGAGAATGTTTCAAGTTGACAAACATTTCGGAACCTTGTATCGCAGTTACTGTTTAATACCTAACATGACAGTTTTTGGTGGATTTGATACTGTTCTTCCTACCGTTCAGATGGGAGTGACTAATGTCCCCCCTCTTTCCTTCCTTCCTTGCCTCAAAGCATAAAGATTAATGAGTATAATTTTGTCACCTTCTATTGGTCAGAAACTTGCTTGTCACATTACGGAACATTGTTTGAGGGCAGTATGCTGAGCAGATTGTGTGGACCTAAGGGGGTGGCTGGAGGACATTGCGTAGCTATTTATACAGTTCATTGGGTATGGTATTACTGGGGCAAACAGAACTTTGAGAATGAGATGAGTGGGGCATGTAGCATGTGTGGGAAAGGTGAGAACTGCATATAGAATTTTGGGGAATTGAGCACTTGTTAGAGCTATGCATAGGAGCATATCACTAAACTCGATATTCAGTGTATCACGTGCAAAGATGAGGAATTGATTTGTGTGACTTCAGAAAGAGTGGATGGCAAGGTCTGTGAACTTAGTCATAAATATCCGCGTTCTACTGAGTGTGGGGAACGTCACGCCCTTCTGAGGGTCCGTTGAGCTTCACAAGAAGCAATGTGCACTGTTGCAGTAATTGTGTATGTCTGAAGAAGTGAAGAAATAAGAAGATCCACTAATCTTGAATTTAGCTTCTCAATACATTCTAGTTTTTGTGAATCCGCTCATCTAATTTATATTTGCAGCTTTTGAAGTACCAAAACATTGCATGAATCTGAGCTTTAAGTATCTTAATGTGTGTAATATCTTCTAAAGCAGGGTATACAACTTGACTAACAGAGATTTAAATATTTTGTATGCATAACCTTGACACAACATAAGGTAGGGGCTTACAGCTGTGGTGAGTGTGTACTGTTGTGTGACAGAGCTGTGGTGGTTTTACAGAATTCCCTGGATTTTATGAAGCATGAACCTGATGTGTACAGTGACTCATGTCCTGCTGTGTGTGATGAAAGTCAGGCATTGAATGTGAAAGTTGAGGAACTCTTGGATGTGGAAGGGCAGGAAGATCGTGTGCCAGTAGGCGTTACTTCCGTAAATGTTGAACAGGAGGTGAGTTGTGTGTGTGTCTATATGAAATAGCTCCATTAAGGTGATTTGCTTTGAAGAATCCATTTGACATTGTATCAGTTGTGTTTTATTCCCCGCTGCTCAGTACCACTTCCAGTTCTTTTTTAAGTTAATTTGAAACAACATAAATGTAAGACTTATGTAATCTAGAATACTTTCAAGCTGTATCATTACATGACTATAGCAAAGTATTTTTTCTTCTTATGTTTATTGGACCGTGCATCATTGTGATAGTTGAAGAATAAAAGACCACCTTGATGTCACTTGCTATTTTATTTCACTTCTTATGCGCTCAACATGTTTCGGACATTAATACGATATCCATCATCAGGAGCTTGCGACTATTCTGTTGAATTACCACATTGGTTTTATTGTTCTTGGTTCGATGTGTGTTGGAATTTCGGTGTGGTTGGGTTGGAGTGGTATCCGTGTTGCAGGCTGAAGCCTGCAACACGGATACCAGCCACACCGAAACTCCAACACACATCGAACCAAGAACAATACAACCAATGTGGTAATTCAACAGAATAGTAGCAAGCTCCTGGTGATGGATATATTAATGTCCGAAACATGTTGAGCGCATAAGAAGTGAAATAAAATAGCAAGTGACATCAAGTTGGTGTTTAGTTCTTCAACTGTCTTCAGCTATAACAATCACATGTTGCTGCGTAATGAACAGGCAGTCTTCAGCCTGCAACACGGATACCACTCCAACCCAACCACACCGAAACTCCAACACACATCGAACCAAGAGCAATACGACCAATGTGGTAATTCAACAGAATTGTCGCAAGCTCCTGATGATGGATATATTAGTGTACGAAACATGTTGAGCACATAAGAAGTGAAATAAAACAGCAAGTGACATCAAGTTGGTCTTTTATTCTTCAACTGATTTTTCTTCCTCTGTTGTTTCTAGCAATCTTCATTTTACGTATTACGTAAAATACCTTTTGCAAGATCGGATTATAAGTAATTAAAGTTTAAAATTGGGTTCACAAAGCCCTTTGTGAATTCATACAAAAGGAAATAAATCACAGACTGTTATTCTGAACTCAGTCATTATAATTACATTGAAGTTTGTTCTGCATTTTTCAGCCCTATTTCCAGCCATCAGTCCTCAGCTTTTTATGTAACACTCGTGTACGTTACAAAAGGGTGTTAGCATGAAAAGATGAGGATTAAAGTTTATGTAAATATCACTGTGTGTTATTGTAGGCAGGAGTACTGACCACATTCTTAATAGTATATATTTGTTTTGTAAGTATTTTACACACTTTCTGCTTATTCACAGTACAGATCATTGGAAACGTGGATTTTGTAAACGGTATGATACTTCGTAAAATGAGACCTCATTGCAATTTTGACGCGTAGAGTGTTCTTCCTCAAGATGTCGTGAGTGCAGCTGCTGGTGAAGGGTGGAAATTGAAATGTGATCATAGAGATGGAGTTGTGAGTGACAAACTGTGCATTCATTTCGTTTTTTATTGGAATTTTATTGTGTACTTTTTTTGTGTAACTTTGTTGTCTGTAGAATATGGCAGTTTCTGTTATTACTGAGGAGTCTTAAGATGACACAGATGACTGTCTACAACTTTGTGATAGTATTTTATGTGATTGTAAATTTATATTGGATAGGGTACATTTTTAGACACAATAGGAAAGCACTTTTGGATAATGACAGCTTCGTTGTGCTTGTGCCATTGGGCCTCCCATGTACATAAAACATCTTGGCTATGACAGCGGAGTCTCAAGATCCCACATTCTTCTTTCACCAGTTCTTTGAGCAGTTGCTTACACTGAGGCGAGTTGTGGCAGCATGTGGAACCAAAACTTGGCTCCCCAAGTGAACTGCACACTTGTGGAAGACCCTGGTGTATACTTGGGGAAGAAATATATAAGTTGTCGGAACAACAGGTTTCTGGAAGTTCGGATATATATAGAGAGAGGAAGGGAGGGGATTGTCGGTTAGGTCTGGTAATTCCGGATACCCCCGTCTCGGCGATACTGGTGCTGCAGTCTTGCAAAAAGCAGGTGAACTAAGTTCTTCTACCACAGAAAACCTGTTGTGACCTGTCACCATATTGGTAAAGTGAGTTGCTTCTTGTGTACAGCCTCATTTCTGTGTTCTCAAGAAATAAAAGTTTTCGCAGGTAAGCAGAACGTCTTGAACTGTGCAGCTATTATTACATGTCACAGTTCAGTACATTATGTTCGAATGAGCTTGATTTTAACTGTCAGGTGCATTGGGAGTGATGCTGCTAGCATCAGTAGGTTTTGTGTAAGAACGATTCAGGCTGTAGAGAGGAGGTGGCTGTAAATGTCGGATAGCAGAGAGCGATAAGTTCGGACAGTATCCGACATTACCTGCCACATCTCAGTTGGTCTTTCTTTTGAGAAGTCGCAGATGTTGCTTGAAATTCATCATCTTAAGAAGGTTTAAATAATTTCAAGGAACGAGGGCTCACAGGATTTGGAACACACTACAACCATACACGCTTTGAATCCAACGGTATCTACATAAATAACACATTGAAGTCTGCACTTTGATTTTTTCTTTTCAATACAAGGAGGAGGTCAGGGTTGATATACTTGATGCGTTGCTTCTTCCAGATTTCTGCAAGTAAAATTCAAAGAAGATCAGGTTTAAAGTCATGGGACAAGGAAAACATGATAAAAGCAATCAAGGCGGAACGTAACAAAGAAATGGGATATCTAGCAGCTGCAAAAAAATATAATGTGCCTCGTTCTACACTATGCGATTACGTTCGCTCAAATTGGGACCGTTTTCAAGCCACCCAGTCAAAATTGGGGCGTATGCCAATTATTCCTCCAGCTCTTGAAGAGAAGCTTGTTGAATATCTCGTATTAATTGAGCGGAAATATTTCGGATGCACTCGAGACGATGTTAGAAGACTAGCTTTCCAGTTAGCTGTCCGGAATAAAATCCCCAGTCCATTTTCAATCGCCAGAGAAGCAGCAGGCAAAGACTGGTTCAAATGTTTTATGAAACGGCACAGCGATAAGCTGTTGTTGTGTCAACCAACAGGAACATCCACTGCCAGAGCCACAGGATTCAGCAAGAAACAAGTGGCGGTTTTCTTCAATTGGTACTAAAAAGAGCTTGCTGCTTATAATTACCCATCTTCACGTATTTTCACCATAGATGAAACTGGTTTAACAGTGGTTCAAAAGAAACAACCAGAAATCCTTGCATTCAAAGGCAAATATCAGATTGGTGCTTTAACTGCAGCAGAAAGGGGTTCTTTAGTAACAATTGTTGTATGTGTGAGTGCTAGTGGAATTTTTGTTCCACCTCTAATAATTTTTCCATGGAAGAATGCCAGTCACCTTCTCACTAGAGGAGCTCCTCCAGGCACAATCTTCAAGTATCAACCGTCTGGTTGGATCAGCTGTGAAATATTTATGGAGTGGTTTGAACATTTTGTGTCTGTCACAAAACCGTCTGCATCAGATCCAGTGTTGCTCATTGTGGATGGACATTCTAGCCACACCAGAAACCTTCATCTAATAGTGAAAGCCAGAGAATGTCACGTCGCCATCATTTGTTTTCCACCCCACTCTACACACAAGCTCCAGCCATTAGACAAAACATTCATGGCACCTCTGAAGCAATACTACGGAGAAGAAATAAGGCGTTGGCAGTTGCAGAATAAGTGCGCAGTAACGCATTACGAAGTTTCTGAACTCCTCGGTAATGCATACCTGGAAGTGCAAACAGGAAAATTTGCAACAAGTGGCTTTAGGGCTACCGGCCTGCACCCCTTCAACAGGAACATTTTTGAAGACTTTGATTTTGATGCAGCAACAGAAGAGCACAGCCCCTGTGCAGGAGCACTGCTGTCATGAAAGGAATCTGCAACACAGTCAGCCTCACTGTGCTTTCAGTTCTGAAATCAGAGTTAGTTCTGCCCATAAGACAACCTCATATTCTACTCCTTCCACTGCCCAGTATACAGAAAATATGTCAACATACTTTATATTGCCTGACGATATATAGCCCGTACCGATTTTGTGAAACAAAACTTAAGGCCAAGGCCTGCCAAGAAGTTCAGCTAAAATGCCATGTTCTTGGTATAAGAGAAAATTAGAAGAATTGATAAAGAAATAAAAATTGTTTCAGCCTGGCAAACAGGAAACAAACAGGCTTTGAAGAAAGTGAAAAGGGGTTCAAGATCAGCAAGTGTCCAAGCCGATGTGATTGAAGAAAATGGTAATCAGACAGAGGTTGCCATTTGTACCTACTGTAAAGGAAGGTTCTCTGATGATGTGCGAGGAGAGATATGGGTGCAGTGTGACATGTGGGAGAACTGGTGCCCTGAAGAATGTGCAGAGGCAGACACGGAAAAATTCATATGCGATTACTGCCTGTAGCACAAACAGGATATAATAAATTTTGATGTTTTGCTGACCGTGCATCTCAGTATATTTATCTCAGTAATTAACCAACTTGATGCACAAAATTTTTGTTTTACAATAAGTTTATTTCATGCCTCTACATGTTTCGAGCACGTGCTCATCGTCAGGAGGTCAAAATTGCATTCCACGGCCTCTGGTATCATCACACCTGTAGGTGGCTGTCTCGTGCACAGGTTGTGAGAGGACTAGTTGGAATGCATGCATTCCAACTAGTCCATTAGGTGAAGATATCTCCTCAGGGTATTGTGTCCAGGGAGAAGGCCAGTAGCAGCCCTGGATTGTGTCCAACATACATGCATTGTCTACCCAGTGGTCCTCAGATAAACATCACACTTTCAGGCATGAATTGGATGACAGCCATAGTTTTCCACTTGGGGCAACATGTAGGGTGGTGTGATTGGCTGGTCACCCAGAATCCTAAGTACTGACATCAAAATATTTGCAGTATTTTCTGTTTAAATTCCCATTTTCTAAGCCAATTCATGTTGAAATGAAGTCTTTACCAGCACTTCTGCCTTTCTACATTGTTTGTTATTACTTCAAGCTTTGAAAATCTGCGTTTACTGCTTGGCACCAAACAACCATGCTGCAGTGTCTGGACTGATAATGAAGTGCTGATCTCTCTCGGACGGTAAACCAAAATATCATTGATCTGTCAGCAGGGCATTCACCATATGATTACAGGCTCAGCAAGGGGCCAAAATTGAAAGTGCAGTAATGCAAGACGTTAGGTTGTGTGACTGTATGTGGCAGACAGTTGTGTGTGGATTGTCAGTTGTGTTTCATTGTAAAAGGTATTGACTGTTAGTACTCTTTACATTCGTACTGGAACAGTATACAAAATCGTATACCCTATTCTAAGTTCATAACTGCACACTGTGCACTTTACACACGCACGCACACACGTGTACGTCCATGTTGCTGTTATTAAATTGCCTGTTTTCTCACTGGCATAAAATATTTAGGGCATGGGAACCTCCCATGGATGCCCTTCTGATAATTTTCTCATATGAAGGGGTATCTAAAAATCACTTTCTTCTTCTGTGTCATGTGTTAGTGTATTGTGATCGTTGAAACTTTTGTACCTGATCTGTTGTTCAGCTGGATGTTCAAAGAAAAGCTTTAAAGTGCTTTTCATACATTGAATTAAATATTGTATGAAATAATATGTGACCTGTGATTCTTGCACCAGTTGTGGCACCAGTAAATGAGACTTTTTAGTAGCATTATATGGTTTGGTAAACAACACATTTCCTTTAATGCAATGATTTAGTTCATTTGTGTTATGCATTGATACTCTGTTATTTATGCAGTTACAATTTATTGTATTTTTGTCTTTTGTACTTCAGCAGAGTCCTTTGAATGTACATCATCTCAAACATGAAGATGTATGTGGAAAGCTGCTCATTACCAAAACTCATCAGGAAACACATCATTATAAATGTAGAGGGGAACGTTCATACACTTGTGATGTGTGTGGCAAGTCGTTCCGTCATCCAAGTGGTTTGAAAAGGCATCAAACCATACATAGTGGGGAACGGCCATATACTTGTGATGTATGTGCTAAGTCATTCGGTAATCAAAGTGCTCTGAAGACCCATGAACGCATGCATAGTGGGGAGCATGTATTCACTTGTGATGTGTGTGGCAAGTCATTTGTTCATCCAAGTGGTTTGAGAAGACATCAGCGCATACATAATGGGGAGCGGCCATATATTTGTGATGCGTGTGGGAGGTCATTCAGTGATCGGACTGGTCTGAAGACACATCAGCGCATGCACAGTGGTGAACGGCCTTATGTCTGTAGTGTGTGCAGTAAGGCACTGAGTCATCAGAGTGCTTTGAAGAGACATCTGCGCATACATAGTGGGGAGCGGCCATATGTTTGTGGTGTCTGTAATAAGTCATTCATTCAGAAAGATCTTCTGAAGACACACCTGCGCATACACAGTGGGGAGCGCCCATATCCTTGTGATTTGTGCGGTAAGTCGTTCCTTCATCAGAGTGTTCTGAAGAATCATCAGCATCAACACTTGCACAGTGGGGAGCATCTGTATCACTGCGGTTTGTGTAATAAATCATTCAATACAAAAGGTAATCTGAAGAGACATCAACACATACATAGCGGTGTGCATCCGTATGCTTGTGATGTTTGCAATAAGTCATTCGTTGATAAGAGTCATTTGAGCACACACCAACTCATACACGGTGGGGAACGTCAGTGTACCTGTGATGTGTGTGGGAAGTCATTTCTCCACCTAACAAACCTGAAGGCACATCTACACATTCACAGTGGGGAGAGTCCTTATAACTGTGATGTGTGTAATAAGTCATTCAATAAAAAGGGCGGCCTGAAGCGACATCAACGCATACACAGTGGGGAGCGCCCGTATCACTGCGACACATGCGGAAAGTCGTTCAGTGATCGGAGTGATGTGAAGAAGCATCAGCGCATGCATAGCGGGGAGCGCCCGTATCACTGCGATGTGTGTAACAAATCTTTTGGTATTCTGAGTTACCTGAAGACACATCAACGTGTACACAGTGGTGAGCGTCCATATGCATGCGATGTGTGTAAAAAGTCATTTAGTACTCTGAGTTACTTGAAGACACATCAGCGTGTACACAGTGGAGAGCGCCCATATTCATGTGATGTGTGTGGTAAGTCATTCGGTGTTCTGAGTAATATGAAGACACATCAGCGTGTACACCATTCTGACTAAGAAACCCGAAGGCCGGACCGCACGTATAGTTAGCTGTTGGTTATGCATTCTAACTGTGGAGATCATTGTGTCGGAAAAATGATTTTTTTGTGGACTAGATTGGAGTGTATGTACTTGTCTAACACAACTTTAGTTGGTGGTAGAGATATGTATAGACTGTACTACATAAAGAACAACTACATGTTTCGGCACTTGACAGTGGCCATCTTCAGGTTAAGAAATGAAAAAATATGAGACTAAACTACAAGACTTCATACAAAACAATGACTTCCACACAAAGGCCACGGACCCCACCAAGACATTCCAGACGCAGATCAGATCCACAATAAAACAAAGCGCAACCCTAATTCCCAAAGACCACAGGTGGAAATATATCATCATGTACCCGTCTGCCCCTTCTATCAAAGGCCTAATATAGATACATAAACCAGACCAACCCATCCGCCCTGTTGTAAACTGGCGCAACGCCCCAGCCTACAAATTATCAAAACTATTCACGGAAAAGGTGAGCCAACTAGCACCTTTGCCCCACTCCTTCAACATAAAGAACACCCAAGACTTACTGAAAAACCTTGAAGACACCCCCATGATCCCAAACTACAACCTACCCTCACTGGACATCACCAACTTATATTGCAACATTCCGGTAAAAAAGACCAAGACGTGTTTTCCTTGTGAGCTACTAAGTGAGGGGCATGGGTTGTTACCTGGAAGACTACCGGGCACGCGTGGGGGTATGGGCCGCGAGGATGGCATGGCGGACAGTGGTAGGGAAAGTCACAAAGCGAGAAAGAAAAATTTCGATGGGACCTACGATTCTGAGTGCAGCGGTAATAGCAACCTTATTAATCATCGGAGGAGTGGAGCTGAATCAGGGCCCCGAGGAAAACTCCGTGCAGGTATTGTGTAATGGCTGCGACAAGAATTTAGAATCTGGAACTCAATGTGTATCGTGTGGGAGGTGGTATCATAACAGCTGTGGTAATGTTAAAGTTCAAGTTGCTGAGAGTGGGAAATGGAACTGTGACAGATGCCAATCTGAGAGGCTCAGGGTTTTGGAGGAGAAACTGAGAGAAGCTCAAATACAAATAGAGGAGCTAATACGGAGAAATAAGGATCTGGAGGAGCAGATACTACAGGCAGAAAATGATGGGAATATTGGTTTGAGGAGCACGGGACCAGTAAAATCTATGGGGGATGGGTGCTTAGTGTTAGGTGACTCAATAGTTAGAAATGTTGGAGCTGCTAAACCTAATATGAGAGTTGAGTGTTTTCCGGGAATTAGAGCGGATCGGCTACGAAGAGTGATGGAGAACAGAGACTTAGGAAGTGCAGATACTGTCATAATTCATGTGGGGACAAATGATGTCAGAAGATATAGGAACCTTGACTACATGTTGGGTGACGTGTATGATCTTGTGACCACGGCAAAGGAAAAATTTCAGGGCTCTGGACTAGTGCTTAGTG
>Ga0123355_10018464_pt1 | contig 11064 bp, 7 predicted proteins | sample TergutEmb28metaG_3_FD_89872 | JGI IMG/M metagenome (GOLD analysis project Ga0123355, IMG submission 89872) | Embiratermes neotenicus P1 segment gut microbial communities from Petit-Saut dam, French Guiana - Emb289 P1 | ecosystem: Host-associated > Arthropoda: Insects > Digestive system > Gut ...
CCTGAATCCTCAAGCACATCCCTGTAAAAATGTAAGATGTCATAAGAATGTTGTATAGTTTGAACATCTGCTATCGGAAATCGACTGTGCAGAAGTGGTGCTTGGATAATGGCATGACAATTAGTGTGGGTAAACCTGTGTTATATATTTTACAGATAACATTAATAGTATCATCTCCGAATACAAAGTAGCAGTCTGTTTGTTTGCAGTTTGTGAAATATCTTAGACAGTTCTTAGAGTGTTTAAGTGCCCAGAATAAGAATGTAAGCTTAATTTTGATAAACTTTTTTGAAGGCTTAAGAATGTTGGGATTGTTTCATTGTATCCTATTTCTTGACTGCTGACAACTTGATTATTTTGCAGAATTTCCCTTTGTGGTCATATACAGAGTAGTCTGTCGGTAGAAACTTTTGCATTGATGGGTTCACATAGACTTGAAAGAATGCAAACAAAATGGCAGTGTTATATTGTAGCAGATATTATGCAACATAAACCAATGAAATGCACACTTTCCAAATTAATACTTCAATAAATTTTTAATTTTGATGTCTTCTACGTGTTTTGAACCCAAGGGTTCGTCTTCAGGAAGATGGTTATATATGCGGTTATGGTATGGTATGTTTTACATGCACCGGTATAAGCAGTCTACTAGGTAGAAGAATGTGTTCAAACACTCTTCTACCTACTATTACCTATTACAATGCACAGTGCAGATGTAGCAAACATATTGGAACAAGTGACACTAAGTTTGAAGAATTCTAGTTACATTCAGTTTGTCAGGACCTGAATCCAGACAGTTGTACTGTGACATCCTGCTTGTTGGTAATGATTTAAAAAATTTTGTGTTGCTGCTGTGCCTCTGATACCATTGGTTTATGAATACCCACCAGGCTTATCAGAGATAAAGATCAACTATGATTCTGCAGCTGATGCTGTCTGCAGGAAAGTACTTGAGGACTGTCTTACAAGTTTGTGTGTCATTCCTTCCTATTTTGTTTTTATTTTTTATTATCTTCAGTTTGTCCTTTTTTTCATTTTGCCGAAGTGTCATACATTGGATTGAACTGTTTTTGTAGTAATGAGTGTCAATAATTATTTGCCTCTTGGAAATCATACCTTATTGACAGGTAAGAAATTGTACATTAGAGTGTGGACCATGATCACTTTCTTTGGAAAATATGTGCTTCACACACATGTTTCCTGGAGGTGGAGGAATTTTTCAGTTCAGTCTGGGGATGACAGCCATGTTGATTCTCAGATACACCACTGCAGAGACCAGCTCTGTTCCCGTCACCAGGGTTCTGATAATTCTCGACACCCAATGTGTCTTGTTCAAGTATTCACACAAGGCCAAGCTTGTAGTATGTCTCAAGCCAGTGAGTTTCATGGATGAGGTATGAAGATTGCTGTGCTTGGCCTCGATGCTCATGGGATGAATCCTGGGTTGATTTGAGCGTGGAGTGCCAGGTTTGGCCGAGCATGAACTCTGTACCTGCTGACATTGTTGGGACATAACCTTGTCTCTGTATCTTCTTTTACCGTGTGCTGAACATGAGCTGCTCTGTGTGCTGCTGAATTTCATGCTGCCTTTTGTGTAATGTGCTCTGCAGTGGCCGATTTTGGCTGGCCATGGCATAGGTGCCTTATGCTCCTTGTGTCTGGTGTCTGAGCTCATGCCTGCATGTCTGTCTTTCGCGTTTCATGCCTCATTTGCGACAGATACTCTAATCGCTGGAATTTGTGGCATATATTTTTGCAGTAATATGACCCTGTACTGTGCAGGGAGATTGTTGGGGGCTATGCCGGCAGCTGTGTAACTCACAGGATGGTCACCAAAGCTGAATAAACCTCAACGGAGGAGCCATATGCTGCATGTACCTATGGCAGTAAACCCCAATATAAAATCCTGGTCCTGCAGGTTAGCTGTGTGGCATGGGGTTAACCTTACCCACTGAAACACTCCTTTGAAATCCTGGTTTAGCAAGGGGAGGCAATGGCCAGGAAACGCACCAAAGAACCACAGGAGGAGGAGGAAGAAGAAGAATGTGCAGTGAAATGGATTTTACATCATTTTCTGTTGACATATTTGTGGCCCACAGGTGTGATCCTCCCAAGTGTGGACAATGCTGATGTATATTGTCCTTAAAAATTTAGCCATGGAATGAGGAACACAGTTAAACCCTCATAGTGCATCATTTTGTTACTCAAATGTAGTGGTAGTAAGACAGTGAATGCATTAAAACTTGTGCTGTACATAATGTGGGAGGATGAGAAAGTTCCTGGAACTCGGGCATAATGTGTGGTGCAAGGGATTTGTACGAAACTTCACCTAGTTACCCTCACATTGCTGTCGTAAAGCACTCACACATTTGCCACAGCAGTCAATCTGTTGTTGGAAACACCTGAAAAGCTTCTTTTAGTGTGGCTGTGAGACGTGTCTTTGTATTCTCCTGGTTTTCTTCTACAGATGCAAAATGATAGCCTTTGAGCCAAATCTTGACTGTTTGGAAATGCCAGATGTCCCAGAGAATTGGAGAATGTAGTGGTTGGGGGAGGACTTAGGATTTGGTTCATTATGAAAAGCCACTGTCCTGCATGGGAGGTGTTACAAGATTCATTGTGATGCTGCAGGATCCAAATGTTTCTCTATTGTGTCTTCTGTCAGAATGTTTGGCACTGATTTATATGGGATGCCAGTTTGATTTCCATCTCTTCAGTTGTCGCACATTGATCTGATACCATGACTGTGCTGATGGTTTTGTAATTCCTTGATATTACTAGCCTGCTACTGTGCCTGTCTTCTGGCAAGTTGTGACTTTTTAAATCGGTTGTAGCATGTATACACGACAGATTTTTTAAGAGCTATACTCCATCAACCACATTGAGGCTTATGAGAGTTTCTGCTGCTGATAGCCATGGTTCAGTAAAGAAGTTGATGCTTGCCTATTATTAAAACAGAGGCACAACACCAAGCAGCAGTGGGTCACTTCATGTGAACTGCTGACAGCCTGTCCCACCTTCCTCCACAGCCCACATTATACTCCCGCAAGGTGCATACTACCTTCTTTGACAGTAAAGCATGGGTATCTGAATACAAGTGAATTTTGGAAACTTTCAGATCCTCTGGTATCAGTTCTTTATAGTGCGCAGAGCAGTATGATCATTGCTGCTGCTGCGTTGCATGGTAACTATACAGTGCTCAGAGGAGTCACGGGACAATGTAACATTGGTTGTAGCATTCTGGTCTTTAAGTGGGTATGTGTATTGAGTTGTTACCAGGATTGATGGCAGCACTGTTCTGAAATGAACAGAATTAATTTTTTGAAGTTGCCCCCTAACAAAGCGTAAATATAGTTGCCAGTCGCACTACAGATGTTGGTACTCTTGTGAAAGACATCTGACACCTTGTGCGTTGTTTGTTCTTGATGTATATTTTAAATGCCCTCTCTTGCTGAATAGTTAAAGGAGGAACATAGGATGAAATTATTTGAGAAGGGGTAGTAAGGAGCTTAGTGTAGTAATACATACAGTCAAACACAACTATATTGCCTCTATTATTACAATGGGGGTTCTAACAATGACATGTTTCGGCCCTACATGTGGGCCATCTTCAGGTTGTAATTAGACTAGATCAGTTATACTATAATGCGTGGAGCATACTTGGGGAGTAGGGGGGTACCATGGTCCCCTTTTTAGGTGGAATTGTCATTGGTAGTATGTCGAGCTCATATTATCAATATGTTAATGGGTACTGCTCTTATGTGCTAACCTAATTACAGTAAATTCACTAAAATTAATAGAATGTCATGTCCATTTACAATTTTACCAGTGGGTACCATTCATATGTACTAGCCTAATTATCTTAAACTTAGTTAATCACAATTTAAATGTGTAACTCTGCATTTATCATGTTTACATTGCTAAGGTGCATTACTCCTGTCATAGCACCTTAGCAACATAAATATGATAAATGCAGAGTTACACACTTACGTTGTGATTAATTAAGTTTACGATAATTAGGCTAGTACATATGAATGGTACCCACTGGTAAAATTGTAAATGGACATGACATTCTGTTAATTTTAGTGAATTTACTGTAATTATGTTAGCACATAAGAGTAGTACCCATTAACATAGTGATAATATGAGCTCGACGTACTACCAATGACAGTTCCACCTAAAAACAGGACCATGGTACCCCCCACTCCCCAAGAATACTCCACACATTATAGTATATCTGATCTAGTCTAATTACAACCTGAAGATGGCCCACATGTAGGGCCGAAACATGTCGTTGTAGAACCCTCATTGTAATAATAGAGGTAATACAGTTGTTTGACTACGTATTACCACACTAAGCTCCTTACTATTGTATAAAACACAATGGGGATGACGCACATCAGAATTGAGAAGGGGTGTTGAGGAACCGGAAGGTGGAGAAAACTGGATAATAAAGAACTTCATAATTCCTACTCCTCAACATATATTATCAAATCAAGGATGATATGGGTTGGGCATATAGCATGTATCTGGGAAAATCTTGAGGGAAGGTGGCTGCTTGGATGACCTAGGCATAGTTGGGAGAATATTAAAATGGATCTTAGAGAAGGAGGATAGAGAACATGGACTGGATTCATCTGGCTAGGGATAAGGAGAAGTGGTGGGCTTATGTGAATGCAGTGATGGAACCTTTGGGTTGCATCCAATGCAGATTTGTTTACTGCCTGACAACCTACTAGAATCTGAAGGACACATTGCTCCATAGATTTAGCTAGCTAGTTATTTAGTAAGTGGTGAAGTTAATTTCATAAATAAGGACACTAATATTAAGTTCTTCTGGCATGTTAAGAAACATTCACTCTTTAATATTTATTAGTTTGAATTTGGGTTCCATTTTTTGGCATGGGTTGACCTTATGACACTGAATTTTGAATATTAATGTACACTAATTTTTCTTAGTATAGAAGAGGGTTGCTCAAACTATAACTTGTAGACAGCTTTGTCATTATGCCAGCAGAAATACTGAGATTGAGAAAACAGCTTTTAACCCATTTCCTGGCAAAATTGGTAGAATGAACGAAAAAAATGTTGAAAACATGTGAGCTGTTTATTTGTAGGGATGCACAGTATATTATCAGTTGAAATTATAATAAAAGTGTTCTAGAAATAGTGACACACCAGCTTGGATTGTAAATTTCTTTTTTAAATAAATTTGTCCTATTGACGTATTTCTGTTGCATGTGTTGTGTAGAAAAATACATACATTAATTTATATGTATAATTTTATCCTTATTTAGTCTTCATTCAGGGTATACAATTTTGTGTTGCCCGCACGCAGACCAAATTTGGCTAAGTTGCCTGCACTGTATATAAGGTGGAGCAAGCCTGTTATGGAAAATGTTGTATTGATAAAACATATAATGTACGTCTATCTTTTACATCGCTTACACATGCAGTATGCATATAATATAGAGTTTCCATAATAATGTCTGTTTTATAAGTATTGTGCTTGAAATGAGAGATAGAAGTGTTTGCTGCTAAGAAGCAGGCATAGTAGGAGGACGGACACAGCATTTAATGAGGGCTGTAACTTTTTTTCTTAAACTTGCTGTTATTTTGCACTCAAGTTTAGGTTGTGGACGTACAGAAGTTACTGATGGCTGTCCTCCCTGTATTATTATTGCAGATTGTAAATTATTTTCTTTACAGCACAAGGGGAACCTGTAGATGGCTCCAGTGCGGTGACTGTGATGTTGGATGAAAGCGACTCTGAGTCCATGGCTCCGGCTGCTGTGGCTCACGTCTCTCAGGATCCCAAAATCTTGGCTGGTCCAACAAATGCAGTGTTTCCTGATGCACCTGTTCTCTCAGCACCCACATCAGTTCCGGGACAAGTTCAGCCTTCAGTGATGACAACAGTATATCACCATCAAATTGTGTCTGGCTTACCAATCTCTAATGTCTACGTTGGTAATGTGACAGCTAACGTAAATGTGCACGGCTATATGGGTACATATCCACATATCTCTCCACAGCAGGGTTACTCCGTGGAACCTGTTAGCTCTCCTGTGAGGAATGGAGGACGAGAAACACGGCGTGGCCGTTCCAGTAAACCGGGTAACAAACATGTGGATGGTCATTATGGGGAGAGGAATTCTTCAGGCAGGCATACTCAGGAAGTTACACAAGTACAACCATCTCCACTGGTTGAGTCACCTCCTGCAAACTCAAACATGCCACAACAGGGTTTTCACCAGTTTTATCCCATGAGTGCAATGGCTCACCCATATCAGTCACCATACTACAGTCCTTCTACTCCTACCCATCTTCCCCAGCCATCCGCTCAACATGCAACAGGAACTCCAATCTACTTGCCTGGTCCTCCAATGTACTCAGCTCCTCCACCACAAACACTGTATGGGCCATATCCTCCACCCCACCAGCCTACTGGAGCTCCCACTGTCATGTCTTTTACAGCGATACAACCTGGTCAAGTGCCTACCACAGAGGCCCCCATGCTTGGGAGTTACCAGCTGGAAGGCACTGAGGCTGAAGAAAGACTGCCAGCTCAAACAGGAAATAAAGACGAACTTGGTGAAGGAAATTTGCACGAACAGCAGTTGCCCCCGTCACCGTTGTGTGCCACCTCTTACGAGCCACAAACACTACCAGAATTGTGTTCACATGAACCAGTAACTTGTGGACACAGCAGTAAAAATCCTGTAAATTACCAGCAACAACAAAGTGAAGAAGAAGACTTTAATCAGGCAAACTTAGTGAACACAGTAGTTGTAAATAATAGTAACATTGTAACTGAACCTCCACCATTCATTGAAACGAAACAATGTGATCTTGTAGATACAGTAAATATAAACTTCCAGCAGTCAACAGGACATCACAGTTTTGTAAAAAATGATCTGCAGCCTACATTTGTGGCGGAGAAAGTTTCAGCTCAAGATAATCTTGTTGATGGTGATGCATCATTGAACCAAGCATCCAGGATAAACATTAGTGAATCAAGTGGTAATGGAAATACTGTAGTGATTGATTTTGAATTGGAGCCTGTTGAAACGTGTGAAACTACAGATGTGAAGTCTTCTTTAGCTTGTATTGATATTCCTGCTCCATCAGTGACAACAATGACAACCCCCCTGAAAGAAGCATGTGGACTTGAAGCTGAACATCTTGTAGGTGGGCAAAGTGCGACAGCTGATACGCCAGTGGCTGCACCTGGCCAGAAGTCGTGGGCTAGTTTGTTCAAAACGAATTCTGCAGTGGCAACTCCATCTGGCAGCAAACCCCTAGCATGTGTGAAACCATTCCAGAATAAAGTTCCTCTTACTCCTGATGCATCCTGCAGCGTTTTGGAGGGACATTCAGCACCTGATTCAACATCACCTTCTGTCAGTCCTGGAGTTGGTAGTGTGGTGGCGAACAGTGTTAACAATTTATCTCAGCTACCTTCTCCATCTGCGACTGATGACCCATATCTCTACCAACTAGGAGGTGAGTTTTCTTTGTCTGCTGTCTGTCTGTACTTTTAGCTACAAATAAAATTAGGTACAGCGTTAGTTGTGGGTTAAAAGCAAAATTATATGTATGTTTCCATTATTGTTTGAGTTATTAATAAACAGTGATATTAATGTTAAACCTGTCTCAGAAATACAAATTATATAAATCTGTCTATACCAGTTCCGCAGCAGTTCTGTATATCCGCTTCAAGCATGCAGTGCTGGATGTTTTGTGTTGCAATTACAGATGTGGAATTGGTGTGAGAGTATCTTGTGTATATGCAAATCTGACAGATGTGTTGACAACTTTAACACTATCAGAATATGGTGAAGTTATAAGTTCTTTTTAAAACTTATTTTTGTTAGTTTGTGTAATGATGATAATAGGGATGTTTGTGGTTAAGATAATAGCTAACACATATACAGGGTGTGTTTTAAAAGTTTAGGGCAAAACTGTACAAAATAAACGTGCCGATATTAAAAGTTATTGTTCTTTAACCTACACTTCATTTAGATCTATACACATAATTGCACTTTAATACCATTCTTCTGTCCCTCCTAGAATGCTGTGCAGTTCTTTTATTACTGAGTCTTGGGTTTCCGTCATGAACTGGAAATTCAGACCTTTCAGGGCAAATTTCATTTGGGGAAGAGAAAATAGTTGGGCAGGGTGAGATCAGGCAAGTAAGGTGGGTGGTAAAGCATAGCAGTTTTTGTGTTTGTGGAAGGTTGGTACTGTAATGCCTCCCGAGATGGTACTCCGGCCTAACTGTACCTTATTTGTGAAGACACTATAATTTAAAGGGGCCGCGACTATTAACGTCAGTTCCGAAGTCTCTAATTTCAATGCTGCCACCAGCCAGATTCCGACCAAACTTAGACTGGTTGGAATCTGACAAACTGCTTTGCCACTCAACCAAGTAAAATACAAAGTGCCCTCAATTATATTTCTCAGTTAACTTATCTGATACTCCAGGGATATCAATCAGTAGTCAACCGTATGTCAGCTATATTAACCTTTTGGCGCAGGAATTATTTTTTTAAATTTTAGCACACACTGTGTATAAAATGTGAATAAGCTTACCTTGAATACTCAGTACAAGTGTGTCTCTCTCGTACATAATACAAATTCTTCTTCAGGCAGAAGTCAGAACAATATCCTACGACGGCCAAACACGTAGATATAACCAAAATTTCCATGAGAATGAAGACGTTTGCCTGGTTACAGTGGACTATATAGAGTAGGGCCACTGACACGTCTAAAAATGTGCATATTCTTCAGTGCACTGAACTGACTGCCACTGGGGAGTTCATTGAGATTTCAAAGACTCCACCACTTTACAGCAAAGGGAAATCAGTGTCTGAGTAGCACATATTTTTGAGTGCAGTGCACTTCTTTGTCGGGATTCGGAAACCTAGTCGTGTCTATGCACGGCTGATTTCTCAACTCAATTTTATAAGTACATTGTTCATTTATTACAGTACTTAGTAGTCCCAGCATTGCCCTGTACGTGGTTCTCACTGTTGTGATAAAAAGTGTTTTTAATACTTTTCAGACACACCTTGTATTCCACACAGTAAATAAAATTCTGGGAATTTAAGTATTGAAATATGCCATATCAGGTGGTAAATAGTTGTCAGTCTTTGGATGAGTGCGATGTCTCCAGTTCAAGGGTCAAACCAACCAGAAAGGGAGACTTCTTGACTCTGAAGATGGAGACAGTATGCCTCTGTGAAACATCAGTAACTCTCCCAATTGACATGACATACCATCCCAGGGAACTTACAAAATGTCGTGAACATTCTTGTCAGAAACTCAAATCTCCGAAGTAAAATACTGAATTATATAATTCCATGCTGTGCCTGTGGATAACCTGTCAGTCACTCTGTTACTGATGCAGTAACAGTATGTATGATTAACTACCATTGTGTACTATCTGAGATTTGAGGTTCTTATGGCAAAGGTTATCAAAATTCCAGTCTTTTGGGGTGTGGCAGTGTGTATGAGTTTGTTGGTAGATTGGTACGATTGTTGCAGAGAAACCTGGTGCTTCCATCTTTGGGGTAGAAGTGGATGCATCAGATGCCTATTGAAAGTTTGGTTCCTCTCTATGAAACAGTACATGATGTAACATCCCAAACGACTGGAATGTACATGAGATTTCTGGCACTGGAAGTTGTTTGTGTTGCAAGGTGGGCATGCTGAGGGAAACCTTGCAAGCAGGTGTAGTGATTAGTTTATAAGTTGGACGGATGGGGAGTATTTGATTCTCAGCAGGGAAAGAGACTTCTGTGATTCAAACCCACTGAGAGTAGCTTTGAGTCCCACCCAGGCTGCTGCTCTTCTTGGGTGTCAGGGTACTTTGGCTGGGGCCTGAAACTGAACATTGCCCCTTATTGTGCTGAGGTTTAAGACTAAATGGATGTGGTTCTTCACTGCACTGTTGGTGTAATAGTGGTTATACATTTCTCACAATGTGGCGTAATAAACGGACATTGCACAGACTGTACGTATGGAAAGTTCTCAGCTTGACATTCATTTGGGGGGGCCAGCATTTTGGCATTACCTGTGTAAGAAATTTTACATGCTTTATATATTTGTTGACAGACTGTCATGAATGTGTGATACTAGATAGAGGGGTATTCATTATTTTATCCAAAGATAAATCAAAATAATTAGTTCTTGAATAAAGACACTACACTGTACAAGAGCCAGGTCATTTGCACAATATTAAATCCATACTTGGAACTCCTTGATAGATGCCCTTTTGCATATATACAAGGTGTGATCAAAATGTTCCGTGACTGATTTTTTTTACTCGGCTGTGGGTACACTTCGGGACACCCCTATTGGCAGGGTGGTGTCCTAGAACTCCCTCTCTCCCTGGGACAAGGGATGGTCCCAGCGAGCCTCTCAGTCCTTTGTGAGCTTCGGTCGAAGAGAGTCGTGTACCTGCGCCTTGTTATTTTTCATGCCGTACGGGATGTCGGAAGAGCAAGAGCAGCGCGTGTGCATCAAGTTTTGTGTGAAACTGGGAAGAAATGGTGTGCAGATATTTGAAATGTTGAGAACTGCCTTTGGTGAGCAGTGTTTGAGCCGTGCTCGCATTTTTGAATGGCACAAGAGATTTAAAGAAGGCCGAGACTCGGTTGATGACAATCTGCGGTCTGACAGACTGATGACTGTTGCGCGAGTGCGAGAACTGATCCGAGCAAATCAGCGCTTAACAATCCATGAACACTCTGTCAAGGTTGGAGTGTCTTATGGAACTTGCCAGGCTATATTGATGCAAGATTTGAACATGTGACGTATTGCTGCAAAACTTGTTCCATGATTTCTCGCCTCTGAACAGGAGGAATGGCACTTGTCTGTGGCAACACACATGGTCTAGGAAGCAGAGTCAGATGAAAACTTCACGGGGCAAATCATGATGGGCGATGAGACATGGGTCTATGGGTATGACCCAGAGACAAAACGTCAGTCTTCGGGGTCAAAGTCATGCTCATTGTTTTCTTTGATATGGAGGGCATTGTTCATTATGAGTATGTTCCA
>Ga0123355_10018465_pt1 | contig 11063 bp, 8 predicted proteins | sample TergutEmb28metaG_3_FD_89872 | JGI IMG/M metagenome (GOLD analysis project Ga0123355, IMG submission 89872) | Embiratermes neotenicus P1 segment gut microbial communities from Petit-Saut dam, French Guiana - Emb289 P1 | ecosystem: Host-associated > Arthropoda: Insects > Digestive system > Gut ...
GGCACACTACTTCCTATTGGCTCTGCCACTTCCCCGCTCCAACCCAACCAGGTATAAATACTCCACACAATCCATCCACTGACATACTTCATTCACCTGCCTATGAAGATGGAACCGACAGTGCGTTCTGAAACGTCGGAAATTAGAACTCAGACGTTGGGGAATTACCCAAAAAGGAACAAATTACACATTTTATGTTCATTTTTTGAAATACCCCCAGTTCTGAAAATTATTAAACAAAAGGGAGTGAACATCCTGAAATGTTAATGTTCTGACCCTGGTTTCTTGCTGAAGCACTTTCTGTCACATGGTCAGGTACATTGTGTCAGCTGAGTCAGGCAACATCCTCGTCTGGAACCGCCTCACAGAACAGGTTCTATTCAAGGAGGAGCAGCCAGGAGTAAAGCAAATCACCCTGCTGGACAATGGACAGCGATTTATGGCCATCTCCAGGCGACCGGACACTGGGGCTGACGTCACACGCATCAATGCTACTATTGTTACTCGCACCATACCGGGCAAGCTACTCCAACAGTTCTTCATATAGACTAACAAATAAGGCTCTACAAACCAATCTGCAGCATTATAACCATTGCATGTTCAGAGGAAATGCCACTAACAAAATTTCAGATTCAAACTGTCAAGTTTTTTGCATAAAAATCAATGTAAAATGGAAAGGTCACGTCTCTTCATCTATGAAAATATTTCATACCTGAAACTACTGGATGGGTTTTAATGAAATTTGGCCCTTGGAACGAAACTAAAAATTGTTGAGTGTATTTCATTTAGTTTGTATGCTCCAAATACTTCTAATATAATCCCAACTTCATGTATTTTCTGCAGAGGGGGCATGCATTTATGCAGCAGAGTATCCTGTGAGGTGTGTGGCCGGCACACCATTTAAAACAGGTGTGGTGACATGTGACGGGATGAATATTGTGGTGATAGGGGCTGATAAAGGGAGTCGTGATGCCATCTTTGTGTTCCATGCTCGGACAGGCTCTCTCTTGAATAAGGTTCCATTGAAGCAGTCTGCCAGTAAGGTACCATCACACTATAGTTTCAGTTGCAGTTGTACTGAAAAGTTGTTGGAAAGACGAATCAGCCTGTTTTCTTGAAATGCAAAAAAGACAGACATGCAGTCATCAGCTGTTAATTATTTTACTAGACAGCAATCCACTGGTATCTGTACAGCTCCACTCATCCTTAACTTCAGCACTACTGGAGGCAAGTAGCCAGTCTCATACCCCAGTTGCTTTAACATGGGGAAGGAACCCCTAGCACCCACTGAATAGAAGGTTGGGCGGGCTCCAGATCAGGTCTGGATGTTTTAGAAAGGAGAAAAATCTTACACACTTGCTGGGAATTAACTCCAAATTGTCATACTCATAGCCTTGTTAATGCATAGTAGCAAAGGTCATGGCAGAGTAAATATCATTAGAATTAAGTAGTAGTAATAGTAGTAGTAGTAGTAGTAGTAGTAGTAGGCAGTAGCTGTGTAACAAGTATGACAGTGATAACACATCTTGAACATGAACAAGACCATACAAAGAACACTATCTTCTGGGATGTGACATCAATATGCTGACAGATATAACTAACATTTCTGAAAAAAAAATGCACATTTCTCTGAACTATCACTAAATTTGACATCCCAAGAGACAGTATTCTTTGCACTCACCATCACTGTAACCTCATATCTCACAAAGTATGTGTGTGAAACCACAGGACATCGGGATGCTAATTGCTATGCCACATAAGGCCCACCTGGTGGCTGCCATTGATCCTGACAAGGGCATCATCTTGGATATTCGGAAGAAGCACATTGTGAAAACTGTCCCCAAGTGGAACAGTGGCTGCACAAGGGATGGTCGCTATGGCCTGTACGCTCCCTCAAGGTGAGGCCTGATTCACCATTAACTACCATAAGGCAGCCTCAAGTAACATTATGCCTCATCCAGCCTTAAGGTCCATGGTCCACTGCCAGATGATATGTCAGCAAACATGGGTGGCTGTCTGGTCTGCAGACCAGCCACCCATACAGAGTGAAAAATACCAGTGTCACATAGATACAGTAAGTTCTCCTGATGATGGACACATGGTTGCCTGAAACATGTAGAGAAGTTGAAATAAATATACTAACAAGTAGTGTGCACCTAGTTGGCTTCATTTGAAACAGATGGTTTTTTACCTTGACATATACTTGCCTGTATATTTCTTTTCCATAATGCACACAACACATTCAAGCAATTCCATATATCCTTTTAACATACAAATGCTGTCTCAGACAAATGAAATAATTTGTTACTATCTGCAATTTCAGGCTTCCACCACAGTGCAAATGAGGAATTTGCTCTTCTGGGATGTCAAGCAGTCCAAGAAGCCTGCTTGACCTTTGATGATGGGACCAATAGGTCAGCCCGAAACGCCAGTAACTAGCTAGCATAACATCTCAGAAGAGCAAAGACCTCAATTTGTTACTAACAGACTGAACAAAACAGTTACTGTCACTGTACAGGGGTGGACTGGAGCTCCTCGAACTGAAGCGGGGCCACACAGTGAAGACGTTCATTCCAAAGGTGGCAGAAGGCGTGTTCACAGTGATCTGCATGTTCAACCAGACAGATGAGTATGTGCTGTACTACCACAGTGGCAAGAAGACGCTACGAGTATTCAGGCAAGTACTGCTAGTCACAAAGACACAAATACACAAAACACTGTAGCTGAGGGTAATGGGACAGCTATCCTGCTGTGTATTTGGGAGGAGCCAGGCTCAAATCAGTGGTGAGGATAAGGAAGTGACAGTGACTTATGTGGTTCACAAAAGGGAAAGGTGGTTGACTTTCTGAACATGAGAATGTGCTGTTTTGTTTCATTAAATGTGGGGAATTTCTTGAATAGATTAGTAAATATTAGCTTCTCAAGAGGATCCCTGCTTCAACAAGTCAGTCTGTTCATGTAACAACATTATGACGTTGTTTACAGCATACATGGTCTGAGACCAAGTGAAGGCTGGGAAGGAAGGTCTATGTGCACTTTTTACTACTACCAAATATCTCCCACCTTTGGGCAGTTCTGCCCTTGTTTCTCTTTCATCCTCAGGTGTTAAGTCATAGAAAATGTTAGAAAAATTCCTTTAGATGCTTCTTCTGTATTATGTGATGACCATGAAGTTGTCTGCTGCATCTGCAGGACCTCAGATGCAAAAATGATTGCCAACTTCCGTATGCAGGCAGAACTAAGCGCTATTGACAGCACAGAAGATGGTAAGAACATTGTGTTGGGAACTGTGGATGGCTGTCTGTCTGTGCTTGCCATTGCAGACCCAGCCAAACCAGAAATGAAGGAGTATTTGGCAGCCTTACCTTCTCGGGATGAAGAGGTATGTGACATCCATTCACTGCTCACAGTAGTGACAGTAGCATCAAAATCATCAGACATAAAAGGCAAATCATAACACACTGGGGGGAAATACTGAATTAAGAAATGTCTGCATAAAACATCCTTTGGTTTGGTGAATCTTTCTTCTTACAGGGATATTCCTGGGCTCCACATTCATTTCAATTACTTTCCTTGAATTTCTGTCTGTATCATTCCTGTATTTCCCCCTTGCAAGTCTTCCAGTTAACATACAGAGACCTTTTTTATTTAACAATTCTCCAACTAGATGCGACTTATTCAGTTTATTGCATTACTGTAGGCAGCTCTACATGTTTCGGGTGTAGACATCCATCATCAGGAGCTCGTACAACTGTAAATACAGCTTCTGGTATTGATTAACTGTAATAAGTAAAATATGCTGCTATTAATACTAATGGATAATTTAAAATTCTAGATTGGTCATATTGAATGTTACTAGCCTTGACAAATATGTATATAAAATATTTTCTAAAGAGATATAAAATACAGAGACCAGGTAGCCCTGGTCTTCAAAAGAGTCTGTATTGATGCCATATTTGAGAAACCTGCACACATTACTTTTGTGCAGGTTTCCTTGATACATCTATGCCTTGAGAACAGGTAAAATGATTAAGAAAGTTTACTACAAACAAAATATAATGACAGCTGTTTGCCACTATTATTTAATAACATTCTAGCACACAGCAGTACAAATTAATTCAACATTAAAAAAAATTTGTAATTGCCACAGAGTGTCTTTATGTGTCTTGTTTGATTTTTGCAGTAAACAGTAATTATTTCATTGGACAGCATTAACCCTTTAACCCTCTGATGCCAGGATTACTGACCATTTGGCTATTTAAAGGGCTCACTGCGCGGCCACTTTAGTGGCCATTCAGCTATTTAAAGGGCTCACTGCGCAGCCACTTTAGTGGCCATTCGGCTATTTAAAGGGCTCACTGCGCAGCCACTTTAGTGGCCATTCGGCTATTTAAAGGGCTCACTGCGCTGCCACTTTAGTGGCCATTCGGCTATTTAAAGGGCTCAATGCGCGGCCACTTTAGTGGCCATTCGGCTATTTAAAGGGCTCACTGCGCGGCCACTTTAGTGGCCATTCGGCTCTTTAAAGGGCTCACTGCACCGCCACTTTAGTGGCCGTTCGGCATTAAAGGGTTAAACACTGAGTTAAATCCCACCTGCCATTTGCTGGCATTATTAGTAGATCACCCTATTCTCCACATTAGCAGGATAAGGGTTAACTGGTTGTTTTTGTAATGGAGATGCTCTACTGTCTGATATAGATTTCAGTATTATTTTGATTAACTTAGGATTTCATAGGGTTGAACGAAGTGTACAGGTACACAGACATCAATTCCTGAGTTATTTTGGAGAAACGTTATTTTATATTTAGATGTACACTTATGTCGCAATCCCATTATTTGCTAAAGGGAAATTATTTTTGAAATACTGCACAGTCAGTTATGTGACGATGTGTCACTTGTTTCGGGTACAACTCTTCAACTTGATCCTATAACAATGCTCTTGCAGTGGAAGAATAAAATAGAAAAACAAAAGGCCCAGGCCCTCTTCAAAGCTGCAGCATCAATAGCACAACTGTCCACACAGTTCAACAACGACATTGTAGATGGCGATACAAAAAAAGAGGCACAGCCTGCAACTGTGGATGTAGCCCCACAGGATAACAACAGAGATGCCATTAATGACGAAGACTCATAACTGCAATGACACCACATGGCACTGTAATTGTAAGTGGCCATTCCTTCAGGTTTGTTATGGTTTTTACACTGACACCATCAACATCTTTGGCCATACAGCAACAAATGAGAATAATCAGGATTGTGGAATTGGAGTAGTGTAGCCAGAATAGAAACTAGTCTACAGGCTGCTTGGACAGGGTGGGGTTCGAATCCCATCATGGTCAAGCCATTTTTAACTTCTTAACATCCACACCAGCCTTGCAGCACACCCAAACTTCTATTCAGTGATTAGTAGTGCACTTCCTCGGGGTAAAATGGTTGGCATGTGATGCTGACTATTCAAGGCTATCTAGTGCCGAGGTTAAGAATGAATGGAACTATGCCTCTACTTCCCCATATACCTTCCTGGAATGGATAGGCAAACCTTTACATTTACTTTTTAGCCTATGTTTGTGATCCTCTGGGACATGACAAAATGCAGTGTGGTAAACTTACACTGGTATTTCAGAAGAATCTGTTGTTTTCATCTTCAAATTAGGAGAGACACTAAAAATGGAGGCAGCATGTACCTCCAAAATGTTGGAACCCACCTACCAGACTATATAGTGTCACATTCCAGAAAACTATATCTTAGTGCTCACTGTTGTAAGAACCACAAATCTCATAACAAGAAATAATCTGACAGTTATCAGTAACTACAGAATGACATTAATTTGGCCATAGCTTATTTTAAAGAATCCTCAAGGCACAAGAGCCAGTCCCTTGCAAAGCAGGAGTTTCTGATCACAGCCATTTTTTTTTTTTTTGCAGACATTCTATTAACATTCCAAAGATTCTAATAACCTCAAACATATGAGTTACTGCAACAGAGACTTTCCAACACCATGAAACATGTCTCCTGTCACATATACAGTACCGTCTGTGTGCTGCCACCTATCAAATATCACAGGCCTAACTACAAAGGTTTATCAGTTCTCATATAATGAAACAGCAAACATTTATGAGGATTATTACGTTCAATATTAACATACGCACATAGTAAACACTGAGAATTATAACAGGTTTAGTCCAGGTGCTCCATTCCTCGTATAACATGCAAATTTTCTCAACTGGGCTCACTTTTCTACCCTAAAGGGGGTGGCAGTAGACTCCTCTGAAATGTGTACCTATCTACCAAATTGTACAGTGTCACATCCCATCACCATAAACAGTCAATTTATTGGGAGGTACTTGGATCAAAACCGATGTAAAGTTGTCCCTGCATACACCATGAAGGTATATCACAGAAGTGGAGGTACAGCTCTGCTCAGTTTTAACCGCAGCTCTAGACAGAGCTTAACAGCCAGTCTCACACTTTACGCCTGGTAAGTAACAACTTCGTAATAACAATAAATAATATAGAAACACTAACAGTTCAAGCTGTGCTTTCATTTGTTATTTGTTAGCAGTATGTGATAAAGCACTGTGTTCTTATAGTCACACATAAGAATTTTCACATAACACAAAAAAATGAATATGTTTATGATACACTAATTGTTACTAACATAACAGACACATAACCAGGCAAGTAAAAAATATATGAAACTATCCACATTATAACAAACAGCTTTATTCATGTCTTTTGTGTATGTACATATAAACACAGTATTTATATCAAGTTGGAGGGCAGGTCCACACAGTGATAATTTCAGGCTTTTGAATACACCTGTACGTATACAGCAGGCATCTATGTATGAGCAGAAAGAAATTGCTAGACCACACTGACCAATCAGAGTTGCAGATCACTTTCAGTGCTAACAGAATAAGGGGACTGACATGGTGGTAATTTCTTGTATTCACACTTAAGGGGTATCAAATGTCAACTCTTGAGGTTGAATGTGATTTTCCCCAGCCCCCTAAGCAAGCATAAGAAACATACTAAAAAATATACCACATAAACTTTGCCTTCATCCTTTCTGTCTCACAACTCATAATCTTTTATCAACTTCAACATAATAGCAGTTGATAAATGACTTATTAAATAAGTACATAACCAATCAATTATTGCTGATAGAGGTCCCAGTCCACATGCATCTGTGCTGGGCAAGGCAGTAAAACACTGTAAATACGTAACACAAATCTTCAGTATTTAGTAAACCAAACAGTACGGTATTTCTGACAAAAGTTTCAGTGTTAACATCTTAAACACATTTCAAGTCTATGTTTTGTGTCAGAAGCCTTTTAAAGACTCCTGGGTGTCAAAACCTACATAACTCTGCTGGGAGAAATATCAAGTATGTCACAATAGCAATTTCTTCAGCTTGTCATATACACTTGTCATATTGTGGTGACACTTGCTGTTGCCAACTAATGTACATGGAAGTCTCATCTCCTTGCGCACACAATAAATTATGCATTCTAAAACTCTATTATGCTATTTGTTATTTCAAAATCCTTGTCAGTTTACATTTACCTTGGGAGTCGTTGCATGTGCAAACGTGAGTGTGCACGTGCACATATGCAAATGCACACATGCATACTCACATGTGTATGTAGCTCTAGAGGCACATCAGCATCTACAGTTACTTGTGCCTCTATAAAATTGTAGTTTTAAACCAATACATACAGCGGGGTAAAACTGAGGCATATAAGTGCCAGTAGGTAAGGAGACTGGCGGGAGTGCAAATGGAGCTACACTGAAAAGCTGTGCACACAAGATGATAAAAAGTGATAACTATACCTGATAGACAGTGTGACCTCAGGCCACTGTCTAGCTTTGTTCTCATGTCAATTTTCCAAGCAAGTAGCCTCTTTAGCAGCTGCAATGGAGACACCACTCTACCAAGCAGGCCTGTATAACCAAGTATCCAGTAAAGCCAATATATCTCCCTGCCTCATGGAGCTGGACACATGGCCAAGAATCTCCATAACGACCAAAAGATCAGGTACGTTTCCATGGACACTGCAGAGCACTTAAGATTCTGAGCAGAGAAGGTAACATCAACAGTACTGAACAGACATAAGTCACTATATGACATGGAGTTTGGCTGTAGAAATGGCATTAAATCTATGGAGACAGAAAAAGAAAACAACATGGCCTCCAAGTAGTAGAACATGAAGGCATGGACTGGATTAAACTGTCTCAGGACACAGACAAGTGGTAGAATCTTGTGAAAATGGTAATGAACAACACATAAACCAACAAATGCACTTAAATACATTTGATGTTTGTGTGATCGTGCATCATTGATATAATAAAATAAACAGCCGACTAGATGCAACAATGATAATTTTATTAACAACTTCAATCAGAACAACATATTTGAGGTGATAATTTCGCCCATCCTCAGGAGCAATAGACTGTGTTTACAGCTTGTGGTAAAATTATCACCGTTGCATCTAGTCGGCACTTAATACAATTCATGACAAGTATGAAACTTGGTGCCAAAACATGTAGGAGTGTCATACTAGTCACAAATTATATTTTATGAATTGTATTTTATTATATTTTATTAAGTGCAATTTTTGGTTCATATATGAAATGTAAGAATATGCACGGTATGAGTAAGATAAAAATGGTAATAAACATTTGGGTTCCGTGATATATAGATCATTTCTTGACCAGATGAACAAATGTTAGCTTCTCAAGTATGACTCTGCTCCATGGTGTTAGTTAGTTAGTTAGTTAGTTAGTTAGTTAGTTAGTTGGTTACTTAGTTTGTTAGGTAGTTTTAATTATTAACAAGACAAGCAAGGTAACATTGAGGTAAGTTTGCAAAATCATTGTTGCCATGGAAAAGCAATAAGTATTACATATTCCGAAAGCATGTCTGTAGCCTTATTTATACAGCACGCAAAGCCCATGTGCCATATTACATAGCCATTTGTGGCCTGTCTGACTCTACCATACTTTTCCACATTATCTCATACACAGCACAACTTTCGGAAGAAAGTTACTCAACATACAATGTGTGTGTTGTATTTCTCTACACAACTTTTGTCTCAAACATTTCTCATTCTAAGAAGAGTTCAGTGAGATATTATCATAAACATACATGTACACATTATTCTTGCCAGGTTTTAATGTAACTTCAATTTTCTCAACAGATTTTAAAAAAATACTCAAATATCACATTTCATGGAAATCGGACCAGTAGGAGCCCAGTTGGTCCATGTGGACAGACGGACAGAGAGACATGACGAAGCTAACAATCGCTTTTTGAAATTTTGCAAATGTGTCTAAAAACTGCCTACAAAGCAATGGTACTGCATGCAGGATGGGGTGAAAAGATGCTTATGGTTACACATAAATACATGGTTTTTGTAGCAGAACAGGAAAACCTGAAATGATCTCAGGATGTGCAGTTACAGATTATGAGGAAGAGAAGTATTTGATATTGGATTATCACCTACATTGCTTAATTACAGTCATACAACATGAAGATTATTGAAGCTGACAAAGGCACGGTCTACTTCACAGCATATCTACCTACTTCCTCAGAATTACTGATAGCACATCATCAGCAACATTAGTGACGACAGCCTGTGACGGTACATATTTGGAATGACTATTTCCTGAATATGAGTGTGCAATATAACTTCCACAGCAACCTGCACAGTACAGAAACTGGTGTTGCAAGGTGTAGCACTGACAAATCAAGACACCCATTTAAACTGTGACAAAACATAAAACATTCGCATCAGTGACATTATTATTACAGAATCAAGTATCTATCATCATAACAACTGAATGAATTAAGATCTAAAATAACAGTATCTGTTAACATAATTGACAACATACCTCTGGAAAACTGTATGAGAGTTATCCCAAAAGTAATGTACAAAAATTTTATTTTGAACATATTTTATTACACAACTTACATTAAAAATCTTCATGCCTTATGACAGTTTCCCAACACTCTGATAATTTTTGTACACCATTTAATTATGAACTGGAGTTAAGCTGTATGATACACTGGGGCATGGCTGCATTCAGTGGTTCTAAAGACTGCAGTACTTGGCCAAGCAGCCATTACTTCATTTCAGGAAAGACATAAAAGTCTGAAGAACTTGTATCAGGAATGTAAGCGGGATAAGGCAGTGCTCCCCACTTGTAATTGGTGAAAACAGTCTTTATAGGTTATGTGATGGGAGATCTTGTCTTGTCAAGGAGCAGGCAGTGACCTTCATTTTTTCTAACACCTCAGTTACAACAATGTGAACAGATGATTTGGTATTCCAGATTTCTAGCTATCTCTTCATAGATCATACATCTGTCTTCCTCTAAAAGGGTAGCAATAACGGCTGCCAATGTGTTGTGTGTAGAAGTTCTCGGCCTACCAGAGTGTTACTGGTCCTCAACACTCACCTGGCCTTGAGAAACCTTTGGGATCAATGTGAAATTGTGCTGAGACACACTTATTGCAATATTTCATAAATTTTTGCTGGTGTACAACCACATAAAGTTTCAATTTTGATGAACACTCTTTAATCCAGTACTATAATCCACCTGAAGCAATTTCATCACCAAGTTCAAATGATTCTGCACAGAAAAATAAATACAACTTACTTTGTTTGAAGTATACCAATGAGAAGAGTGAGGTAACATCAGTTGCACAGGCTAATGGAGTGGAGAGTGCATGCATAGTGTGCATTACTTTTGGGATCATTCTTACACTGTTCATGTATTCTATGGAAGTTCAGATCAAATGCTTGATCTTTAACATCTTATGGCCAAGCCTAGTGTTTCAGGCTCTTTTATAAGATTAAAAAACATTTAGAAGAAAGGCCCATGATAAAGATCAATGAGTATTAAAAATGACAGTGTTTGTTTATACTGCCACAACTTTATATACGGGGTGTAACAGGAGGAACGGACCAGACTTCGGGAGGGTGTTCCTTATGTTATACTATACCGATATAACCCAAAACACCTATGTCCAAAGTAGAACGGTTACGGAGATAATA
>Ga0123355_10018466_pt1 | contig 11063 bp, 7 predicted proteins | sample TergutEmb28metaG_3_FD_89872 | JGI IMG/M metagenome (GOLD analysis project Ga0123355, IMG submission 89872) | Embiratermes neotenicus P1 segment gut microbial communities from Petit-Saut dam, French Guiana - Emb289 P1 | ecosystem: Host-associated > Arthropoda: Insects > Digestive system > Gut ...
CTTGTGCCCATCTTCAGGAGCTGACGACTTAGTGGTATTTTTTCACGTGTGGTGTAGTGCCGTGGCTGTGTAGGCAGTCAGATCCGGTTAGCTGCTTGTGTGTCCATTGGGGAGTACGTAGCACATTGTGCTACATACTTCCCAATGGACACACAAGCAGCTAACCGGATCTGACTGCCTACACAGCCACGGCACTACACCACACGTGAAAAAATACCACTAAGTCATCAGCTCCTGAAGATGGGCACAAGTTGGCCCGAAACATGTTGAGCAACTTATAAAGGAGAAATAAATATAATACTAAGTGACATCCAGTTGGTTTCTTATTCCACATTGAACTACGATGCACGGTCAACCACACATCAGTATTACCTGACATTTATACAGGCCCATGTCTGTGGGTATTTTTGAATTTGAAAGCACCCCAGGAAACAAAATAATTTGAAATGATCAAGACAAGTCCAACCCTCAGCATAAAATTATATTATTTTTGTGTGCAATACTGTGAATATGTGTTAATTAGTTTCTTAACAAGATAGTAACATAAATAATAACCTCAGGTTTAGTTTACCTGAAAAACCCAGCACTTCCTGTTGCATTCTTTGATTGTTATTGCAACACTTACAAATTGTGTCTGACCTAGGGCATCCCCGGCACTGTATAATGTAAAAACCTATTTTTTTTTTTTTCGTATCTAGCATGCAAGATGGATTATAGGCCTTTGGTTCTCTTCAGATAAAACAAACAGTAGATACCACAAGTAGGCTGTAAATTTCACTCTGCTGATGCAGCCATAATCTCTCTGGCAACTGACCATGAAAGACAGGCAGAATAGGCAAAATGACTGCAAGTGGTTTGGTATCACATGAAATGTACACAATGCCAGGTGACATATCAAAATTAAATCTGGACACCTAACATTCTGAAGATATGTTCGGTTTCCCCTGTAGCAATTTACTAATATTAAATGCTTCAGAGGCATGATAATCCCACCTAGATCAGTAGTTAATTGTGAACTGCATCCATTTAACACATTTTTATGATAATACTCTAATATTTTGGTACTGCACATTTTTAAGATTTATTGAGTTTTCATTTTTATATGGGTATTGCATTGTTAATTCAATACCTGTACAAAAAATAAACTTCCCAAAGAAAACTGATCCATTTGCTTATAATATCAAATCTAAATATCAACATATTACATACATGAGATTACATGAACTCTTTATTATGAACTGTTTAATACATTATCATTGTTTACCATGAATATTTATGAAAGAAATACTGTCTCTACAACTGAATGAATACAGTAATCCCTTTACATAAAGTTCCATTGGGGTTTTATTACAAATCTGTTTGATGTTTGATTCCATTTTAGTAAGGCATGCCATTATTTCAAATCTTCATGCAATACTAAAATGGGTTTAATCTGATATGTTACTGGTGTGATGTCATCAAGGTTATGAAGTCACAATGAAGGCATGTACGTAGTGGTACAAGGGGTGCAGAACATTCCGAACAAGTTAGAATTTGAAATTTGAGGTTCTCACAGCAATGTGATGAAGTGTCAATGTTTCTGGGATATGATGCTATGCTGAATGGCAGTTACCAGTGTTTAAGATAATCATGCTACTTTCATCTTCAGGATAATCCAACCTGAACATGGAGGCAACTATGCCTGATTTCAGGCTTCTGCCATGAAGTAGATGAGAACTGCTCTCTTCTGGGACCAACAGATTGTCCTGAAATGTCAGTAAGAAATTACCACTACTTGCTGCATAATAACCCAGAAGAGCGCAGTTCTCATGAAGGCAATAAGATCCACCTAAATGCTGTTAACTCTTTCCCCACTGACTTGGTGTCACATCCCAGAAGACATGATTCTTCAAATAAGAATTTTATTTATATTAGTTTGGGATTAATGAGGTTTTACTATCTACATTTAGGATTATACACATCACCTTCGTCAATTAACCAGTGATATATTAATCTGTGATGAGAATAAATAAAGGATACATACAAAAAAAGGCCAATTAGCCATCTGCATAAAAGTGCATCAGAATGTCTTGGACATACATGACTCATATCATTAAAAATACATTTGCTTAGTTCAAGTTCTTCTGCTTTTGCCTGTGGTATGTCATTTCATGTTATATAACTGTATAAACTAATTTCTACAGGCCTTTAAATCTGAATGACTAGGTAAGCCTGGCCAGGCTCTGAGCACAGGCTCAGGTTCACAGATTCATAAAAACATTTTACATTATCAAAAGTAGTAAAATAAAATAATGTTTTAGAACAAAGAAAAATAAGATTTTTGTACTTGTGATGTAGATAGCGTGAAAGGAATATGTTATGATATCCTCTCAGCTTCACTACACTGAGAGTGCATCATACACAGGGAGTCTGAACTTGAGTTGAGTTGTAAAGCACTCTGCGACTGTGTGAGACGTACCTGGGCATCAATGACTTCCCAGCATCTCTGCATTAGCTCTGGCTCCTCAAATAATCTTGACTGACTCAATAATAGGCAGGCATTTTTTGCAGTAAGACTTATTTCCAAGTAGTTGACACATGCCCTTGCTAAATGGGGAACTATGTATTTCTTTGCCACATACAGTGTAGCTAGCACAGTATCAGCTTCAAGTTGAATTTCATCACAGTAAAGATATCTGTAAAAAAAAAAGTGAAATCATCTCTTTTGGTTTATCTTTCTTATAATCTTAGGGTGGGGTGAGACTATATCTTTTGGAACTGTGACCACTAATGGGCCCAGTGAACAGAGCGCACATGACTGATAAATGACTAGAGAGAATTTGGTGGAATGGGAACTTATAGGGGACAACTGAAGTGTTCACAGAAAAACCTGTCCCAGTGCCAGTTTGTCAACCATGAATCCCATGTGGACTGTCCTGCAAGTAAACCTGGGTGTCTGTGGTGACAAGCCAGTGACAGACTCTCTTAGCTTTGGCATGGTCTTGCATTTATTTTGTATTATCCTGGTGGGACTGGGAGGTTCCTGGTCGTCTGCATGCTTGCAAATGTACTGAATAACTGATAAATTACATGTGTCCATGTCAGTTCTATGCAGGCCTTTTAACAGTCTGAGAATATCACTATCTGCTATTAAATGGAAAGCACAACAAATTAATATCTTGTTGTAGACGAACAGTTGGATGAGAATTTTCACTGTAATTCCTTTTGTACCAGGCTTGCCGGGAATTTTTATGTCAGGAACCACCCCTATTTGAATAGCGTGTCCCGTTACTTCATGAAGGCCTTGGATGATACTTCTCTGTAGCTCAGTGGCTCTGATCTGCTAACTTAGGTCCTGGGAAGATCTTAAGAACACAGGTACAGAGGATGTGAATTTGAAGTGATGCAGAATTCTAGCTTACTTTAAAGTCGACAAAATGGGTGTAGTGTATCACTGACACATTTTCTGATTTTCTTTTTTTTCTTTTTTTCTTTACTAAATACTGGCCTTGATGTGTACATATTGCAGACACAATCTCTATTGTTAAGACTACAGATATAACAATGCATGGAGTCATAAATTGTTTTTACTTTTTGTGTATTAAACATTACATGTTTCACATAACAGTTATAAACCATAATGTGACCTGTGTTTTTTTATGAATCAATTTTCTGTACAATGAGTGACTATGACATACCTGATAAGTCTGAGTTGAGCTTATGTAAGGTATGGGTCCAGTAAAAACCAAAATTAATCATGTGATAACATCCAGTGAAGGTCCCAGTGCAAATTTCATTAAAATATCAGGATTTCTTCAATGGGTTCAGAGGTAAAACATAAAAATTGGATTGAACAACCTGTGTATGCACTTTATGGGATACATGAGAATATGGTAACTTTGTCCTTTATACTATATATATATATGACTGCAGCATTACTTACTTCAGCAGAGCCAGAAAAGCTGATGGTTCAACATCAGGGACCTCAATTTCTTCCTTGTTTTCTGCCAAACCACCATAGAACATGGCATAAAATACAGAGCTACCTGTAGCCAACACATACTTATGTGCTGGTATAGACTGAGTATGACCTATAATAGAATCAATAATGAAAATATGTATTCAAGATTTAATTTTAAAAAATTCACAAGAGATGCAAGATAAAGGCCCCGTGTAAGTAAAGCAGATGTTGGCATTATAATGGAAGCAACACGAATACCAACATTAAATAATGTAGAGATTTAAAAAGTGATTTTCAGTCCAATTTTTTTTTTTTAAATAAGGAAAGAAATTATGCTTATGTAAGCACCATGGTGTCCATGTTCCCACTTTCGGTGTGTGAATTTGTAGAGTGGGAGCAGCATCTGTGCTGCACGCTTTACAGTCCTGATATGTGTAGAAATAGAGCCTCCAAAAATATTAACCTCTGTTGGGTGATTTTTGCATTCATTCTGATGGTGATATGTAATGAATCAGTGGACCTAAGCAAGTGAAATTTGGTATGGAGATTCATCATAAACTGACCTACAAGCTCTGTATATAACACTGCTTGTAAATCAACATTTACATTTCTGCAGGTAGTGCAGATTATTGAGGTCATTTTTGACAAATTCAACATGGAATCTCTACTTAAGTAGGTCTAATTAAGCTCTTCACAAAAAGAAAAGGAAACGGCATTAGTAAAATTAGAAAAATATGCAACAAGAAAGTAGGCTTTGTAAGTTGTTGATTCTTGTATATTATTCTTTTTTTGGTGGGAGTTACTGCATCTCAACAAATTAATCTCTAGACCTCTGTGTGCTACAGTTTGTACTATGTAACATATTCTGTGCCAACTCATGTTAATGCTCTTCTGCTTCAGTCACTAACTTTTATGATAAAACTGGAGACATAATGGACTTCTTGCATCAGAACTGCATACTAATGTTATTAATATAGATGAGACAGCCCTGCATGACCATTCCTTTACACACTGTAAATGCTACTCGAAATCAGCTAGCTACATGCACAGTTTTTCTTTTTTTAGGAATTCATCAATCCAGTAGTTTAGAAATTTCCTACCTTTCATGGAACTTGAAAGTTGATTAGTGTATTCACAAGAGCCTGTTATTGTAAGACTGAGGAACCCAGTGTATATATCAGTAAGATCCATATTAATGTTATCCTCTGATTTATGCTCAGGTCTCTTCAGTAACTTCTTAGTTTTAGATTGACCAAAATTTTGGATGCATTTTTGCCCACATGTATGACATGCCCTGCCTTTTCTCCTTGATGTGGTACATACAAATTATAAGCCTGTTTAGTATGAAATTTCCTCCTCTCCTCCTTTCCACTGTTCCTTCCCGTCCACCAAGTCCAGATACTCATATCAGTGCTTTGTTCAATAGGCAAACAGACCAAGATCCATACTTGTATAAAACAACAGGTAGGCTAAAATTATGGTTTTACATTATTTTGAAATCACCTGCCATTTCTATAACCCAATCAACTGCTATTCAGTTGGAGTGTCTGCTTAACATACAAGCAATTGAACTTTTTTTTGTATGGCATTGTACATTTCAAAATAGCAGACATTATTAAAAGCCATATTTAAATGTCACATTAAAGGTCACAATGTCAGAGGCGTGTCCTGCGACTGTCAGTGAGAAACAGGAAGGCATAAGCTACTGAAGTAGATGCATTAATTAGAGAAATTGGGGGTACCTTAGTAATTGACTGCTTGAAGACTATGAAACACATGATTGTCTCTTACATATTCAGACAGTATAACAAATACAAAGTGTACAAAGAAATGGCCATAAAAATGACAAGCAGTTTAATGAGATGTGTACCTGGGCTTCCTACAACGAAGCGAATATCAGCCATAAGTTCATTGTTGAACATGGCAGCATTCCTTTCTCTAACAGTTGGTTTTGAGGCTTGCCAGTTAGGATCTACAGTAGACTGACCAGGGCATGTCAAAGTGAAGGATGTAGTTGTTAAATTAGGAGATGCAAGAGGAGATGTGGGAGCACTAGCAGGCTGTGTGATCTGCATTGTCTCACGCTGTGAGATGCTGTGAGGTGGTGACAGAGATAGGCCACCATTGTTGGGTGTTTCTGCTGCAACAAAACAATCAAAATATGCAACTTTTTTCCACAATCCCCATTATTAATAGTCTCTTTCATTCAGGTTGGGGGGCCATGGTGGCACAGTGGTTAAGGTGCTGTGCTACAAATCGGAAGGTTGCTGGTTTGATCCCAGCTGGTGTCATTGGAATTTTTCATTTACATTAAATCCTTCTGATCACACTATGGCCCTGGGGTCGACTCAGCCTCTAACAGAAATGAGTACCAGGAGCATTTCCTGGGGGTAAAGGTGGCCGGTGCATAAGGCTGACAACCTTACCACCATCCTGTGCTGTTGTCATGAAATCTGGGAACCTTAACTTCCTGGAACCCTCTGGACCACTCCAGGCCTGTAACGGGACTGCTTTATCTTTACCTTTACCTTCCTTCAGGTTTCTGTACCACAACCTGACATGCAGTTCTCCTACATGTGTCACATGCCCCTCCCGTCTCATCATCATGATATCTGTTGAGGAGTACAAATCATGAAGCTCCTCATTATGCAGTCTTGTCCACCCTCCTGTTACCCCTCCCCTGTAGGTCCAAACAGCATCATAAGCACCCTGTTCTCAAACACGGTCAGCCCATATATTTCCCAGAATATGACAGACCAAGTTTCACATCCATACAAAAGAAGTGGAAAAATCTAGTTTTTTATAATGGAAACCATTAACCAGTGTAACACTGGAAAACTGTTATAGATGGATAATGAACATTTTAATCATTATGCTTCTATATATAAAATGGGAAGACAAATGATTCTGGACTGAATAGTAGCAATAATTTGCTACATATACTCCACTCTTAATTTATTCATTGATGCAATTTTGATCTGTTAGTGTTGTCCCCAAATATTTGAACTTTTCCACATTTTTTGAGGCTTAATTAACTGTCTTTAACCCTTCGTGCCACTAATTAAATGGCACTCAGTCTTTTACCCAAATGTACCTAAATCTTCCTGGCTTATGTGACATAATACATATGTCAAGTGACCAGTAGGGTAAAGGATTCCTGAATGTACACATGTACATCAAACCAGCTTGAAGGGTTAATGTCATGAATTTATCCTGCATTCTGTTAATGAGACATGAACACAATACTGAATTGTGCTGAAACTGCATCCAAACCTAATAACAGGTATTCTTGAAGTCCATAAATAGTTAATGTATTGTCTCACTGTATTCCCATTCTGAAGTATTTAATTAATGTAGAATTTTGAATGACTGGTTGATTACATCAAATTCCACACTGATGATCCCCAAATAATTTTGTGTGCACATGGAGTTAAACCTTGACAGAAGTATGGTGGTGAATTTTTTTTTGCATATGATAACAATGATATGCCTTCATAATGCATTCAGTTTCATCAACCTAGGAGCTGTGATAGTGCAGTTAGTGTAGCTGGCAAGGCTACGGACTGGATGATCTAGGGTTTGAATCCTAACAGAGGCAAGAGATTTTTCTCTTGTTCAAATCATCCAGATCAGTTCTGGGGCCAGTCTAGCCTCCTATTCAAATGGTTACCACGGTTTTTCCCTGGGGGTAAAGTGACAGGCATGATGTTGACCACTAACTTCCATCTAATGCCAAGGTTAAGATGGAGTAGAGCTGTGATGTTAATCTGTCTCAACGCCTTCATAGTGCAGACAGGGACAAGTTTTTTTAATCATCCCTTTTATAAATACATACTATAATAGACTCATTCATTGTTGAGGTAATTATTTACCCCTCCAAATAGAATTTATAAGTTTATAAACCTGAGAATGACTGTTCTATATTGTTCTGTTGGAATTTGAACAGTACTTGGTGATTATATATTTTAAACTTTACAGTACCATCTCAACCTCACAGGCACCCTGGCTCAGTTGCATGGATTTCAGTCTGCTTTACATTAGCCTCACACACATCAAACAACTGATAGGAATGATGTTTCCACCTATTCAACTTACTCAGGAATCTGCAAGCAGATCACCCTTTGCATTGGTCTTCCAACTATAACCTTTTTTGTTCTAAAATGAGTGCTAGTTTCACATCTTACATTGTTCAGATTATCTGCATTAATGTGGCTTAGATTCTCCACTATTGCAATTCAGCTTGCTTACTTCGCTTGAAAATTTTTAACATTCTTTATCAGACCATGCTGTTATCCTGCTTCCACTGGTAATGATCTAAACTCTTTGGCAAAGATTTAGATATTCTCTCTAAAATTATCCAAGCCTTGTTGCTGTCCCCACTGTTATTTAATTTCTCCAAAGGTACAAACTTTTTTGAAATTTTAACCTAATAGAAGTATTAATGCATGGGACTTCTCTCTTGTCTTCATACTTAGTAAAAATACATGATGATAGTGGTCAGTACTAAGCTCCAATATTTTAGTGTATTATACACTGTAATATGCACATGATAAAAAAATTTGCATGATGCAGAAACACGACCTGCTACAAAGATTTTACAGTAAGACATGCTCATTGCATTTTGTCCATTGTGTAAACGTCGGCTACCACTGTTCTGGCCCGGGTAGTTTCAACTGCATTCCATGTCAAAGAATGTGTATAAAGAATATACATTTGCGTCGTTTATGCGTTAAGGTGACTTCTCACCCAGGTGACAGGGGGTGAGGCGAAGAGTTGCTAAAAGTAAACACACATACGAAATGCTTTACAGTAACTTAACATTACGGAAGTGGGCTCACATCGTGTTCTGTTATGAAACTGAATGTTTCAATACGCATAGTGTCTAATGGAAGTTACGTTTATTGCAACTTGATGCAGTTTAGAAAGCTGCTGCAGCTAGATAAAAAAAAAAAAACACCTTAAAAATAGCTTACCATTCACCCAAGCATTGGTTTGGGAAACAGATATACTATCCTGAAATCTCTTCACGGGTTTAGGAGCAATTTTAGAGTAAAGACTTGACATAGCCATTATGTGAAACACTTTATTTAACACAAATAACACCACCAACAAGCCTGTGTGTTTATTACACAGCAGCCATTTTGAAAACTCGGCGGAGGTCGATAGAGAACGTGTGACGTAACAGCGCGCAATTTAAGTATTGTGTGGTACATTAAACAAGGCAAAAATGTAACATAAGCAGCATTGCCAAGGAATGCATCGATACCTAGTACTTAGTGTGATGGAGTAGGTGGAATATTACTTCCATTACTTTTCCGTTGGCAATACTGCCACCACCACTACGCCCCCCCCCCCCCCGGGGTACAACGAAGCGAAGGGCCGGGACAGTAGTCCTGTAGGCCATGTTTGCGCACTTCCTTATTCATTCCGTCACAGACCATTTACCACCGACAGTGTATAGGATGGGGTAGGTCTACTGACAACGTTACGAATAGGCACAGTAAACAAACTTCCCCAGTCAAATGCAAACAGTTACATTCGTACCATCAATATTATTGCTGCTGATCCTGCTACTAGACAAATGGCAGTAATAGTATAACGCTTGGTTAGTTGATCTACATGTCTTAAGTGCCGTTTCTGTAATTTCAAAAATAATTAACTCCGATGAATCAGTTTAATTACTTGAAGAGTACCCGTGAAGGGAAAATTATTTATTCTTGATAATTTCGTCCAGTTAAGCTTAAGATTACATACATTCAGCCCAATTTATCTTGATTTTTTTACGTGTTCTGTTTACAAAGCGCATACAGTGGACTGATAATGAGGAGGATGTGTCTGTCCTCACATCTCATCCCCGAAATTACTGATTTGGATTCGTTGAAATGTTGTTTAGGACATTTATTCTAAAAAATTCCGATTTAATTTAATTTCGGTTGCTGTCGACTAAACTGTTAATTCCCAACTTTAACACGCAGTTCGTGGCACGCGGTGGCGCAGTTGGTTGGGGCACTGCGCTGCAGGCCGGAAGAAGGTCGTGGGTTCGATTCCTGATGGTGTTATTCGAATTTTTCATTGATATGATCTATCCGGCCGTACTATGGCCCTGCGGTTGACTTTGTGTCTAGCAGAAATGAGCTCCAGGAATATTTCTTGGGGGGTAAAGGCGGCCGGTGTGTAGGGCTGAAAACCTAACCACCTTAATGTGCCGATTGTCATTAAGTCTGGGGGCCTCAAACTTCTGTCCAGGCTTGCACAGAGATTGGTGTACGTTTAATTTGCAGTTGAGTTCACATTTCCGGGAACTGTTCGTAAACTCGTGCAGTGCAACCGCGCACACACACACAAAAATGCGCGCGTTGTTCGCGTTGGGCGAGTATTTAACAAAATACACGAGAAAATTATTTTTGATTAACGTGACATGCAACGTAGTGCATGTTTATAATTGTGTTCAGTTGTTTGTTTTCGTGTTTTTTTTTATTTTAAGAAAACACTTTACATGTTGAACTAATAACAGATTTTTGCTAATTAGAATTTTATTTGAATTACAATGAAAGTTGCTATGCTTTGTTTATCGTTTATTTAACGATGCCGATGGTACCCTAGAGCACACAGCGTGATTTCAGACTTCCGCCGCGAAGTAGATGAGAACTGCGCTCTTCCGTGTTGTTACGCAGTGGGTAGTGGTAATTTCCTACCGACGTTTCGATGCGGCCTGTCGGTCCATTCTTCGGGCGTCAAGAATCCAAAAAGCGCCGAATGACAGGATGATTAGTGAACAGTGAAGAGGCAGGTCGTGGGAGGGAGCTGTTGTGGTCCTATATGAAATATTATCCCTGAATATGCATGGGGTAACTATTTTTGGGTAATAAATATACTTTATCGAATTACAGCATTAACAATGCAATATTCGTAAGGATAGAACTCTCTTCAGTGAAATGTATATGAATTCATTCATTAGTATTCAGCCTTGAAGGCCGGGCTTGGCAGGAACCAGAGCCCCATGGCTCTGGCACACTGCATCTTGGGCAAGTTCTTGGGGGTAGTTTGCCATTGCTTTCCCCCGCCTTTAGACGTTCCCACTTTAGCCGCCAGGTGCCTCCGTCCGCAACGACGCGAGAGATCC
>Ga0123355_10018467_pt1 | contig 11063 bp, 4 predicted proteins | sample TergutEmb28metaG_3_FD_89872 | JGI IMG/M metagenome (GOLD analysis project Ga0123355, IMG submission 89872) | Embiratermes neotenicus P1 segment gut microbial communities from Petit-Saut dam, French Guiana - Emb289 P1 | ecosystem: Host-associated > Arthropoda: Insects > Digestive system > Gut ...
CCACTGACATACTTCATTGACCTGCCTATGAAGATGGAACCGATAGTGAGTTCCGAAACGTCGGCAATTAGAACTCAGACGCCGGGGAATTACCCAAAAAGGAACAAATTACATTTAGAACACAGTGAAAGCTTAAAAACAAGAACATACTATGACGTTCGCACAACGACAAAATCGCCTAACGACACATTTCTCAGAATGAATCCCCATCGTTAAGCGGTGCATGACTGTATAGTACTTTGGTTTCATTAAGTGTCAAATATATTTTCCTGTTTAACCTTGCAAGCTGCAAATTCAAACAAATACAAAACACTACCTGCTCCAAATAAAAATGAATATTCTAACATTTGTCAATAATACTGCACTAAATACCAAACTGAAGACTACTCTGATATGCAAGAACCTTACCAGTTCAGAGGAATGTTTTGACCAAGCCAGATTACAAACTTGAGAGCCAGTATCTACACACTGCATTGGTTGTCCTGTGAGCGTGTTCCAGAAGCGAATGCACCTATCAGCTGTACCACCACCACTAGCCAGCAGACCATGATGGTGCGGGGACCATGCAATAGCTGTAGAATAAAAATTATTACTATATAATAAGTTGAGTCCAAGTGACCTGTAAGTGGATTGGTACTGCATACAATATCAACATGTATAGAAGAGAACAGAATAGAAAAGTATTTGGGTTCGGGTCTGATGCACCTAGGACTTAAACACAGGCCCTTTGCGCTACACAATATGACAGTGGGTTAAAGGAGCTCTGTTCCTTTACCAAAGTTCCATATGGTCCCTGTACTTAGATTCATAAAACCTTTGGGGTCCAAAAAGAAGGAACCCAGATGTGCATGTCTGAGTGAAGCCAAGGCCTCACATTCACACAAAATGTGAAGTGAGGTTTCCTTCTCAGTGCTACATTTCCTACAAGAGGGGTTATCACTCAGCTCCATTACACAGAGATGTCTTCTCAGGGTGGTATGTCCACTAAAAAGACCAGTAACAACCCTGGATTGAATCCTATTAAAGGAAAATAATATCAAAATGAACTATGAACAGAATAGCAGGGGTATGTGAGTATACTAGGTGACAACACCAAGAACTGAGGAACAGCAGCAGAAAATGTGCTTCAGCATTGCTTTGCTTATAACAAACAGCTCACAGAATAGCAAAACTACCTGTATGCAAAGAATATGAACATAATGCTCAGCAAACCATATAAAAAATGAAACCCTCACTTATGGTTTCTTTGCAAAGCAACAGCTTTGAACACTAAACTGAGGGAAAATATGAAATGTAGGAAATTTAATACACAGTTTATTTACTTGGTTTTAATCAAACTGGACATTAACAGAGGAACATTAAATTGGGGTTATAATGTGTTCCTCCCAGTTATACCAGATTCAGATTTTACTCAATATGTATCAAATACATGACTGTACACAACAATTCATGTAGCTAGTAAGTGGACTTATTTATTTTCATTATTATGGTTTATTTGATGATATCAGTACTTTATGCCAGTGTGTGTTAAACGAAAGGATCAGTAGTGAATAATGGATTATGATAGATATGAAAGTTAGCTGTCAAGGCCTAATTCAATATACTGTCCTGGCATTTACCCAGAAGGGGAAAGGAAAACCACAAAAAAGTCATTCTCATAATGGTTTAATCCAGATCAAGATCTGACCTGGGAACTTAAAGAACACATGTCAGATGCATTACTTCTTGAGCCACCACGCTCTGTTTTACCCACTATGGTGACAAATAAAACAGAGACAGACAGGTATATACCTTTCACTGCTGCCAAATGCTCAGTGTACGTCTGAACAGGTGAAAGTGAATGCAAGTTCCAAACATATAAGCGATTATCATTGCCGCCCGAGGCCAGGTACTGGTTATCGGGAGACCATTTCAAACCACAAACCTACAAACAAGAACAAATTACAGGCACTCAAACACATACATGGCTGCAAAGTCCATACAGTTAATATTGAAATATATTTTTATGCCAACAGTAGTAAAAGGTGTTGTTCAGTAATAACAAAATGAACCAATGAATAGTTCCCTCCTCACCTCCTGCCGATGGCCAACCAGTTTTCTCTCTACCACAACACTAGGAGTCCTCACATCACGTTGTAAAATAAGCCTATCGCGACTTCCTGATGACAGCACATCTCCATTCCAAGCAAGTGCGCCAACTCGTGCTGAATGGCCTTGCATCTTATTAACCTGTTTATTTACAGCAACATCCCACACTTGCACATAGCCATGATGTGTTCCAACTGCCACCAAGTTTCCCTACAAATGCAATAACATGTTATAAATAAGATCCTCTAGTACAAATTACACCATCTCATAGAGGGAGTATTTTTATTATATCGCTGAACACCACAGCTAATGCTGTTGCAAAGTATTACGACATAGGAAGCCTGTGTATGATATGGGAATTCAAAGTCCCATTTCGCCTGCATTTCAACTTACCATATTTGATAATTAGTCACTAGGTATGAACTTAATGCTTCTATGCACCTGACAATGTTTTTCTATAGACAACAGAGATCTATTCTTGAAATATTAGAAATTTCTTTTCCAATAGTCATTTTCAGTTCTTGCATAGAATGTGGACTGTTCACATGAACTCCATCTTTTAGTGTTCTCCACAAATAATAACTGCCAGGATGCAAATCTGGAGATTTAGGCAGCCACAACTTGTGACATAAACGGTTTGCTGAATATGTGTGATTTCAGGCCGCAAATGTAAAGCAGATGAGAAATGCGCTCTTCTGGTTATTACACAGTGAGCAGTGATAATTTCTTACTGATGTTTTGGGACAACCTATTGGTCCCATCTGAATTCATGGGTCAAGAATCTAAAAGCTGAATACTTCTTCTAGCACAGACATTGAGAAATTTGTAGTGTGGGCTGCAGCATTGATATGCTCAAATGACAGTATGTTTTCTCACCTATTAATTTCCTGAATAAAAGTGTCAGGATTAGTAAAACATAACTGTCTCTTCCAGAAACACAGACCCTCTCATTTTGTGCACACTCAGTGTCACATTAAAGGTCATGCAAATGAACTGCAGAGGGATTTTTGGAACACAAGCCACATTACCACTCAATGTAAATGCCTTATCCAACAATAACACAAGTTCTGTTGGCTACCAATACTAGCCAGCTTTTTGCTTTCTGGCCTGGGAGTTCATGTACAGCTAGCTGCACACAGCTGCAATTTTGCAAGTTCTGTTGCCCTTTGTGCCGAGTGTTAACATTCCAATATGAAGATTCAATAGATGCAAAAAATATTTTTACACTTGCTTCTAATCGAGCACCAGTGTCATGCAACTTATTTTCAGTCAAAACAATATGGGTTTGTGTTGTATTTTCATTCAGTAATGAGACTATCACTCACAACTTTTCCACATATTATTCCTCCACAAGATCAAACGAAGTCCCAGGACTGATGTTTTCATGCAAATACAGTTTTGTGTATACATCAAATTTGCCAAGTTTCTTTCTTCATGTGATGTGTGCCAAGCATTTAAAAGAAAGTTCTACCTCAATCAGTTCATCTGTAGCAGTCCAGTGCAATACACAGTGAATGAAGAGCTACAAATACATGTAAATTGCTTGAATCTATTTATGGAGATGAAGCTCTATCTTGTACAAAATTTCATTGGATGAAGTGGAGACAAAATGGTCACTGAAGTGCAAAAAAGTTGTGCTTGCAAAAGTAAGGGATCAAAACAGTAAATAGTGAATTCTACATACAAAGTTACAAAAAGAGGGTATTCTTAGATGAAAACTGTTGCCACTGACCATTCCACTAGGAGGTAGGATAAATAGCGGAACTGAAACAACTATACGATGATGACCATTATGCCAAGGTAAAACAGAAGTACTTCTGTTATGTAAAATGTAAACAGTTATTTCCTCTTCTTTCAATGGGAGAAAAAATTACACAATGAAAGCAGTTACACAAGTAAATATGGCATGGGGTAACACATAATGCACAAGTTAGTCTTATTCAGGACTGGTGGAATAAGTTGCCATTAACATCTTTATTTGTACTTAATTAAAAAAAAAAAAAAAAACCATTTAGCAGAGATGCATTTTACTGTCCTAAACAAAAATAAAGATTCAAATCTATGACTTACTCGCTCATTCCATGCAACTGAGGTTACAGAGTTGCCATCTCCAGAGAGATCACACAGTCTTGTGACTTGACTAGTGCAGGCAGACCAAAGATACACACAACTTCCTAATCCCACACTGAGGACATTTTGTGAAGACCAGTCAACAAGATTGAGGTAGAAGTCATCCTGAAGCTCAGGGGCATCCAGCACCTACAAGGAATAAAAGCATAATGCCAATACAAAGACAAATAATCCAGTATGTCACAGTGAACAGAGACAAGGCTATTCATGTAATTGGTAAAACACTCAAAACCAGTCAGGTTAATTTTCATCAGGAACTGCAGAAAATCATTGAGCTAAGGATGCAGTCTACGCACACTTCCCGTTTGTTATTTTCAGAAGATCAAAAGCAATAAAAAGTATCTGTAACTGAAGTTACCATTATTACAGTACCTTGAAAGGTATTCGTGATATTTTGCGTGTCGCCTTTCTCGGTGATCTAAGCAACTTCTGACTTTTTGCACTAACTGGCGACAAAGAATAGGAAGCTAAAGAAGATGTGTCACCACCAAGGCCATTTCCATTCTTGTTTGGTGATGTGTACTGAAAGAAAAGATTAATGAACCAGGTGAAAACAGTGATTCATTACCTGATTTGCATTCAGTAATACATATACTCAGATGATGCACTATCAAATAACCCACAAACAAACAGGACAGTACATGGGTGTTACATAAACGTTTCTACAACCACCTTTACTAGCAACTAACCCAAAAGCATGCTCTGACAGCTGTTCAACATCTACCAGCATTAAGTAATGTAAGCTATTGTACTGCCAGACTCAGCAATGAAGAGAGGGCAGCATTATAGGTCACCATGCAGCAACAATGTTGTCCAATCTATGGCAAGGAGTTCAGTAACAAAAAATGTGTTTGTACTCTGAAAGCTGTGAAATGACAATGAATTAGGCTTGGACAGAGCTGAACTGCATTGGTATGTAGGTATACTAAGCATAAAAATGTAAACAGTATAGTAAAGTGGCATATCTTACCATCATTCATATACGACTCCAGCAATCTGCCCAAAGAGCACATTAGTAGCATGCTTAATGCAACGGGGAGGCCTCCAAACCATACCCTGCACCTTCTATTCAGGAACTAGTTGCTATCACGGACATTTTCCACAATTTCTGCAAGTTTTTATAAAACGATGGTACCTTACGCTGTTTCCTTCCCACTTCCTCCCTTGTATAGCATAGGCACTATAGTGACTAGACTACAGGATGGGCAACCAAGGAATGTGGTTCACAATTCCTGGCAGGGGTAAGTAATTTTTCTCTTCTCCAAAGTACCCAGACTGACTATGGGACCCACACATGTAAACTCTTATTCACTGGGTACCAAGGGCTCATTCCCTGGTGGTAAAATAGCCAGAACGAGAAAATTACCACTCACCTCTACTGAGCACTGAGGTAAAGAATGTGTTAAACAATACACCCACTCTCCCACATGACTCCAGTTTACACGTGCAACTTTATTCTCAATTGACTATACATAACACATGCTGTGGGAACACCACTTAAAGAACTCACAGATTAAACCATGCATTATCAATAAGTGAAGAGGTCAGTCTTGTAACTAACTTAAACATGACAGTTACTGTTACTATTGCTACTGTTGTTGGCACATACATACACACACACACACATGCTCACGCGCACATGTGCATTTTTTTCTGTACCTGGAAGAGATTCATTCCCTCCAGGGGAACAAGAGCTCTTCTCTCATCACACTGGCCTTTAACATCCTCAATACTGGCACCAAGAAGTTCATTCTTCAGTAAGCAAGAATACGCCAATCCATCACGACCTCCTTCACCATTTTCACGGGCCTTTTTTGTAGTTAATCCATTACGGCCACTCTCCTAAATTTAAAAAAGAGCACCAATACTAAGATTACAGTCTTGGAATTGGATCCCAAATACCTTCCTAGAAATGCTGGCACCTATAAACCAGATATGTGCTCTCTCATTCCACAAGACTGAAATGTTGCTACATATCAACCAGACATTAACTGTTACATCCCATAAGACTGGAATTTTGGTACCCATCAAACAGACATTTGATGTCAAAACCCACAAGACTGATATTTTGGTACCAATCAACCAGGCATTTGATGTCACAAGCCACAAGACTGAAAAATTCATGTTCATCAACAAGCGAACCACAAAATTTATACAGATACAAATATCACGAGCATTTTTCCAGCTGCCTGATACCAACAGGAATCATAAATTCATACTGTGAAAATTTCATGCAACCCACAAAACAAATGGAACTGCTGTGGACACAATGATCACAACTTATAACGTGGTGATAACGGTGCTACAAACCCAACATAATAAAACACGAGGTAAAATAAATTAAATGCTGGGACAAACAGTATTCCTGAGTTTACCAGGAGGATTAGGTGGGAGTATGTTACTAAGAAATATTTGAACACAAATATATGGGTCTAAGTTACACAGCATAAACAATTTCATACAGTTCCCTAATGTGCTCAATTTCTCACTATTTACATTATTCACTTAACAATAATGGCCCTTAGGAACATTTCATAACATATTTATTTCTTAAGATGAGGAGCTGTTAACCCTATGTCCATGCACACATAATGAAATTAAAGAGCAGATCAAATTTGGGAAATGCTTGCTACCAATTAGAACAGATCTTTTGCCTTACCATTTCCTATCTACACACACATAATGATTAGAATCTACTGAACTATAATTTTGTCTTTTCTTTTATATGGGTATGAAACTTGGTCTCTCACACTAAGGGAAGAATAGAGGCTGAAGGTGTTTGAGAACAGAGTATTGGGAAACAAAAATTTTACCCCTAAGTGGACAGAAACAGCAGGACAATGGAGAAGAAACCATAATGAGGGGCTTCGTTTTCCTCCTTACCAAATACTATTCCAGTGTTCAATCAAGGAGGAAGTGATGGGCAGGAAGTGTGTGGCATACAAGGAGGCACACAGAAATTCATACAGGGTTTTGGTGGGTAAATTTTATGGGGGGAAAACCACTCTGAAACCCTAGGCACAGATGGGATGACAATATTAAAGTGGAACTTAAAGTAACAGGATGTGACATGGATTGGATACACCTGGCTTATGTTAGGGACAAATGGCAGGCACATGTAAATATGGCAATGAACTTTGATATGTTCCATATTCTGTGCATTAATTAGTTGTATAGAGTTTATTAAAAGACCAATGTGAAAACATACCATTGCTCACCAAGTATATCATTATCTACCACACATACCTTTTATGTACATCACTCTACAGAACCATACTCCAGACAACCATTTGTAAATTCTAATATGTTACACTTGTCACTGTTTTTACCATTTAGCTGGAATTATAACCACAACTGTAAGATTTTAAAAGTGGAGTGATCCCAACACTCTATAAATATATTTGTATTCTTGCACTTACCACCCTGAAGATGACCATGCAAGTGGCCGAAACATTGTCAGTAGTCACTATACAATACAATCTTACCATTTAACTGGAATTATAACCAAAACTATATGATTTTAACTGTAGAGTGAACTTGACACACTAGAAATATATTCGTATTCTTGCACTGAACACCCTGAAAATGGCCACAAGAGTGGCAAAAATATGTTGTTGGTCACTGTATAATAATTTACATTAATAAAACCGAAGTGCATATGTTGGTATTTTTAACAATTTTTGTACAATGGCAATCAACCTTCAGGTTCTATAAAGTGCAGGGACCTTCTTGACTAGCTTCTCAAAAAGGACTCTACTCCTTGAAGTTTGGTGGTTACTTATACAGCTAGCTAGCTAGTTTGTTTGCTTGCTGTTTTCAAAAGGTTTCGTTCATACTGCAACCACAATATTGCAAGACTACAAAATTTTGAACTGTAATCAGCCCTCACAATATCAGTGAACTGCTTAAGAAAATGGCATTTTGATCAGAACTTCAAATGCGCCTGTGTGTTTAGTGCGAGACATAAGTAATATTCAATTACACAACTGTATAAACCTGAAAAACAACAGTGTGTTCCATATGCCTGTGGATGTGTGTAATGGTGCAAATTCTTACTGTGAAGCTTTGAGTTGCTTACATGGTAAAGAAATTCCTCTCCTTTCAAGGAATACAATGGTTCAGAAAAGCCAACCATTCAATCCCATGCATACCTAGATGCGTTTAGTCCACATTCTCAGACCCCATTTCTTTAATGACATTTTAGTATTATCAATGTCTGTGTTCCAAAAGTGGTCTCTTCTTTTCTGAATTTTGCATGTACTTCTATCCTCCACACACAATAAATGCCTTACCAACCACATCCACCTTTATTTGGTCACTATGATGATGTCTTATGAAGAATAAATTACATTCCACAAGTGTACATTAAGTGCAACCCATTTCTACACTGAAACAGTTCATTTAAGAAGATTTGCAAGGAGATGGGATATTCCTTCACAGCTCTGAAAATATATGTTGTATTTCTATATGAAATAAAAAAAAATGTTTATACACTATTTTCACAAAGACAGTTTATTTGCATAACTGAATATGGGTTGTTGAAGACTTACTGTGATCATGGCAAATTTAGTTTGCCAGTTATTTCCAGCACGTGAAGGAATGAAACGATCGCTGTTGTTTATGCGCCCTGGACTCTGAGGCATCAGTGAAATGAGTGACTGCAAGCATCAAAAGAATGTATGATATACAGAGCTCCGAGTACGTATACATTTAAACCACTATAAACAATGCCATAGTGGTTTCTTTCAGGAATTTCTCAATTGCTGTTCTTACCTGACTAAAAATAACAATGACAGAGTGACTTAAATAAAAAAATAATACTCCTCTAGTTGCCTGCTGAATGCTGTTTACATTACATACGTAGCGATCACCATACACAATAAATTCGTGGTCTTAGTACCTCAGTCAGTGATATACAGCATTCCTTCTTTTGGTGTAAAGTTATTGCTAGAAAAATATAATCCAGTTTGAACTAATTTGTGTTTACTGCCACAAAAAAAAATGAAAATCCTAAATTGCACACTTCCAGTTATATACCATAATTTACTTGAATAAAAGACAAACATGATTAAATACATAAGTTTCAATACTGAACACTCTCTTTGTAGTGAGCTGTACCAGTCCCAAGGCATCAGCAATGCACCCACAGGTTACATTTTATCCATAGTTTCTACACAGACTAGAGTTTTATTACAAATATAGTTATGTTGTTTATATCATTTCCAGGTTTTTTATGCTGACCAGCATACAGGAAAACCAGTACCATCAGTTTCCACTTATGAAATGTAACAAAAATTACAACATGTAAGGACACAACTCCAGCAACTCACTTTCTGGTGCATGTAGCTATAAACAGCTCTTCTGACATCTGTCCCTCCATCTGTCTTACAATAATGCACACACACACACACACACACACATGAAAATGCACATGCCACTGTTTCATAACAAACACTGATAAGATACTGTTTCTCAAAGTCCACAAAATATATCTCTCCTGAAGATTCCTTATGAGCAGCAACCCATACTATTGGGGGTCAATGGAATGATGACAATAGGTCATAAAACCACATACAAGATATACACTAACTACAAATTAACTCTTCAAGCTGTTACAATACATATCCGTATCTGCGTTAAGAACGTCTGAACACATCTTCATAGAAAGAAAAATATATTCACAGGGTTCAATTCCAGGTTTACAATTTAATTATGGCTGGTACAGAAAGGAACCCCATAATCACAATAATATGCTCTGGTGGAATGTTACAGTTAGTTCTACTGTGCCATTATTTTGGACACACAGAAAATGAGATGCGTTCCTTTGTTTGAAACAGCATGCACATCTGCATAAAATTCCGAAATTTGGTAGGAAGTACAGACTAAGACCTTCAATGGACCTCATGGGGTGAACACCCCAATGTGTGGAACCCCTCAGTTTGAAACATTACCCACCACTTACCAAGAAGCCTGATTTGTTGGTTACTTTTTTTATGAGCCCTCTTTTACGCCTTGAAAATGGAAGCACTCCAGCTTATGAGATTACATGCTCTCTCTCTCTCTCTTTTGGGGGGGGGTTTAGAGTAGGCTAGTATACATGAGAGAGAGAGAGTGTGTGTGTCAACTTAAAACTGGTTCATCAATTTTCAAGAAACTCATTAAAAATTTATGCTACTGGAGATCACCCATGTGCTGTATCCCAACTTTCTATAACCACTACTATGTGGAGGATCTGGGAATTTGTTTAGGCAGCAGTTACACAACACATAATAATACTGCAAATAAGTAGCTACAGGCATGGTGATTATGAGACACTTAAGGTGGTAAAAGGTAAAGTTCATCCTATAACCTGCCATGAAGGCTCAGAGGGTGAGTACAGGTATAGCCCCACTCCTCCCTTAACCTAAGCACTGTATAGAAGCAGGTACACTTACGGTGGCATCTTACAAATTTAACATATACAGGATCTGCAGTTCAATACCAAGTTCTTAAAAAAAAAAACCCCAATCGTAATAACAACAGTACTGACAGGCATGCACGACTAACCCAAGCAACATACTGGAGGTCCCACAAGCTTTTGTACGAAATCCTCACTAGCACTACGCATTAATAATAATAATAATAATAATAATAGTGGGGGGGGGGGGAAGATGGCACGGGAAGAGGATACATGGACAATTGCCAAGTAACTTAGACGAAAAGCTAGTGGACATTGAACAGTTATATCGCTGGCTAAAATCTGGCGACATTAAGGGAGAAACAGAAAGTACAATAGTGGCAGCTCAAGACCAAGCAATTAGTACAAACTATTTCAAGAAAAAAATTTTGAAGGAAGAAATTGAGAG
>Ga0123355_10018468_pt1 | contig 11063 bp, 9 predicted proteins | sample TergutEmb28metaG_3_FD_89872 | JGI IMG/M metagenome (GOLD analysis project Ga0123355, IMG submission 89872) | Embiratermes neotenicus P1 segment gut microbial communities from Petit-Saut dam, French Guiana - Emb289 P1 | ecosystem: Host-associated > Arthropoda: Insects > Digestive system > Gut ...
CTTCACTTTATATAAGCTTAACCGGCGGAAGGACGCAAATATGGGGCATTCATGTTCCGGAAACGGAGGACAGCCACCTTATCGCTGTTAATGTCCCAGCAGATGTAATAAAAACCAGTGATACAATAACTATAGAATTTTTGCAAGACGGATTGCAGCAAATATTTATCCACGCCCCGGGCGGTGTGAAACACTATAGCTACGGCTTTGATATTAGGCATGTAAGAGAAAATATATACAGAATTAGTAAGACCGGGTTTAGAAGCACGTTGGTTGTCCAAACGTAAGAGGGAGGTTGTAGTATGAATAGCGCAGTGTTTATTTTAGAGCAAGCAGCAGAAAAATATGGCGATAAAACCGCTGTAAAAGACGAGAATACAAGCATCACCTATGCCCAATTACGGGATAAATCAAGACGTATTGGCACATGTCTGCAATCCCATTTGCCTAAAATACGGGGGCAGGTTTCGCCGGTAGTTATACTAATGAAAAAAAGCGTAGAGGCCGTGATAGCCTTTATGGGTGTTTTATATAGCGGCAACCCGTATGTTCCGCTAGACTATGAAATCCCACCCTCCCGCTTGGATAAGGTTTTAGAAAACCTTAACCCGTCATTTATCATAACAGACGAGGCGGGCAAAAATAATTTTAAAGCAGACGCTCAGGCCTTAGTTTTTTCGGAAATTGTCGAAACTAAAACTAACGAAGCCGCAATAAATGAGGTCTTAGAAAACGTAACCGACACAGAGCCCATTTATGTAATGTACACATCCGGCTCAACGGGTACACCTAAGGGTGTGGTAATCCCTCATAACGGTGTTATTGATTATGCATACTGGGTAAGAGACACGTTTAATATTACCCCAAGTGAAGTAATGGGAAGCCAAGCCCCCTTTTACTTCGACAACTCTGTACTGGATATTTACGGGGCTTTTGCAAGTGGAGCGACCCTTGTTTTAATGCCCAATGTGCTATTCCAGTTTCCTGCAAAAATCCCTGAGTATATAAACGAGACCGGAATAACCTTCGTGTTCTTTGTCCCCACTGTTATGATTAATATAGCAAACTGTGGGGTGTTGGCCGATGTAAATATGCCGCTTTTAAAAAAGGTGCTGTTCTGTGGTGAGGAAATGCCAACAAAGCAGTTAAATATTTGGCGCAAGCATATGCCGGACGCGCTATATGCAAACCTTTACGGTCCCACCGAAATTACCGATGTCTGCACATACTACATTGTAGATAGGGACTTTGATAACACAGAATCCCTCCCAATTGGTAAGCCCTGTAAAAACATGAATGCTATAATACTTACTGACGAAAATAAACTGGCAAAAACAGCCGAACAAGGCGAGCTATGCATACTAGGCACTGGGCTGTCGGTAGGATACTGGGGCGCAAAAGAGCTAACCGACAAAGTGTTTGTACAAAACCCCACAAATACAAACTACAACGAGCCTATGTATAAAACAGGAGACTTGGTTTACATGGGTGAAGACGGCTTACTTCGCTTTGTTGGCAGAAAAGACAGCCAAATAAAACTAAGAGGCAACCGTATAGAGCTTGGCGATATAGAATCGGCAGTAAAAAACATAGAAAACGTAGAAAACGCCTGTGTAATATTTGATGCTGAGGCGCAAGAAATTGTAGTGTTTATACAATCTGCGACCAGCATCACCCTCCACCAGCTAAAGCGCAAACTAATGGAGCAGATCCCTAAGTACATGGTGCCCTCGCGCGTAAAAATCATGGATAAACTACCGCTTACCCCCAATGATAAAATCGATAGGGTGAAGCTTAAAGGGCTGATAAATCATGGATAGTTTTGTTGTACGCAAGGCCCAGCCCGCCGATTTGGTAACTGTGCATGAATGTGTGCTTGCCCTTTATAGCGAGCTGGATGCCTACCACATGCCCTTTGAGCTAAACGCTCAGCGGATGGGTGATATCCTAAAGGCCCATATAAACTCAAAAACAAGCATAGTATTGCTGCTAGAATATAATGGGGCGGTATCAGGCGTTTTAGTAGGGCATATAACAAAGCTTGATAACCGGTACCAGCCCACATGCGGCATGTTGGTTGGGCGGATTACCGAGATTTATGTAGCACCTACGATAAGGCATAAAAACATGGCACAGGCCTTACTTAACAGTGCAGATGAATGGTTTAAATATAACAGTGTAAATTATATAGAAGCTGACATTCTTATGGATAATATAGCTTCGCATAAATTTTTTAAGAAGATGGGGTTTTTACCGCTTACCCAAAGAGTGTATAAGACGATATGAAGAAGAAAAAAGCCATAAAGAACATAAAAGAAAGCCTTGCACTTGTGTTAATAGTGCTTCTGCTATTTACTATTACAGACATTGTGCTAACCGCTGGCTACCCATTTAGAAACCATGATTTCTTCCCAAAAAACGATTTTGAAAAAACTATAGCAATACATGGCACCACCAATTTTGAACGAGTGTTCTTTGGCAACTCTGCTGTGGTTTCAGCCTTTAGAGAAGAGCTAAGCGATAGCGGATACGTAGAGTTTGGGCTTAACTGGGGCAAGGCCACTTATATGCAGTATATGCTAGAAGGCGGATATATCACAGTAAGCGAGAGCCTGGTTTTAGGGCTTAATATTTTTACCCTAATGGATAACTTGGACTCAGACCAAAGCTATATATGGCATAGGCGAAGTTTGGAGCCATACGTGTTTTTCTTCCGCAACAGGCTAAGAAATTTTTTTACAGGGGCTTTAGATAACGTACTGGATGGGGATTTTAGCATCAGTCGGTATACGCGCTTACAAAAATTTCTGTATCGAGGGACATTAACTGACGAGCAAATGGAAGCCAGGCTAGTAATACTAGAAGAAAGATTTTGGGGGCTGCCACTGTCCGATTTTTATAGTAATTTAACATCCCTTGAGCGTATTGCAGTATTTTGCAAGGCTAATGATATCCGCCTGCGGGTAGTGTGGATGCCATACAACCCGTTTAGCCCTAAACCAGAATTGTACTTGCAGATTATGGATAAAGCAAATGCAATTCTTTATGCCTTTGACATAGAAGTGCTGGACTTATCTGACGCCTTTAGCCAAGAAAACTTCCATGACACAGGCCATTTTAATGATGAAGTAGGGGCTCCTAATTTCACAAGGGAGATTGATTTATGGCTAAGAGGATAATGCGCGTTTTACTTGTGGCGATACTTTATCTTATAATGCTTATCATGATAATAATTTTTTCGGGTACGGGTGCGGTATTTATATACGAAGGCTTTTAGGAGGATAGGCTAATGGACATCGGCAAAAGGATATATGTATACATTGTGGAGACATTCGAAATAGAAGAAGATGACGATTTTAACGCAGACATTAATCTTTTTGATTACGGTTATGTAGACTCGCTGGACGCTATGACCATTATTTCCTGGCTTGAAACTACTTTTGAAATAGAAGTTACGCCACGTGATTTAATTCTTTTTCCCATGAACACGATTAACGAGCTGGCTGATATGGTTAAAGGGAAAATGGGAGATTGATATGTGGTTTTTGCAAGTAAATACTTTTGTTGGTATATTTGCTATAGGGCTTGTGCTTATGATCACAGGCCTTTTTTCACGTATATCAACAAGAGTGCGGGTAGCTATGCTTGCACTTATGTGTACCGCTTTTATTGGGTGGGTTGATCTTTGGCTTTTAGGGTTTTATGTGGTTTATATTGCTGCTGTCTTTCTTTTATCATATATAATTTATAAGGTAAAAAAAGCAAAATTTTTCATATTTGTCTTGGGCATAATAGGATGCTTAGCTCCCCTTGTTTTTGTTCGTTCATTTCCTCATATCCATTTTATTGTTGTCATAGGCCTTGCCTTTGCGGTATTGCGTGGAATTGACGCATTGTTCTACACGTATTACACGGGTGAGAGAGTTGATTTTCTTGCTTTTTATGTTTTTATGGTGTTTGTTCCCACCTTTACAGCCGGGCCGGTTTTTAGATATAGGGATTTTACTAGAGCATGTGAAAATCTTGCAAAGGTTACACTTATCGATTTTATTGAGTCAGTAAAGCGGATAATTAGAGGGTTGTTTAAAATTATTGTCGTTGTCCATCTTATTATGCAAGTTTTCGAGCATTTTTTGGACGGTGCTATAAACCCGCCCATTAGTGTTTTGCTTGTTATATGCAGTTATTTGATTCTTTACTTTAATTTGGACGGTTACACCGATATCGCTATCGCCCTCGGCCGCTTTTGTGGCTTTGTCGTTCCTGAAAACTTTAAAAAACCTTGGCGCGCCGCAAGTTTTACACAGTTTTGGCGCAGCTGGCATTCTACTGTTAGCGATTGGATTCGTGAGCATGTGTTTATTTTTTTGCATAATAAAAAGCTAAACAAATGGCAGACAGCGGGTGTTGTTGTGGTGGTAATGGCTGTTATGGGGCTATGGCATGACTTTTCATTGCATGTGGTATTGGTTGCCACTTTTTACTTAGGGGGGCTGTTGGCAATTGAGACTGTTTTGGGGTTAACAGCACCTAAAAAAACATGGAGCATAACCCGAGTGTCAAGATGTATTGCCGTAAACTTTTTGTTTGGAATAAACACACTATTGTTTATTACGGATTTTCAAAGTGTGCAAACTATTGTGCGTGGATTTTTTAGGTTGTAATTTTATTGTGAAAATTTGTTTTACAAAAACAACAATAATGTTACAATTGTAAATAAGATTTTACTTAAACTTTATCTAAGTTTTACAAACGAGAAGTACTCTCCACGGGAGATTAACTTAAGGAGGCTTTAACATGAAGAGGATTTTAGCAAAAGTATTGGTACTTATCCCGGTATGCGTGTGCCTGATGTTTCTTTCTGCTTGTAACAGCGAGGAAGGTGCGGAGGGTGCGCTAGATACCCCAGACGGTGCTCAGGAAACCATTGTGCTTTATTCCAATGCATTATCCGATGGCCGCGGGGATTGGATTGCCGAAAGAGCATTAGAAGATCTTAACATTGTTGTCTTGCAAGTTGATGGCGGCGGCGTAGACATTGCCAACAGGCTTGTTGCGGAGCGGGAAAATCCCCAGGCGGATGTTCTTTTCGGCTTTAACCCCATGCTATGGTGGCAGCTTGAGCATAATGACATACTTGTAGCCCATGTTCCGCCATGGGCAAGCGAAGTTCCTGTGGGTAATCACCCTAATAGTCTATTCCATGCGGTTATACTTGTTGGAAATATGCTTATATACGACTTGAACCAGGTAAGCGAAGATGAAGCCCCAGGCGACTGGCTTGACCTATGGCAAAACCCGGCATTCCATGGTCGTTATGCCGTACCCGATGCGCTTGGGGGAAGCACAGTGCAAATGGTATTAAGCGGCATTTTTAACCGCTTCATTGATCCTGACGGGCTTTTAGGGGTTTCTGATGAAGGATGGGAAAACATTGCGGCAAAGTTCCGTCATGGAGTATCAACAAATCAGGACATGGCTGCAGAAATTGCCGGGCCATCAGGTGCGGTTATGAGCCAGATGTGGTCCCATGGTATTCCCACCCGCGAAGAGCAGTTTGGTATTGATGCAGGCTTTGCAAGGCCTGATGTGGGCATACCCTTCTCAATTGAAGGTGTAGCACTTGTAAATGGGGCAAGCAACCCGGATGCTGCCCGCCGTTTTATCGACTGGTTTGGGCAATCCCACATAATGCACGCGTTTAGTGCCGAGTTTGGCTTTGTGCCTGCGCATCCGGACGCGCTTGATGGGCTTCCCCCCTTTAATAGCGTTATTGCATCCCTTCCCCATCAGCAAATTAACTGGGACTTCATCGCACCCAGAATGGGAGAATGGATAGAGCACATCTTGCTTAATTATATGATGTAGTCGGTAGAGGGTTGAAATCATGATAAGTTTAGCGAATATTTCCGTGTCGTTTGGGGATTTCTCCGCTCTTCGTAATATTAGCATCGAAGTCCGGGAAGGGGAGTTTTTCACCCTTCTCGGGCCTTCTGGCTGCGGAAAAACAACCTTGCTTCGCACGATTACGGGTTTTATTAACCCAAATAGTGGCACGGTTAGTGTAAACGGCAAAGACATTACCCGCCTTGATGTTGAAAAGCGTAACATTGGTATGGTTTTTCAAAACTATGCACTGTTTCCGTCAATGTCTGTTTATGAGAACATAGCATTCGGCTTAAAGGTGAAAAAAGTCCCCAAAGCTGAAATTAAGCAGAAGGTAGAAGAGGTAGCAAAAAAGGTGGAACTTAGCGCAGACCAAATGGGGCGCAAGGTTAACCAGCTCTCCGGCGGGCAGCAGCAGCGCGTTGCCATAGCCCGTGCGCTTGTAACATCGCCTTCGATAGTCTGCTTAGACGAGCCCCTGTCTAACCTTGACGCAAAGCTGCGTATCCAGCTGCGTAACGAGCTAAAGGAGCTTCAGCGAAAATTTGGTATAACAACAATTTATGTAACCCACGACCAAGAAGAAGCCCTTACCCTGTCAGATAGGATTGCGGTTTTTAACAAAGGCGAGATAGAGCAAATAGGCGACCCTAACGAGATATATAACCTCTCCAAAACGGAGTTTGTATGCAATTTCATAGGAGACATAAACAAGCTTGGCCCGGAATTTTTGCAAAAGGTAAACATGGACACAAGTAAAACCACCTATATCCGCCTCGAGCGGCTGTATGCTAACGCACCTAAGCCCCACCATGTTGTATGGGGCAGCGCTAAAGTAATTTCATCCGAATATTACGGGCTGTACATTAAATATACCGTGGATGCAGAGGGCACTATTATAAAGGTAGTGGAAAAAAACAGCGGTGTACCTATGTATCAGATAGGGGAAGACGTTAGCCTCAGCTTTGACCCTGGCAGCATATTGCAATATGAGAGTGGTGCTGTGCAATGACTTTTACAAGGAAGAACATCGTCCAAGCCCTTATTTTTACGGGCTTAATATGGTTTATAATAGTTTTGCTTACTGTGCCAAATATCGGGACAGTAACAAATGTGTTTTGGCAGGATGGGGAATTTACGCTAAGAGCTATTGAGCGGCTACGCCGGGCACCCCGCGCTATTGCGGCCCTTCGCAACAGCTTCATAATTGCCCCTATTCTTTCTATTACTGTGGGGTTTGTTGGTATAACCCTTGTGCTTATCACTGAGTATTTTAAGATTTCGGGCGCGAAATTTTTGCGACTTGGTTATATGACGACATTGCTTTACAGTGGGATTATTTTAGTATCGGGATATGTTTTTCTTTATGGGCAAAACGGGTTTATCACAAATGTTCTTGTGCGTATTATCCCAGGCCTGGAGCAAGACTGGTTTAGCGGGTTTTGGGCTGTTTTGTTTGTTATGACATTTGCGGCAACGGGTAATCACATGATTTTTATACGAAACGCCTTACGCAACGTGGATTACCAAACAATAGAGGCCGCAAGGAACATGGGGGCGTCGTCCTTTACTATTTTGCGGCGGGTGGTGTTACCTGTACTTTTGCCTTCCCTTACCGCGGTTACGGTGTTTACTTTCTTGGGGGGGCTTAGTGCTATTGCCGCGCCCCTTCTTGTTGGTGGGCCGGACTTTAGGGCTATAACACCCCTGATACTTCAGCTTTCAAGGATCCAGGGAAGCAGGGATATTGCTGCTCTTCTTGCTATAATTCTTGGGGTATCTTCTGTTATACTTCTTGGGGTGCTTTCGTGGCTTGAAAAGCGCGGGCATTATCTTTCTGTTTCAAAAGTGAAAACAGACCTGGTTAAGCAAAAAATAAAGAACCCGGTGATGAATGTGGTTGCGCACATTTATGCGTACCTGCTGTTTCTTATTTATATTGCCCCGGTTGTTATCATTATTCTTTTTTCCTTTACAGATGCCTATACTATTGCGCGACGGGAGTTTAGCTTTAGGGCACTTACCCTAGATAATTATATACTAGTGTTTCGCCATGCTTTTGACCCGCTTTTAACAAGCGCGTGGTACTCATTTCTTGCGGCTGGGGGTGTTGCCGCGCTTATGCTTTTGGTGTGCCGCCTGATTACAAGGCATAAAGGCAAGTTGTCCACCCTTGTTGAATATGCCTTAATGATTCCATGGCTTTTGCCGACGGTGCTAATCGCCTTGGGCCTTGTTACAACTTTTAACCGCCCTAGGTGGTTTATGTTTAATCAGCCCCTTACAAACACCACGATGATTATGGTTTTGGGATATCTGATTATCTGTATCCCATTCACCCTGCGGATGACCAGAGCGGCGTTTTTCTCAATTGACGACACTTTGGAGGACGCTGCAAAAAACATGGGAGCAAAGACGTATTACACGTTTTTTAGGATAATTCTGCCCGTGATTATGCCATCTGTGTTGGCCGTTTTTGCCCTTAACTTTAACAGCCTGCTTGCAGAGTTTGATATGTCAATATTTATGCATAATCCCCTTGCTGTGCCCCTGGGCGTTGAAATCGAAAGCCTTACAACCGCCGACGGCGGGGGTGACGGTGCGGCATTGGTGTTTGTCTACTCTGTAATTATGATGGCAATTGGTGCTATTGTTCTTTATCTTGTATATGGGCGAGGTTCTAGGCGTACAAGCAAAAAATAGACTTATTGTTTCAACATCAAAAACCCCTTAAATCTTGGTCGCTTAGGTTGAGATTTGAGGGGTTTTTTACTGCCTTCGCCTTTCATGGCTTGGACTGCATATGGTATTATGCATACATATTGCTATAAGGAGGCACCCATGCACCCATTCACCCACCTACACGTCCATACTGAATACAGCCTACTAGACGGCTCGGCAAAGATAACAGAGCTAATATCCACAGCCAAATCCCAAGGTATGAACAGCCTAGCCATAACCGATCACGGTGTAATGTACGGCGTTATAGACTTCTATAAAGCCGCAACAGAGGCAGGCATCAAGCCCATCTTAGGTTGCGAGGTATACGTGGCCCCGGGCTCTCGCCACGATAAAAAGCAATCCTCTGACGGGGTGTATCAGCATCTCGTGCTTTTGGCCGAAAACGAGCGAGGCTATCAAAATCTGATAAAGCTCGTATCCCTAGGCTTCATAGAAGGCTTCTACTACCGCCCCCGTGTGGATGTGGAATTATTAGGTCTATATAATGAAGGTTTAATAGCCTTAAGCGGCTGCCTTGGGGGCGTGATACCCAGGGTTTTACTAAATAGCACCTACGAAGCTGGACGAGACAGGGCCCTTGAGTTTAACGCTATCTACGGCCAAGGCAATTTTTACTTAGAACTTCAAGAAAACGGTATAGAAGACCAGCAAAAAGTCAATCAACAACTAATCCGCATCTCAAAGGAAACAGGTATCCCCCTAGTGGCCACCAATGACGTCCACTATATCACCGCCGAGGACGCAAAAGCCCACGAAATTCTCCTATGCATCCAAACACAAAAAACCATCCACGACGAAGACCGCATGACCTTCGACAATGACCAATACTACCTAAAATCACCTAAGGAGATGTACGACCTGTTCCCCTATGCCAAGGAAGCGGTGGAAAATACTCAAAAAATAGCCGACCGCTGCGATGTTAAAATCGCATTTAACGATTATAAGCTACCCAAATTCCAAGTCCCGGATAATAAAGCTCCCTATGATTATTTAACGGAGCTATGTGAAGCGGGGCTTACCCAGCGTTACGGCAATGATCACACCGCCCATCTAGACCGACTAAACTACGAGCTTAGCACCATTAATAACATGGGCTTTGTAGAATACTTCCTAATAGTGTGGGACTTTATAAAATATGCCCGGGACAACAGCATAATGGTAGGCCCTGGCCGGGGCAGTGGCGCGGGCAGCATAGTAGCCTACGCTCTTCGTATAACCGACGTTGATCCCATCCCATTTAACCTACTGTTTGAGCGATTTCTAAACCCGGAACGGATATCTATGCCGGACTTTGATATAGACTTCTGCTACGAACGCCGCCAGGAAGTAATAGACTATGTAATCGGAAAATACGGCAAAGAGCAGGTAGCACAGATTATAACTTTTGGAACCATGGCCGCCAGGGCCGCAACCCGTGACGTAGGCCGTGCGTTGGCAATGCCCTACGCCGACGTAGACCGCATAGCCAAGATGATCCCCACAGAATTAAACATAACAATTACGAAAGCCCTGTCCATGAACCCGGAACTGCGAGAGGCCTACGACACTGAAGACGACACCAAAAACCTAATAGACATGGCTCTAAAACTAGAAGGCCTGCCCCGCCACGCCTCAACCCACGCCGCTGGGGTTGTAATCTGTGATAAACCTGTATCGGAATATATCCCACTTAACCTAAACGACGGGGTAGTCACCACCCAGTTCCCAATGAACACAGTAGAAGAGCTGGGGTTATTAAAAATGGACTTTCTGGGCCTGCGTACCCTTACAGTTATCCGCATAGCGGCGGAAGAAGTAAAGCGTGGCCAGGGCATTGACATTGACCTTAACGACTGGACATATGACGACCCAAAAATCTTTGAATTGATTTCCCAGGCCAAAACCGACGGGGTGTTCCAGTTGGAATCCAGCGGGATGAAAAACTTTATGCGTGACCTTTCCCCCGGCAATATGGAGGATATCACCGCTGGCATATCCCTTTTTAGGCCTGGGCCTATGGATTCTATCCCCAAATATGTAAAAGGCAAGCGCAACCCAAGAAAAATCAGCTATGTCCATCCCTCATTAGAGCCGATACTAAAAGATACCTACGGCTGTATAGTTTACCAAGAACAGGTTATGCAGATAGTGCGGGATCTAGCAGGATACAGCATGGGCCGAAGCGACCTAATCCGCCGAGCCATGTCCAAGAAAAAGGCCGATGTAATGGAAGAAGAGCGTAAAAATTTCATACATGGACTGCCGGAAGCGGGTGTGCCTGGCTGTGTCAAAAACGGTGTGCCGGAAGCGGCTGCTGTTAGGATTTTTGACGATATGACAGACTTTGCCGCCTATGCCTTTAATAAATCACACGCGGCGGGGTACGCGGTTGTCAGCTATCAAACAGCCTGGCTTAAATGCTATTACCCCGTAGAGTTTATGGCGGCCACCATGAC
>Ga0123355_10018469_pt1 | contig 11063 bp, 7 predicted proteins | sample TergutEmb28metaG_3_FD_89872 | JGI IMG/M metagenome (GOLD analysis project Ga0123355, IMG submission 89872) | Embiratermes neotenicus P1 segment gut microbial communities from Petit-Saut dam, French Guiana - Emb289 P1 | ecosystem: Host-associated > Arthropoda: Insects > Digestive system > Gut ...
GCGTCGCAGGGGCTTTTGTTGATGATCCCCAACATGTACAAAATGGCGGGAGAGCAGCTTCCCTGCGTTATTCATGTATCCGCGCGGGCGGTGGCCTCCCATGCCCTTAGCATCTTTGGCGATCACAGCGACGTGTACGCCTGCCGTCAAACCGGATTTGCCATGCTGGCTTCCTCCAGCGTACAGGAAGTTATGGATATGGGTGCGGTTGCCCATCTGGCCGCCATAAAGGGCAGGGTGCCGTTCCTTCACTTCTTCGACGGATTCAGAACCTCCCATGAGGTGAATAAAATTCAAGCATGGGACTTTGACGAACTCGCCGAAATGGTGGACAAGGACGCCCTCGACGCTTTCCGCGCCAGCGCGCTCAACCCCAACCACCCGGTACAGCGCGGCACCGCGCAAAACCCCGACATCTTCTTCCAGGCGCGGGAAGCCTCCAACACATCGTACAACGCGCTGCCCGATATTATTGAAGGATATATGCGCGAGGTTAACAAGAGAACCGGCACAAACTACGGCCTGTTCACCTATTACGGCGCGCCCGACGTCGAGCATGTCATCGTTGCCATGGGCAGCGTTTGCGAAACAATTGAGGAAACAATCGACTACCTTGTAGACAAAGGCGAGAAAGTCGGCATGGTGAAAGTTCACCTTTACCGGCCCTTCCGCAAGGATAAACTGCTGGCCGAAATTCCCGCCAGCGCCAAAACGATTACCGTGCTTGACCGCACCAAGGAACCCGGAGCCCTGGGCGAACCTCTTTACCTAGATGTGGTTGTGGCGCTCAAGAGCAGCGAGTTCGAGAGCCTGCCGGTTTACTCCGGTCGCTATGGCCTGGGCAGCAAAGACACTCCGCCTGCCGACATCATCGCAGTGTACGAAAACGCCAAAACCGGGGCGAAGCCTCTGTTTACCACTTCGATTATAGACGACGTAACCAACCTGAGTCTGCCCGTTGGTCAATCTCCCGACACCACCCCCGAAGGCACAACCAGCTGCAAATTCTGGGGGCTGGGCGCCGACGGCACTGTTGGTGCAAACAAAAATTCCATAAAAATAATCGGTGAGCAGACCGACATGTACGCCCAGGCATACTTCAGCTACGACTCCAAAAAGAGCGGCGGCGTAACCGTAAGCCACCTGCGCTTCGGCCACAAGCCGATCAAAAGCACCTACTATGTCAGCAAGGCCGACTTCGTGGCCTGCCACAACCCTAGCTACATCGACAAATACGATATGGTGAGCGACCTTAAAAAGGGTGGGGTATTCCTGCTCAACTGCGGCTGGGGCCTGGAAGAGCTGGAGTCGCGTCTGCCCGGTAGCGTAAAGCGTTTTATTGCGGTTAACGATATCAGATTCTACACAATCGACGCCATTTCCATCGGCCGCGAGCTCGGCCTTGGCGGGCGGGTAAACACCGTGCTTCAGGCCGCGTTCTTTAAGCTGGCCAACATCATCCCCATAGATGAAGCCGTGCAACATATGAAGGAGGCCGCCGCCGCAAGCTATGGCGCGAAGGGCGAAAAGATCGTCAAGATGAACTACGACGCCATCGACCGCGGCGTTTCCGATATCAAAGAGATCAAGCCCCCCGAAAGCTGGAAAACCGCGCCCGGCGAGCTTGAATACCCTGTTGCCCAGGGCAAAGATAAACAGCTGGTGGATTTTATCAACAACATCCTCACCCCGGTAAACGCCCAAAAGGGAGACAGCCTGCCGGTTTCCGCCTTCACCGGGCGGGAGGACGGCGCGTTCCCCATGGGTACATCCGCCTACGAAAAGCGGGGTATCGCGGTGGATGTTCCGGTTTGGAAGACGGAAAACTGCATCCAGTGCAACACCTGCTCCTACGTTTGCCCACACGGCGTCATCCGCCCCTATCTGCTCACCGATGAAGAGGCGGGCAGCGCCCCGGCACAGGCCAAAATCCTGGACGCCAACGGCCTTCCCGGGTTAAAGTTTTCGATGGCTATTTCCGCCCTGGACTGTACCGGTTGCCTCGTGTGCATTGACGTCTGCCCCGGCAAGAGAGGGGCAAAGGCTCTTGAAGCGGCCCCGCTGGACAGCCAGCTCGAGCAGCAGAACGTATTCGCATACTGCTTCGACCTGCCCGAAAAACCCGCGGCGTTGGAAAGATTCAGAGAGGCCACGGTTAAGGGCAGTCAGTTTAAGCAGCCGCTGCTTGAGTTTTCAGGGGCCTGCGCCGGCTGCGGCGAAACCCCTTACGCCAAACTTATCACACAGCTTTTCGGTGAGCGGATGTATATCGCCAACGCCACCGGCTGTTCCTCCATCTGGGGTGGAAGCGCGCCGTCCAACCCCTACACCAAGAATAAGGATGGCCTTGGCCCCACCTGGGCAAACTCCCTGTTTGAGGACAACGCCGAGTACGGCTACGGCATGTTTTTGGGCCAGCAGGCGGTCCGCAATAAGCTGATCCGCAAAACGGGAGAGCTTCTGTCTCACGATTGGGTTGTCCCCAAACTGAAAGCTGCTGGCCAGGCGTGGCTGGATACCCTTGAGAAAGGCGCCGAAAACGCCGCCGCCACCATCGAGTATATCAAACAGCTGGAGCACGGCGTATGCACCCTCGATGAGCTTATCACGCACGCACAGACCGAAACTGATGATGAGTGGAAAAGCTACCTCGAAGAGGCCAAGGCACGCAAAGCGGCAGGGGAAACTTACTGCTTCTGCCAGGCCTGTCAGCTGGCTCTGGAAATCTATAGCGAAAAAGATTTCCTGGGCAAAAAGAGCGTGTGGGTTTTCGGCGGGGACGGCTGGGCCTACGACATCGGCTTCGGGGGGCTTGACCACGTCATCGCCACCGGCGACGATGTAAACATCCTGGTAATGGACACCGAAATCTACTCAAATACCGGCGGGCAATCATCCAAAGCTACGCCCACCGGCGCGGTGGCGCAATTCGCCGCGGCGGGCAAGGAGAGCAAAAAGAAAGACCTCGCGGCCATTGCCATGAGCTACGGCAACGTATATGTGGCTCAAATAGGCATGGGCAGCGATTACAACCAGACAATAAAGGCCATAACCGAAGCCGAAAACTACAAAGGCCCTTCGGTCATCATTGCGTATTCCCCGTGTATATCTCACGGAATCAAAGGCGGCATGGCTTACAGTCAGGCTCAGATTAAAGAAGCTGTGGCCGCCGGATACTGGCACCTCTTCCGCTTTGACCCACGGCTTAAGGAGCAGGGCAAAAATCCATTCCAGATGGACAGCAAAGCCCCCAGCGCCAGCTTCAATGAGTTTATAAGCAGTGAGATCCGATACTCCAGCCTGACAAACACATTCCCCGAGCGCGCGGAGAAGCTCTTCGGGCAAGCCGGCCAAATCGCCAGGGAAAAGTACGAGCATTTGCTGCGCCTATCCAAACTGTACGAAGTTTAAGCAAAATTTGCTCTGGTATTTTTCGCGCGCATGCTGTATAATAAAACGAGGATAAACGTTCCGCGAAAGAGAAAGGTGTGAGCAGCATGTTCAATAATTTTGATAGAGGCAACCGCATGGTCTTGGAAGAGCGACACGGCGAGCTTGAATCGCGCAGCGCCGCGTATATGGCCAAGGTTATGGGTTGGATGTGCGTAGGTCTGCTGACAACAGTGGTGGCCGCCATGGCCGTTGTGAATGTACCCGAGATATTTATGATGATTTTCGGCTCGCCAACGAGGATAATTGCCATTTGGGTAGCGCAGATTCTCATGGTGATTGTGCTGACCAGGGCTATCGGCAAGATGAGTCCGGCTATGGCCACGGCAATGTTTATGCTGTATTCTGCGATGACGGGCCTTACAATGTCGGTATTTGTACTCATCTACGATCTGGACGCTCTTATTTTGGCATTCAGCGTTACGACTGTAGTATTCCTTGCCATGGCGGTTTACGGGTTTGTCACCAAAAGGGATCTGACCGGTGCGGGCAGGCTGGCCATGTTTGGGCTTTTCGGCATTATTCTGGCGGGTTTGGCCAATTGGCTTATGATCTTTATGGGGCTTTGGATCCGCCCCAACCCGATGCTGGATTTCGGGATTACAGCTATCGGCGTTGTGGTGTTTATCGTGCTTATCGCCTACGACACCCAGAAGATCAAATCGATCTACCAGCAGGCAATTGTAACCGGCTACGATGAAGACAGCCCCGAAGTAAGGAAGCTGGCCATTATCGGCGCGCTGCATCTTTACCTCGACTTTATCAACCTCTTCATTCTGATGCTGCGGTTGCTGGGGGGGCGCAGGCGCTAAACTCAAATTGATACGGTAAACCGGCAGGCGATTGCTTGCTGGTTTTGTTGTGCGTTAAAAGGGATTGACAACTATATCGTTAAATGATATAGTTGTATCCATGAACGATATAGCTAGATGGAGGTGACTCTTTGCCAAAGCAGGATTACTACCAGCAAGGGCAGCTCACAGACGTTGCGTACCTTGTTCTGTTGACGTTGACAACACCCTGCCATGGGTATTTAATCATGTCCAAAATTGAAAAGATGACAGGCGGCGACGTCCAGATAGGTCCAGCTTCGCTTTATACTACCTTGAGAAAACTAACGCAGGCAAAGTTTATCCGCCTGCTGGTCGATGACGACAAGAAAAAAGTTTACCACATCACGCAGGAGGGCCTTAACGCCTTGCGCGTGGAAATAGAAAAGCGCAACCGATATGCATCCTATGGGGCGCGGGCCATGAATGAATATTTGGAGGGCGGGTCATGAGAAAGCACAAATACAGATGGGGAAACGGTTTTGCCTTTGGCGAAGAAAAAGATATGAAGATGCTTGAGAAAATGGCGGCAAATGGGTATGCCCTCGTTGATATGAACGACTTCGGAATTTACAGGTTTGAGCGGGCGCAGCCGGAAGAGTGTAGCTACTCGGTAGATTATTTCGAGGCAAAGACCGGTAGCGAAGAGCACGGCGAGTACATAGAAATATTTGAGAGCGGCGGCTGGAAGCATGTATGCAGCGCGTGCGGTTTCTATCACTGGTTTAAAGCCTCAAAAGGCACGACGCCCATATATACGGACAACGATGATTTATCGCTTAAACACGTGAAAATGCGCCGGGTAGTGGTAAAATGCATTTTGGGCGGACTATTAATGGCGATCGTATTTTTTGCTTTAGCAGAAATTGTACCGCGCCCGGTAGCCATAGTATTTTCCGGGATAGCGGGCGGAGCAACCGGTTTGGCTTTAACTCTGGCTGTAGGTTTAATTCTAACCCACCGGCGAATATTGAGGCTTAAAAACTTGCAAAATAAATTGTAACTACAAGTTCAAAGCGGGCGGTTTGTTATAATGGAAAAGGGGTACCGCCAAACAGTGTGAGTTACCGCGCATCGCCGGGGAAAATTCTACCGTATTTGGGCCAGGCGGCATAACGCTGTCTGGCCTGTGCCTTTTGCGCGGAAAATAGTATTACCCCAAAAAAAGTCGAAATCTGCGCGAATTTCTATTATAGGCTCGACAAATGGGTTGATGGTTTAATTTTCAGTAATATTGTATTACTTGTTGCATTTGACTGAGTTTTGCAATAAACTGATAGACAGAAGAAGGAGCGTGATGTCTCATGAAAACAAAGTGGAGGATACTTAGCTTATTTATGGCCGTGTTGCTGCTGCTCTTAAGCGCCGGATGCAATCTATTTACAAATACGGCCACCACCCCTGCTGGCATGATTGAAGTGCGATTTTACCTCAACGACGGAACAGAGGATTTGTTTGCCGTGGTTACCGGAAATCCGGGAGATAACGCGTTTGCCCTGGGCGGGGTTCCCGAGCGCGAAAGGTATCTGTTTGCCGGATGGTATCTCGACCCCCGGGGCGAACAAGCGTACAACAACGCGCCGACAGAGAGCCTTTCCGTGTACGCAAAGTGGGCCATGCCGATCAGGGTGACCTTTATCAGCGAAAACAGGGACATTGCCGATCTGCTTGTGCCGGAGGGCAGTTTGCTTACCGAGCCCGAGACGCCCAGACGCGAAGGCTACTCATTTGACGGCTGGTTTATGGACGAGCGGTTGAGCAGGGAGTGGGATTTCGATGTAGACGTTGTGCACGAAGACATGGCTCTTTTCGCCGGATGGGGCAGCCAGGAATTTACGGTAACGCTCCACTTGGGCGACGGCAGGGTGACGACGGTTACCACGGCCGGGCCGCTGGTTGAGCGGCCGGAAACCCCGCGCCGGGACGGGCATACTTTCGATGGCTGGTTTGCAAACGAGGCGCTGACAGTTGCCTGGGACTTTGCTTCCGATACAATTACGGGTGATTTGGATCTATATGCCCGCTGGCAGAGAGTCACTGCGCCTGTTGCACCTGCACCACCTGCACCGCCTGTTACGCCCGCACCGCCGGTTGCGCCCGCGCCGCCCGCAGCAACAACGTTCACGGTAACGTTTAACTCTAATGGCGGAAGCACGGTGCCTCCGTATGTTAACGTGCGGTCCAATTCCACTATAAACCCGCCGCCCAACCCTGCCAGAAGCGGTTTTGTGTTTGTCGGATGGTATAGGGACAGCGCGCTTAACAATATGTGGAACTTCCCTTCGGACAGAGTGACTGGGAACATTACACTTTTTGCCAGGTGGACTTCGGCGGGGCACACTGTAACCTTTAACTCCAACGGCGGAAGTTCGGTGGCCTCACTTGTCAATGTTCCGAACAACAGCACCATCAGGTCTCCGGCCAATCCTACCAGGAGCGGGCACACGTTCGTCGGGTGGTATAGCGACAGAGCACTGAACAATCTGTGGGATTTCAACAGGGACAGAGTGAGGGGCAATATGACACTTCACGCCAGATGGGACTCAGACCGCCTCACAGTTACATTTGATTCCAACGGCGGAAGCACAGTGCCCCCGTATGTAAATGTACAGCACAACTCCACCATCAACCCGCCGGCAGCTCCTTCGAGGTCGGGATATGAGTTTGTGGGGTGGAATAGAGGCAACACACCTTGGAACTTTGCCACAGACAGGGTGCGCGAAAACATCACGCTGACCGCTCAGTGGTCGCCGACAGCAAATGTTACGGTTTCATTTAGAGCTAACGGCGGAGTAAATGCGCCAGGCCCCATATCGGGCAGAGGCGGCACAACCGTTACGCTGCCCTATGACGTGCCAACGCGCGAGGGGTTTACGTTCCTGGGCTGGTTTGTAGGCACTGCCTTTGTGGGCAACGCGGGTACCAGCTACACATTGCCTATGAGTGATACAGTGCTGACCGCCCAGTGGACTGAGATTATGCAACCTGACACAACGCTTCCGCCCGCCCCGTGAGTGGATATTCATCCTTAATAACAGGCTTTAGCGTATCGCAGAAATAAAACATAAAATAAGCCACCCGGCATTTCCGTCTTGGAGATGCTGGGTGGCTTATAAGAGCATACGCAATTTAACGTATCCAAACAATTTTAATAGACCATGCTGGCCTGTCTTTATCCCATATTCGCCCAGATTTTTGTAGAACGCCTGCAAATGGTGTGGTTGGAGTTTGTCGAGGCAGATAATCCATTGCATGTGATTACAACCACACGAAATTAAGTGTAATTGCAACCAACAAATTGCACAAAGTTAAGTGCAAACATCTGTGTGAAGTTGTGCTTGATTTTGTGTAATGCTTATAGTATTATTAAATCGTGGAAGAGGGTGCAGAAATATTTGCGCCCCCAATAAGGGGCTTTGTAATGCCGATAAAATATGATAAACTCTTTGCTCTGCTGAAAGAAAAGGGTTGCAATACAACAAGAATCCGGCGGAAAACATAATAGGTCAAGGAACGCTTACTGCCATAAAAAACGGTACTGGCGGACTTGATGCAAAAACGATATCAAAACTCTGTGCCCTATTTGACTGTCAGCCCGGGGACATCATGGAGTATGTACCGGAAGAACAGAGGGGCGTAAGAATGAACAATAGCCTCGAAAACAATGGAACAGAATGAAATCAGCCCTCCTCTATCGGTCAGAGGAGGGGCTTGTCAGTGCATATGTGATTTACCTTGATGAACATTTTGGCTCACACAAAGGATGATAAAAATTATACTATATCTTTCTACAAGCCCAACGCTATTATCGTGGCCGGGCTACCGTGTCAACTCAAAAAACGCCACCCAGTTTATTTGCTGGGCAACCAACAGTAAAGGAGATGCAAAAAATGAAAATGAAAGGCAATCATATCCTCATTACGGGAGGGGCGTCCGGGATCGGTTACTACATGGCAAAATATTTCCATGAGTGGGGCAACGAGGTGCTTATATGCGGCCGGCGGGCAGACCGGTTGGCTCAAGTCGCGGCTGAGCTGCCGGGAATAAAAACATTCAAATGTGATGTGTCCAAACAGGATGATCGCGAAGCGTTGGTCGCCTTTGTCGAAAAAAACATGCCCAATATGAACATCCTAATCAATAATGCCGGAATCCAGCGCGACGTCGATTTGACAAAAGGGGTAACCGATTTAAGGCTCAGTGAGATCCAAATCAACCTCGAAGCCCCGATTTACCTATCCGGAATGTTTACACAAATGCTTGCCGGAAGGGAAAACGCGGCAATTGTCAACCTTACTTCTCGACTTGGTTTTCAGCCCGAGCGCTCGGTGTCAATGCCTATATACGCCGCGACAAAAGGGGCGCTGCACAATTTCTCGGTCGTACAGCGCATACAGCTCGAACCTCTTGGCATCCGCGTAATTGAGGTCGTACCGCCTGCGGTAATATCCGAGCTTAACATGGAGGGCAGGGTCAGACGAGGCACCAGCAACGCACCGTACATGATGGGTACCGATGAGTATGTGCAAAAAACTTTAGCAGAAATGGCAAAAGGGCTGGATGAAGTAAGGGTTGAAAAAGAAGCCGGCGTCAGGCAATAGCACAATGTCCAGTCAATTGAAAGAATAATGAGATTGTCCTATGCAGGCGAGCTTTACATTGCTTACCATCAACCAAAGCGGGAAAACAGGTGGTAGACGCTATACAAGCTATTTTGCCCATTGCGAATCAAGGCCGCATTGCCAGTAATCGCCAATAGAGCCATGCTGTGTTGTTGCCTCAAAACACGCGTTGAATGAGCAGCATATAAAGAATAGTGCCGCCCGCTATGCTAAGCAGTGAGTTCTTGCGCCAGAGATACAAAGCGGCAACCGCGGCGATTGATAAGAATTCCGGAAGCCCATGGCTGCCGGAGAAAATGTCAACATAGCGAAGGCAGTATACCACAAGCAGCCCAATCATCGCGCTGGGCAGCAGAAACTGAAGCCGCTTAACAAATGCCGGGGCGTCTTTTCCAGGTGGGAAGATCAAAAATGGCAGGGCGCGAGTTAAAACTGTCCCCCCGGCGATAACCAAAATCGTGATTAGCAGAGGCGTCCCTGTAAGTGTGGCCATATTATTCGGCACCCCCAACCAGCGTTTTTCCCGACAAGGCGAAAATTCCAAGCATCAGCGCCATCGCTGGGATGATGAAACGGTCAGGCCCGAACACAGTCAGGCAGAGCAGCGAACAACCTGCACCGATCAGTGCGCTGGGGCGGTTCTCTGGCTTCATCCACTGATTTAGGAAAATGACGACAAACAGCGCTGTCAGCGTGAAGTCGAGGCCTTGGGTGTTAAATGTGAGCAGATTGCCGATAAACACTCCGCACAGTGAGCCGAGAATCCAATACCACCGGTTGAGAAAGGCCACAAAGAACATGAAAAATCCGCGGTCAACGCCATCGGGGGCCTCGGCAGAGCAGATGATGGAAAATGTTTCATCGCATAGCGCGAAGATGACGTAGGGCTTAAACGGCCCTGCGTCTTTTATTTTATCGAGCATTGAAAGCCCATAAAAAATATGCCGTGCGTTTACCATCAGTGTTACGGCCAGCGCGTACAGCGGATTGAAGTAGGCTGCGAATAAAGCAATTGCGACATATTGCATAGCGCCCGCGAACACGAGAAAGCTGGTCAGGAATGTCCAACCCGCGCCCAGCCCAATATTTTGCATGAGGACGCCATAGGCGATCCCTAGAAACAGAAATCCTGCCATAACGGGCAAAGTTAGCGGAAAGGCCGCTCGGAAGGCCAGGGTGGCGCGTTTGCGGGTTGTTGTGGCTATCATAAGTAATTCTCCTTGTCTTATGGCCGGTATACAAGAACCTATTATAGCACAATTGCTCAGAATGAAGAAATTGATGTTGCATCGGGTGTGAAAAACTGCCCCTGCTCAATTTTTTTACCTTGGAAAAATCATGATAGTTGCCGTAATCAACGTAGTCCAGCCCATATAGACTGTCTATACCACTAAGGCGTCAAGGCATTTTTGGCTGAGAGCTTTTCTGTATGGCAGTCGTATCTTTATATCGTTTGATTCGTATTTCAAAGGGCATAACTCCAATAAGAAATAAATGGAGCCGGAATATTATAATTCCAGCTCCATAGTTGCAGATATTTTGTTTTATTAATTATCACGATGATGTGAGCGGCTTTCTCCCTACATTCAGGTAAATATACACGCCTTTTCATCAATATTTAAGCTAGCAATACAAATTTCGCATTTTACGGCTCTTTTAGTTCTATCAGCTGTGCTGTGCCATACGCTCGACGCCTACGGATACACCACTGACGCAATGCAAAGAGCCAGCACCGCCCGTATGGAAACGCTTATTCAAAACTTAAAATACAGCGGGTAAAAAAGCTATGAAGGGTAAATGCAAGGGTAAAACACCATTTATAAACATAAAAGAGCCGCTTAACCCTGATGGTTAAGCGGCTCTAAGCTGGCAAGTAAACCATCGTGAGCGGGTGATATATCCGGCGCGTTCTAGTTCCTGTACTGCCGTTCTAAATTGTGTACACGCTTTCACGGTTGATATGGGAAAGCCCGGACAGGGTGTAGTCCCAATTTTCGGGCAAGCTCAAAATTTGCGATAATAGCCCTTTTGCTTTGAGTGACAAGGCCGCGTTTCGCAAGTGGTGGTTACTCATAACCGTATAATTTTGCGTTTTCTCTATGCGGAAAACTGCCATCGCTAAAATGCCCCTTTCTGTAGTTCGGGCAACAAAAAAGGCCGA
>Ga0123355_10018470_pt1 | contig 11062 bp, 6 predicted proteins | sample TergutEmb28metaG_3_FD_89872 | JGI IMG/M metagenome (GOLD analysis project Ga0123355, IMG submission 89872) | Embiratermes neotenicus P1 segment gut microbial communities from Petit-Saut dam, French Guiana - Emb289 P1 | ecosystem: Host-associated > Arthropoda: Insects > Digestive system > Gut ...
CAAAAAAACAACATATCAAAAAAATTTTATAATATTTCACATTCGCACGAAAAAAAAGAGAGATTATGAACGCGGCGCGATTAGACGGGGCTGGAGAGGGGGGGGGAGTCTTCTGACGTCTTGATGCTTATGTTAATTTGTGTGAAAGTGGGCTAAGACATACTGGTTTAATGTTTAGCGAAGGCACGAAATGTAACGAAATTGCTGAAAGGCGTACTTAAGGAAGTAAAAGTAATGATTTACACGTTTGTGTTACGAAGTTTACGATAACGTATTTGCTGATCGTATGTTGGACTTACATAGAATAAAACCTGATAATTCTAACTAATTCTAATTCTAATTGTAGTGAAAAATATTGGATTGGTGAAGGAGAAAGAACAGTTACGGTATTAATAATAAGAATAGCACGAAGTATTTCAATAATGACGTAAATATTTCATTTTTTAAACACAAAACACGTCACACGTAAATAAACATATTTTAACTTCCAACACTTACCCTTAAAATTTCATCACGGTGTTGTTACCATGAGACAAGCCACTATTCCGGACACTGTGCATCTTCGAAAATTTGTTCCTGCTTTTTTTGTTCCGTTGGAAATGGTGAAGAGAGTTCCCAGGCATAAGATTCCGCTAGAATATACATTTCTTTTATGTTTTCCATCCCGAAATGTTTAACACATATATAACTATACAATGATGTATCAGTCAAACACAAAAAAAAAACTTGACTATGTGTATTATTATATTAGGGCAACATGTTTCGATTTTTATAGAATCATCTTCAGACTCTTCTAAGAATACAGATTCTTACTTAGCAATGTTTCAAATGCGCTGTGGGATCCCAAACGCTTACATTCTTGATATAACTATGTACAAAATGCATGTGTCGTTATGCGACACATGCACTTTATACATAGTTATATCAAGCATGTAAGCGTTTGTGATCCCATAGCACATTTTAAACATTGGATCTGTTTCTTAGAAGGGCCTGAAGATGACTGTATAAGAACTGAAACATATTGCCCCAATACAACAATGAAAATAAAAAAGTTTTGTTATGTTTGACTGATACATCATTGTATATTTATATATACATTTTTGTTGATCGTAAAAAAGTTGACATTTAAATTAGAGCGTTTTATTTTTAAAAATCAATTTAAACCATCACAAATTGATAAAGAATACTTGAATGCAACTTAAGTTATTGCGTCTTAGTAAAGCATGGCATAAACTTAGGACAACTTCAATCTGTGTTCTATAGCGAATGGGTCTTAACACTTATTAAAAATACATAAAATGCACCTATATTTTAATTGATTTGTTTCTAAGAAACACAAATACAGAATAAGAAACATAAGTGCTACACATAATTTTCGGATACTTACTTACTTTTTCTATTTTTAATTCCCTGAGACATTGTAATTAGCGTATAATACATCGCTTATGATGCGTGCCCTGTAGACTGTACTTCTAACCGCGAACAAATGATTGAGCAGAGATAAAATTACAGCAGCTACCAAACACGGCAAAGGAGTTAAGACTGGTTAATTAGCAAGAAAATCTTGCTTTCGGGCATATTGACGTGAAACATCTAGAAATTCATGCTTTTAACTTCCGCAGCCTAAAAGAACACAATCGTATTTCCCCACAGTGAAATTATTAAACTTTGCACATGAGTTTTTCCAGTCGCGAACACCGCCAAATCAAATACATGTTACATACATGGCGTGACCAGTTTGGGTAACTATTTGTATGCCTGCCAGGTTTGCACCTTTCCAATTATGGGCCGACTTTCAATGCAGCAATGACCTCCCAGAGCGAACATATGCAACCGGAAACAAAAATAATTGAGAGATAATTTACGAGTAATTTCACTTATAACATTGGGCCGTTAATGAGAGATTGAGACTGATTCAGTACTAAATTTTAGAATGAAACATACGGACTAAATGACCTTCTACACATTTATTTTACATAAAAACTAAAATTTTATGAGTGGAAACTGTGGCTTTAAAAGATTGTTTTCAATCAATGAACTCGTCAACTGATATAACTAATGGAGAGTGTGTGTGTACTCGTCTAACACAACTATATTTATTGGTAGAATATAAAATATTTTCTACATAAGGTACAGCTACATGTTTCGGCGCTTGATAATGGCCATCTTCAGGTTGTACATAAAATACTTATTAAGCAGTTATACAAAACATACATGGGCTGTTTATATGGGGCAGGGAGGAGGTAAAGTGGGCACGGGATCTCGTATCTGTCAGAAAGGTTGGGCGGTGTGGGTTACATGAGGGGTCCATGCTTAGACATGCCTTGGTAACAGCACGGACCCCTCATGTAACCCACACCGCCCAACCTTTCGGACAGATACGAGATCTCGTGCCCACTTTACCCCTCCCTACCCCATATAAACAACCCATGTATGTTTTGTACAACTGCCTAATAAGTATTTCATGTACAACCTGAAGATGGCCATTATCAAGTGCCGAAACATGTAGTTGTGCCTTATGTAGAAAATACTTTATATTCTACCAATAAATATAGTTGTGTTAGACGAGTACACACACTCTACATTAGTTATTTCATAGAACACAACGGGGATGACGAACCTCATGATCGTCAACTGATAAACCCCACACAAGGAAACCTTGTCTAATCCAGACTACACAGAAAGGTTACGAGGTGTTGTTAAGTACAACCGGACACACGAACAAGAGACATGTTATAAGAAACTTTCTTCTGAGAAAATCTTGATAGTCCCAAAGCCATTTAAAATTACACTTAACCAGTTCATTGAAGCTTCAATGGTGCGATAGGCTTATATAACCCTGAATTTATGACATCGGCTTAAATTTTTCACTCTTTAAGGAGTCAGAATGTACATCCAGATTGGAGGTCAAACCGTTAATTAAAATGATTTTACATTAATTTGTTTTGTTTTTCAATATAATTTAAACCAACAACATGTGCTATTTACCTTCAATTTTCAATCCTGCTAGCAGCCAGCCAACATAAACGCATAATACATAGCAGTCGCTGTATATAAACACTAATACCTCCTGATGATGAACAGTAAACCTGCTCGAAACATGTAGAAGGTAATCGTCAAATAAGTTGAAGGTAAATAGTGTATCTTGTTGGTTCTTTTTACACTAATATCTCAAGATACACGGTTCACAAAACATTAAAAATAATTTAAAACTTTTAAATCCCAGCGATTACTTAATGTGCCACCAGGATAGCATTTAAAAATTCTACATTCTGCCGACAAACTGCATGTATGTGTACCGAATGTACTTCAAAACAAAGATTGACATTAACTGATCACCTGTTGAATAAAGAGAGACCAACTTGATGTTACTTGCTTTATTATTTCTTTATTTAATGCTCAACATGTTTCGGATGTTAATACATCAGGAGCATAAAGCAAGTGACATCAAGTTAGTCTCTCTTTATTCAACTATCAAGATGATGCACGGTCCATTAAACATAATGATCGCCTGTTGTAACCGACACGACCGTGTTTATTGCTCTGCAATAACTGGGTCTTGAAATAAATCAGATTGCTTTTCGTCCTTAAAGTTTTAATTTCTTCCTTCAGTTACCGTCTTGATACGAATACACACCAACGTATACAATATCGTTAATACGAACATGCAACTACATACCAACTGCAGGAACGTCTGACACGAATCTCGGCGTCACTTAATGCAGAAACATAAGAGATCTTCGTAAAAAGCACGAAACATATTTATATAAAAATTTGATGGAACGAAAGAACACGTATTTGCGCGTGCTGAAGTACAGTTCAACTCACGTAATAAGACCAACAGATGCACGTATGTGAAATGCGTTTATCGCATTAGAATCCGATAAAATTCAGGTTATTAAAACATCTCAATTTTATCGGATTTTAACGGTAGATAAACTGACTTTAACAACTGTAAAGTAAGTATGAGATATTCTTTATAACACTGAGTTGTTCGCTTACAGATTTTGACAGACTGTTGGATGTTCTTGTATGTTACCCTGAAGATGATCGCGACCACGATAGAAACATTTCAGTGAATGAATAATATGTGATAAACACATCATACATTGTGTATTTGATGGTCTTATTACGTGAACCGAAATACCCCTTTTAACTGGCGGATATGGAACATATTACATTTACGCATACATTTTTATCTGTGTGTGTGTGTATGTGTGTGTGCTTCTGATTATGTGTCAAATTATCTGGAATATAATTTCAACTATAATTTAAGAAAATAACATTCACAGCAAGCAAACTTTAATACCTACGTCTATAAAAGTTTATGCTACTCTCTAACATAGTGACAATAAACCTAATAATTTCGGTTAAAAATCTGTCTCGTAACATAAGACACTATTTTCAATAATGTTAATTTAAACCAGTGAAAACATTTAACATGTCTTCTGGATAAGCACTTTAATATTCTTCTTCGCACCTACCCCGTACTTCGATTCAGTTGATGTCAGTTTACACATTCATAACCTTTCTCCTAGTGAGATGTATTTTAAGACTCCATCCCCATCTCCTCTTTTTTCGAAGTGACCAATACCTAGCACTGTCACATACAAGAATATTGCAGACGTACCCTCATACTTCCATCTGAACTAATATCATAGCCCAGATTGCTCTTTTTACTAGAAAGTCCCTTATGTAACGAAGATCGTCCCTTTGTATTATCCTTGATTAAAATGTTTTCTCTGTGTCTGAAGTATTGTTTGCCTCATCTTTCTGCTTCAAGAATCGTGTACCTGATTTTCTTCTCTACTACCAAAATGTTAGTTTTACTACAAAGCTACGAAACGGGCAACAGTCTTGTAGGAAAAGCGTAGGAGAACGGTGTAAGTACGTGTAACTCGTCAACAAACGATTCTAAATTTGAGTTTCCTTTTGGTTTCAATGAACTAGATTTTTCTATTATTCTTCAAAATATTATATGACTTCGTGGTCTTCATGCCAAACAACAAATAGGATTGCGTCCCACATTTCTAAGGAAAAAAAGACAAGTTGACAGGAGTTATTAGCCTGGATCCGTGCCTGGAAGCTGTCTTGAGAACACATCAATTTCTTCTCATGCTCATAAACGCCTACTCGATGCACCCCACGAAGAAACATCAAAATGCTTTCAGCTTATGCAGGCAGTTCATATTTCCGTCTCCCAAGTTCGGTATTGCATATAGTTGGTTGTGTACAGGTAACCGACTCGTTATATTGTCGCCCAAAGCATAACTTGTCGTCCGTCCTAATACCCTTTCTTCTGCAAGTCTGAAATTGGCAGAAGAAGCGTTGGGAGAGAGCCAAGAAAAAGGAGTTAATGCGATTTTGGCTTCGTATTGAATAATCCTCGCTTTTTCCATTAAGTTACCATTCTTTTGCAGAATTCAAATTTAATTTCTAGGATCGTGTGTACCGTTGAAATTGTTACAATATGAAGGGAGACATCTGATAAGCTTGATGTTTGTGAGACCGCGTATCATTAGAATAACGATGTAAGAAACCAACAAGATGCAATAAATTCTGTTTATTGATCTTTTCAAATCAGTTCTACATGTTTCGAGCGACAAACTCGCCCATCCTCAGGAGCACTTTTTGACTGTATATACAGCTTTTGGTACAATGCACTGATATTGCTGCCGACCGGTGATAAGGTTGAGATGGAGTTCCATCTCAACGTTATCACCGATCGGCAGCAATATCGCTGCATTGTACCAAAAGCTGTATATACAGTCATAAAGTGCTCATGAGGATGGGCGATTTTGTCGCCCGAAATATATACAGCTGATTTTAAAAGATCAATAAACGGAATTTGTTGCATCTTTTTGGTTGCTTACATCGTTATCTGGTAAGCCTTTTTCCCCTTAAGGTACGTCCACGTTACTCATTCCAACTGCAATGAAATATGGTGAAACTCCATCTGAAGTACCGACTCTGTACCAACTAACTCGAGCCAATGGCTCCGATGGATTGCGACGCTCGTGAAACCGTCCACACTTACGGAGACGCACAAATCTGTGCACATGCAACGAGCCCAACACGAGTAATCAGACGCACTTTAATGCGTGTCAATTGCATAAGAGTTACTGACATTCCTACTAAAGGAAACGTATATCTGTTTGGGTTTAAAAGCGTAAGTACGGGTTGGGAGCCCGCTTTACGGTCCTAGAATTCGGGGCAATGTATGGTAGGAGAAGCAGACGGATTACGAAAGTTGTCAATTTCGTTGACAGTATGTCTAATCTCAAATTACTTCGAGAGATTTAACAAACAGATAAAGAGCCATGTTCAGCCATCATCATAACAAATAACTAACGCGTCACGAATATGAGTTTGTAACAGGTAGGGGTCACACTTCATTTCCTCATCTGCTAATTTTAAGCATGACGTATACTACTTTTTAGTTTACTATGCGGCCAGAGCATTCGTATAGTCAAAATATGAAGCTGTCCCGCTGTACTCCATCTTTTGTTATTGCTGTTTTTGTTGTTTTGTTCTGTTTTGTTGTTATGTTGTTGTTGTTTTGTTGTTGGTGGTGGCGGTGGTGATGGTGGTGTTTTTTACTGCAGTTTGGTTTACTTGGTTTGTTCCATTTATTCCAAATAGCAAAGATTTTTTTAGAAAAAGGGTGTTTTAGGAGGGGAAACTCCTTTGCGTAAAACAGCAATTTTTAGGCGAGTTCGCAAAATTTCGAAAAGCGACCATTAGCTTCGACAGATCGATTTGTCCATTCGCCCCTCCACCCGCCCTCACGGAATAACTCGGCTCCCTACAGACGGACTTTCATGAAATTTCATATTTGAGTATTTTTCGAAATTCTGGTCAGAATATTCAAGGTTCATTAAAATCTGACAAGAATAACGGATACTTTACAAGAAAACCAATGAACGTTTATTATCACTTCCTGCTCAGTTCTTCTTAGAATGAGAATGTTTCAGATAAAATTTGTAGAGAAAATCAAAACACACATTTTATGTTAAATAAGTTTCTTTCGCAAATCGTGCCGTTTATGAGAAAATGTGGAAAAAATATTGTAGAGACGAACAGGCTACGGATGAAAAAATGGCGCATTCGAATTGCATGCTGGCTATCTAACGCTACAAACACAAACACACACTCAGAATGCGTAATATTTATTGCTTGTCCCTTCAACAAAGATTACACGAACGTGACTCAATGTTACGTCATACGTGTATTGCCGATCTTGTTAAAACTTACAGTACATCTCCCTTCCAATACGAAGAAACGACAATACTTTCAAAAGGGTGCGAATTAACAACTAATAACAACAATGTGGCAGAAGGTGATAGAAACAATTCAGTATTACTTCCCGCGAAGCAAGAAACAACAACAGCTGCGAATTACTCTATATGAGGTTATTATTGTATGTAGCCCAACGAACAGGTACAGATGAAGGGAAACTGCCCCCCCCCCCCTCCACCCACTGCATAACGTTTCATATGTTAAGAAAAATGAGTGCAGCGCGCTTAAAAATTTGCACTTTTCACTTCACATATTCATTACAGTCACTTTCATTCGTAAAAACAAGTGCTGAATTGCTTTCAAAATAGGTCTTACAAGGAACTTGTCTCGGTCACTTACCACCTGTCTTTATTAACGAGCGGTGGTTATGCTGCATTTATTGCCATTTGGAACATATAAATACTTTCGTATGGTTTCGTGTCATTAAAAGAGGCAGAAATAACAGCTTAAAACCACAAACAGAGTGAAGCGTATAACAACTCAAAATTATTCCACGTAGAGAATTAATTAGAACAGATAACTTCAGAGACATAAAATATATGTAAATTGCACATGTACAATATCTGCAACTGAATAGTGACGAATAGATTAATAAGTACAGAGGACAATAATACAGGTCCGGTCACAACTATTGAAGTGTGAGATAAATCTCAACTTTTCCAGATATTGCACCTGGGTAGCGAAATCCAGGATCTTCTCCCGGCACTACAGGTCACCATATTGCCTAGTTCACCGCTTCAAAAGCACTCTCTTAATAAATTTCCACGTAGCGTTAACTGGTGACTATAGCATATTGTCACTCTCTATATTACACTCTCTATATATTATATACTCTCTTCCAATTCTCTTCACTATTGTTTCTTTATGCCTTTTTTGTAGAACGTATGTTACGAGGTGCAGATCTGGCAATAAGAGGCAGTCAGACCAGGCTTTAATTTCTGTGACCATTACTAAACATTTGAAGTTTCGGAATTATATTAAAAAGCATATAATAACGTGGTAATGTACAGCGTGTAGAAGTTACTGTGTAGGGGAAAATGGCGTCAGATTCTGCTAGTAGTAAAACTGATATTTCACTGCGATTAACAAGACTTTCAAGACGGCAGTCTTTAGTATAAGTTAAAAGAGCACTGTGAAAGCGTTTCGATCAGCAGAACACTTTATTGCTCTGTGTCTGTTTAATGCTATTACGATAATCGTTGGGTTGCAAATAAACGTCAACAAGTACATAAAATTTTACGCACATTCCATAATACTTTCTCCTTTATTTGTAATCGGTTGAATATAAATGCAAAGCTGCTTCTGCACCTAATGACCATAGGCGAAGTGGAGTTGGTTCGAAGGGACAACATTGCAGGCGTTCTGGCGACTTTAAATTAAATGTGTTTGCTCCACAGCTGGTCAAGCTGTTGCTCAAAAAGCAAATAACTGGGGCTTGAACCAATGTCGTCCACCCCACTGTCAAGTAATTCCTTCAGTGAATTCTCCCAGCTGACAATAAACTTGCATATCTGGCTGTTACTTCAAAACAGCTCTGGAACTACAGAACTCATATTCACCTGCAGAAACATTCACTACAATATGAAAGTACGAGTATCAGGTTGGAGAAATCCAACGAGATGCAACAGTATGCAGATATTTATATAATGCTAAATTACTCTACATGTTTCGGGCGTCCATAGCGCCTATTATCAAGAGTACATAAAACTGTAGTTGCAGCCTCTGGTACAGATCATACTATCTGGGGAGCCAGCTAAGTCCTTATTTGGTCATGTTTGACGAAGCTTGCTAATTCCTTATTTGGTCACGTTTGAGGAAGCTTGTTCCCCTGATAGTACGAACCGTACCAGAGGCTACAACTACAGTTTTATGTACTCCTGATGATAGGCGCGATGGAGGCCCGAAACATGTAGAGTAATTTAGCAGTAAATAAATATCGGCATACTGTTGCATCTCGTTAGGTTTCTTCAACCTAGAATTACGACGCACGGAACCACGAATATAAAATGAAAGTATCAGTTAAAGCTTTGTAAATCACCGGTCGATATAGAGTCAAAGAATAAAACTGCGGCCCTCGTGCACAAGATAATGACATTTTTAACTGAGTAGCCCACGCTGAATTTCTTGAAGGGCTGAGGGAATATCAGCTTCTCTAACGGATTCTGTTCATTGGCGTGCGTTAACAAAGATGGTGTGATTAAGATGAGGGATAAGGATGACTATTACATTTGGTAAATAAGAAATCATGTAAGATGAACATCTAATTAGCAACCGAACACAGTAATGACAACTTAGCACATTGATGTAGAACGTAATTGTACTGAAAGACAGTCCTCCAACAAATAATAAACCGGGAAAAAAAGAAGAAAAGTGCTCTCGAATCTTTCAATGTAAATATCTATGTGGAAGCCAAAAACAATGAAATTTTATATTCCATGATAGTCGGTTGGGCTTTTGAAACTTTTGGGAATATAGGTTGATTCCATCATTTCGGAGCAACGTGGTCCACCCATGTTAAAAAACTGACTTAGATGCAGCAGTAAAATGTAGTTATTTTGCGAAAAATGTATGTCAATCGTGTAGGAATGTTGAAATGATTGTCGAAAGGGAGGAAAAGGAAAGTAAAAAAACGAGTCATGTACCGAGATAAAAGAAATTGTATGTTAGAAATAAGACTTCCAAAACAAGCAACCCATTTCCTACCCCATTAACTTCAGTGCCCACCTGAATCTAATTCCTTTACCCTGAACAAGGGGGTTGCATGTTCCTCCGAAAAGTCCGAATCAGATTATGATCCTACATGACAGTCTACAAGACTATCACCTGAGCTGCAGCCGTTGTGACAGACTGTAAACTTATATCAAGTAGCCTGTAAGTTTAAAGAAAGAAAAAGAAATAGTATAAACCAGGACGTTATGCATTTTGTAAAAATCACTTGAACATTAGGTTTCGTAAGACAAGACACTTGAAATACTACATGGTTGGCAGAGATCATGCAAGGGTATTTTTCTCATGAAAGCTGTTCTGTTGCCATTGGCGACAAAGGCACAACAACCTGTCCTCAGCCGGCCCTGAGCTAAGCTCTCGAGATTCGTACAATGAAGTCACGAACGTGAATCACAGCGAAGCAGAACCGACGCCCGCTGACCTTCCATTCCATATTCCTAATCAAATAATACATCTGTTTTGCTCAACGCAAAAGTGAATTGCATACAACTTTCATCTGTCGACGCAACATCAGAGACGAAACTTTGAGGCACAAATTGCAATACCCTGGATGATCGGTTAACATACACTGCAGTTTACTGTGACTTAACAGAGAGAACGGAACAGGTGAAGATAGCGTAATGAGTAGTCAAATATTTTAAATTTTATGTTTATTGGGCCGTGCATCATTGTGATAGTTGAAGAATAAAAGACAAGCTTCATGTCACTTGCTATTTTATTTCACTTCTTATGTGCTCAACATGTTTCGGACACTAATATATCCATCATCAGGAGCTTGCGACTATTCTGTTGAATTACCACATTGGTCGTGTTGTTTTTGGTTCGATGTCTGTTGGAGTTTCGGTGTGGTTGGGTTGGAGCGGTATCCGTGTTGCAGGAGCTTCAGCCTGCAACACGGATACCACTCCAACCGAACCACACCGAAACTCCAACACACATCGAACCAAGAACAATACGACCAATGTGGTAATTCAACAGAAGCTGTGCTTCAGCCTGCAACGCGGATACCACTCCAAATCAACCACACCGAAACTCC
>Ga0123355_10018472_pt1 | contig 11062 bp, 10 predicted proteins | sample TergutEmb28metaG_3_FD_89872 | JGI IMG/M metagenome (GOLD analysis project Ga0123355, IMG submission 89872) | Embiratermes neotenicus P1 segment gut microbial communities from Petit-Saut dam, French Guiana - Emb289 P1 | ecosystem: Host-associated > Arthropoda: Insects > Digestive system > Gut ...
TATCTACTCAAATACCCCTGCCCCCCCCCAATTTCAACCTGTAGGAAAAAAAGTTATGGCCAATTTATGTATCTTTTTTTGGGGGGGGGGGGCAATGTAAAAAATTATTTCCACTCTCTTCACACATTCATTTCAAGAAATACGATAATCACACTAAGCAGAAATAAAGCTGTAACCTTGATACCTACTTTAACAATAGGAACATTGATAACCTTCATAACCATTATAACAGCCTTAACACCAATGGCAAATTTACTTGCATTTCAGTCTAAACAGTCACTGCTTTCTTTTTTTTTATGTGGTATAATATTAAATGAAACAGATATACATATACAGTCAAACCTCGGTTCACGAACGCCTCGGATCATGAACAATTCAGTTTACGAACACAAAGCGTCTCGGATGACGTACTGTGTCTCGAGTTACGAACATGCAAGCCATCAAAACGTAGACAAAAACAAATCACACTGGACAACTTTTTAGTGAGACAGAGGCCCAGTGGGTCTGAAGCACAGTCGAGTGGTGCAAGAGACAGAAAGAAGAAAAAGAATCCCCTTCCAAACAATAACATTTCACTTCCTCACCACCTTCCACTTACGCCGTCAACTCTCCTCCATACAGGTATGGCAAAACTAAATTAAGCTTTTGTCTATATTTGATCTGCTTAGTGTTGTGTTTATATTTTTTTTGATAGATTTAATGGTTTCCAATGATTTTGTGTTAAGAACTTGTGCACAAAGTACTGTCGTAAAAGTTTAAATAAGCAATCATCTGGAGTTCAGGAATGGATAATCCATTTTACATTAATTCCTATGGGGAAAACAGTTTCGGTTTACGAATGACCTTCAGGAACGAATTAAGTTCGTGAACCGGGGTTTAACTGTATATGCAAAATTCCCTTATAACAGAGACTAAATACCTGCATATCCTAACTGTGCTGCAGTGTAGAATGGACTTAACTATCTTACTGGTTTCCAATGAAAACAGAAAAGGCCAAAATGCTGAATTACTGAAGTTGACGATGATGCTGATCTTATTACCTGGGATGTTCCAACAGATATTCCTGGTTTAGGGGTTCTACATGCTCCTTAGATATAATGTTATCCTCTGTTTCCACCTTTACCATCACTTCTGGCTCCTGTTCAACGTATGCTTCATCTTCCAACTCTTCTTCCTTCACATATTCCTTTGTTTAAAAACAAACAACACATACTAATGTTACAAGACGTAGAACTAGCACATTCCACTTTTTAAGAAAAAGGAATTTGACTTGGTCATTCGCTGATGTTTCAAAACTTGTCCTATCCTGTGTTGTGAAGCATTTTAAGTGAGATGAATTCAAAAGTGTCCTTATCCATCATTTAAAAAATTCACTGTTTGACTTATTTTCAGTGGATGAAACAATTTCTACACTGACAGCATCTTATACAAGATTTCTGCCACCTCCATGAAGGAATCACCTGGTTATTTTCAATGAAAAATATATAAAATGGGTCTGATTCCCAGGTGTTATTGAGACATTTCTGAAATCTGGTATAACACATAAATAACAATTTCATTTTCTTGTATCTTAACAGCCACATAGCTATCTTATTATTATTAGTTACCCAACTTACAACCATTCAGGAATTATAAAGGCTGCTGGCTCCCATGTGATTGGACTATTGGATAAGTTACCAGTTCTGTTGTAAGAAGTTCCTTACAAGGCCAGATTAAACATTTAGCCACAACACAATGGTCCTCCACCTAATTTTATCACCAACAGAACACTAGAACACTCGAATCAATGCTGTGTATATCAGTGGAATGGTCATGGTACACTACACAGATGCACTCCTCACTCTTCTACACCTTTTCCTCTGGGCATAAATGAGTTTGATTATGAACAGAAATAAAAAACCAGAGACAAATTCTTGTGGAGAATCAAGGATGCCGCTGCTTCCATGTGGAACAATCCTGATAGCATACAACAGTCAACAAGTTCTGTTGCAGAAGAGTAACCATCAGCACAGAAAAAGCGGTTATTATTTTGGACACCAAGCAGAGGTAACTAATACAATAAAACTGCTAAGTGGATGAAAAGATAATAAAAATTGTGGTAGTTGAAGAATAAAAAACCAACTAGATGTCACTTGTTATATTTACTTTATTCTTAGATACTCAACATGTTTCGGGCATTAATATGTCCATCTTCAGGAGTTTGCGACTATGTTGTTGAACTACCACGTTGGCTGTATTGTTCTTGGATTGCTGTGTGTTGGAGTTAGGGTACGGTTCAACTAGACTGGTATCCAGGCTGCTGGCAGCCCGGATACCACCCTACTAGTTTTGGATAACAAATGGGAAGACAAAAGATGCTGAATGTAGCAGTAGTAGGCATTTTCTGAGTTCAGTCTATTCATAATTTTTTTCATGAATGTAATTTTGATTTGTTATGGCTGTTCTCAAATATCTGAACTTTACCACACTTTACCTTTACTTGTCTTTATGTTTTGATGTGGTGTTGCATTCTGTTCATGAGGCATAATGGTACTACCCACTTTTCTCAGCATTTATTTCTAGACCACAGATATCCAACCAACAGCCTGCCAGGTTTTATTGTGCAACCTGCAGCCACATTTGTGAATAGTATGTATATTATAAAAAGTACACAGTAATTTAGGTGGTTAGCAATACCATTTTATGTTATTTTTCCACGTGCGGCCCGCACACCAGCCCACAATAATGGTGCCATAAAAGGTTGTACGCCCATGTTCTAAACCAGTCTCCTTACTAGTGACTAATAAAGCTTCTGCATTTTTCTTTACAGTACATATGCTTTCACCCAATAAATTAGCATCATCAGCATAAATCAGAAGCAGATATGTCACATGGTTTGTTTGGACCTACCTAATGGCATGTTCACAGCAACTGTCCCTTCAGTCATCATTTTTATCCTTTGCTGGGGCATGTGCATCATTTGTAGTCTTCATCTAATACCATTCAGCTGTTCAAATGATGATAACATGGCCAGGGCATCTGGTAGATATTAGGGAGAAGAGAAATGCATACAAGGGTTTATGGTTGAGGAACATAAAGGAGATTTCACAGAGAACCAAGATGATAATATTAGAATGGATCTCAAAGAATGGGATGGGTGGGCATGGACTGGATACATCTGACTCAGAACAGGGGCAAGTGGTGGGCTCTTGTGAACATTGTAATGAAACTTCAGGTACCATAAAATGCAATGAATTTGACTGAGGAATTATCAATAGCTCTTAAAAGACCATGCTCAATTCAGTTAATTAGACATAATCAGAGATTCTGAATCTAGCACAGAATAATTACTGCAACAGTTCTGCCTTGCTACTGAGTTCATGTATTCATCCATCCATGCCATTCAAGTGACGGAGGAAATCAAAGTCTCATATATGACTACATTAAACAATGGTGCTGAAATGTGAATTGCTTAACAGCAGTATGTAAACAACTCTATGGCACTGGCAGAAACAAGTGAAAGAAAAGTGAAAACTAATGGCATATGCACTTTGCTATTCTACACACAGCATTGGCCTCAATGTTCATTCAGTGCACAGAATGTGCAAATACAAGTACCCCATACCATTCACTTATAGATACTGGAAATGCCCTCCCCCACCATCTACACACAGCAAAGCATGTCACAGGCAGTTTCCAATGCTGAGTTCTCTCTCTCCAGTGACTGCAATATCTAATAGGATATTCCCTTTCAGCTCAGCAAGTGCATAAGGGATGTTAGAATAAACCTCTGCTTCAGTGCTCCTGACAGGTAAAAGGACACATCCAAAGAGGATGAACAGGAACAGACACAGAAATGAAAAGTAAATAAACATTCATAGGGTGACAAATGAGGCAGAATTTTCTTCTGTAGTGTTTGTAACAATCTAAGAAACTATATGGTAATGCAGTGTTAAAAAATTTAAATCTTACTACTCACCACATATTCTTCTTTGATAGTTGGACCAAGGATAGTTTCAGGTTCCAGAGGTGGATCTTCTTTACCCATTCTCTGAATGATAGAATACACACTACTGAGCAGTTCTTTCACTGATGCTACTAAAACAGACATTCATTTGACATAACTTTCAAATTACCAATGAGAAAACAGTGTCACCTATAACCACCTTTCAAAACATCCACTCATCCTGAAGTACCACAGATTTAATAAAGTATTATCAAAAATAATATTTTCATCTCCTTAATTCAGTGACATTAAGATGGAGTTACTGCAACATTTATGAGGGTGTTCTTTATCACTTCTGAATCTTTGAAATACCACATGGGTAGCCACAAAAGATAGAATACACCCTGGCAGATACAAAATGTAACACAAAATTTGGTCCAGTGCAAACAGAAACTGGAAGGTTCTGTGAACAATATTTTGGAACAATTACTTGTACATACTTCTAGCAAACAGCAGCACTCACTGCAAGACAAACAATTCCCATTATCCAAATGATTAGCAAAAATCCCTAGCCATCAAAAGTGATGTTACTGTATAAATCAGAGGGAATATAACTTACATCAATAGAAAATGTGTCTCAATCTTGTAGAACACCACTTTCAGCAGCCACTGCAAAACAATAAAATGTGCCCAAATAAAAAAAAACAGGAAATGTATGCGTAGTGTAATTAATTGTGTTGCTCCTCCACAAGTATGATGCTGCAGGTTCCCCATATCCAGGCAACAGAGCTACAATTAAGAGTGGCAGGAATTAGCATACACACTCATGCCTGAAAAATATTTAGATCTACATGTAAAGCAAGCATTAAAGTCAAAAAATAAAAATGATTATCAAATGGTTCAATTTCTTTTAACATTCGCCAGTACCATTATCTCATAAAAATCCATTTAGCAGTGCTTTAGTTTTCACTCAAGGACAAACAATGCAGTTTTAACAGGCATTCTGCAGGGATGCAAATGCACCTAAAATTAGGTGGATCCTCATTCAATGCCTGCATTGGAATTAATTTTGTGTGTAATGACCTACGAAGTGCCAATCACAAAATCAATATATAAATGTACACAGTACATATAACTATATATATATATATATATATATATATATATAAAATATGCCCGTCCCAGTGGCCATGTGGTCTAAGGCGTAGGTCTGCGGCCACTCACCTACTAAGAATGTGGGTTCGAATCCCACCAGGGGAATGAATGTTCTTGTGTTGTGTGCTGTAAGGTAGAGGTCTCTGCAACAAGCTGATCACTCATCCAGAGGAGTCCTACCAACTGAGGTGTGTCAATGTGTGTGATCTAGAAACTTCAAGAATGAGGAGGCCATGGCCTGCGTTGAACGACGGTTCCACACAGGAAAAAAATATATTACATAATTTTGAAATTTAATAACAAAAGTATGTTATTGTTAATATTAATATGGCACTCAAACTTGACTGTCCATTGATGTTCACAACACATTCTCAGAAAACAACATTTTGGAGATTAGGGCTGTCTCCATCCTCAGAAAGGGGGACAAGGGCCACTTTGTTCAGGCCATTACATAATGTCTACCAATGAAGAATACACAGTCACATTTCCAGCTACTGGAAAACACATCTGTTTTTTTTTTACGTGCAGTAAGATGGTTTGACATGAATCTTACATAAAAATCCCAATTCATTATACTCTCCATGAACCACTTCCTACTGCACATCCGAACGTCAGAATCAGATATTACAAACACAGGATTCCTAAGAGAGTTTGTATGCATTTTCTGTTACTATAATCCCCCCCCTTCCCCCTGATGAAAAGATAGTAATATATAACCCTGATATGCTGACTCGAAAAACGATAAGATTACACAATGGATAAGAATCTGAAAACTTTTTTCCTGTACTTGTCTAAATAGTTGGCATATAAAAATATCTACAATGTAAGACGTGTAATGATTCTACGGTATATAATATATTGTTATTTTATGCCACGCACCAATCTTTCATAACATGAAAAAACAAAATTAGTTTTAAATGAACTTCATGTAAAGTACGGGCCATAATGTAACAATATAGAACGAAAACTACACTGCAGATTGATTTGGCATTTCCCAACACTGCTGCCCGCTTGGTGGCAATAAAATTGAAATGAGTGACGTTCGATACAGTGAAGTCAGCATGTCTACATCCAAAATTGTTTGAAAAACACAACCAAGAAACCCGTCGTATGTATAATAGCCATTCAAAAATCGGTTTCCACGATGATGAAAAACACATAAGATTCCAAAATTTTTCACCTACCTCATTCTACAACGATGCAGCCCCAGCCTCTGACGCGGAAACAGTGATCCGACGATTGGACTCACGGATGAGGGTGAAACAGATGTGTAACTCGATGATAGTCAAGTAACTACAGTCTCGGAGTATAATTCCTGTGCACAGGTGATATAATTCCTCCAGTAATGTTAATGCCATATCATTAACGTGACTGGAGTATAACAACGTCTTCACGTCTTCCATCAACTATATCGAGTGTCTACACCAGCACATCACCACTTCATTTTAATTAGATTTTAACAACAATATGAACTCCTAATGAAATAATGGAACTACTCACTGCGTAATACCCAGAAGAGCGCAGTTCTCAATAATGGAACGAATTTGTAAATTGAGATCTCATTATTGACAGAAAGCAATGTGTGCTGCCCGTAGGTGTTTTTGCGAGTATTAGCCTGAAGATGACGCACGTGGGTTGAAGCATGTTGCTTTAATAAACACCAAAACTCAGTTATGTTGACGGTTTGCTATTTATACAGTTATCTGACAGAAACGGCTGTTCTCGGTAATTCAGTGGAAACATGATCGATACATTACAGAAAGAAACAGTGAATTAAACTTTGTAACTGACATTCGACGTCGGCCTGGAAGGCGGCTGAAATTAATACGATGACGACAAATCCAGTGAGGAGGGAAACTAAAAATAAAACAAAGGAGGAATGTTTAGCGGCGACAGTGGCGCCCATGATTGAGGATAAACCATTGGTTTTTCTGCAGGTAAACTGTAGGAGTATTTAAATAAGACTTTATGTTTTCTAGATTTGACACATATAACCGTGATGTTGTAATAGGCGGAGTCATGGCTTAGTAATGAAATTAGCAATGCGCAAGTTTTTAGGGCTGATTACACAACCTTCAGAAGAGACAGACACACTCGCGGTGGTGGAGTGTTTATTTACGTAAAAAATTACATTACTTGCACCGAACTATGGGTTGACGAGGTATATGAGATGATAGCAGTAGAAGTATAGGGTAGGGACCCAAAAATTACATGGGAAATTGTAGGCATCTACAGAGCTCCAAACGAAGACATGAGGTTGTTAGAAAAATTGGTAGACCGGACCGGATATATGGGAAGAAGTACGAAGTGTAGTATCATTGGAGGTGATCTCAACTTACCGTATGCGGATTGGAATGGTCATGCAGAAAAATCTAGGGGAACACAGGTATTTTTAAACTGACTGGTATGGGAAAAGGGTTACACTCAGGTAGTAAATAGCTCGAACCGAAGGGATGCTCTCTTTGACGTTTACCTTGTCCGGCCCGAAAGTGCGTTCATCTCTTGCAGTAAAGTTCAGGGGATCAGTGATCACTGCGAGGTACTACTGGATGTTGAATGGGGAGAAAATTGCCGTAAGCATCAAATGGAAAGATTAGTTCATGTACACCATGAAACAAACGTCCCAGGTCTACAAAGTTTCATCAGGGGTAAATTCGCATCATGGGCAAGTAATGGTAGTTGCGTGGAGGAATTTTGGAAACGTTTTAAGTAAATAGTCTTCGAGAGTATCGATCGGTTTGTCCCACATAAAATTCTGAGAAAACATCCCGATCCTGAATATTAAAATAAGGAAGTGAAACGTCTTAAGGTAAAGGTCAGAAAGGTATACAAAGGTCAGAAAGGTATACAACAAGAGAAAATTAGGACAGTGATATCAAGTTGAACTGAAAAGACTATCTAAAGAACTGCTGGAAGCCAAAAAACTGTACAGGAAACATTTTTGCGTTCAATACTACGAAACGAAGGCAACAGTTGGTCTGAGTTCTACAAGTATGTGAGAAGGCGGAAAGTAAATGGGGAAATTATTCCTGCGATCAAAGATCACAACGAAACGATTACGGGTTCTACTAAAAAAAATTAAAATCTTAATTCCCATTACGCATCCGTATTTTTCTGCGATCGGAACACCCCGAAAATACAATTAACCAACTCGGGGAAACCTTTATTATTAACACTAAAAGTATTAGAAAAAAATTAGAAAAATCGGGAGAATCAAATCAGTCGGGCCAGACGGAGTTCCTGGTGAAATTCTGACTCCTTACCTAGCTAGACTACTATAAATATCATTAAACAATGTTACCATCTCAAGTGACTGGAAAAAAGCCATGATTGTTCCTATTTACAAAGGGAGTCATCGATCGCTAGTCACAAACTATAGACCCATAAGCTTACCCTCTGTGGTCTGCAAGCAACTGGAACACGTTATAGCTGGGTATTTGAGGCAAGTCTGGGATAAGAATGATTGGTTATACGACGGACAGCATGACTCATGTGAAAGTCAAATCATCAAAGTGTGCCAGGACATAGCGGACTCTTTGGACCAGGGGGTCAGCATAGATGCGATTATAACAGACTTTTATAAGATTTTCGATTTAGTTCCTCGTGATCGGCTGCTTACGAAACTGACGGCCTCGGGCGTGGATTCGAGGGTAGTCGTTTGGGTAAGGGAATTTCTTGTAGGTCGTACACAAACGGTAAAAGTAGGAGGGCAACTATCCAAGGAAGCCAAAGTAACCTCAGAAGTGCCACAATGGAGCGTTTTGGGCTCACTCCTGTTTCTAGTGTACGTAAATGATATTTGGAGGGACATCGAGTATTAGACTGTTCGCTGACGACTGTATAAGTTGTAGGAAAATCACAAATAAAAGCGACACAGAAAAGTTGCAGAAGGATCTGGACATCTTGGGGGAATGGGCGGTAGAAAATGGGATGAATATAAATCCCGGTAAAAGTAAGGCAATAAGATTACGAGAGCTCGGGTTAAAAATCCACTGGGTTACTCCCTTCGTGACCAAAAAATTCCGGAAGCGATCGGTTGCAAATATTTGGGAATAATCTTACGAAGTGATTTAAACTGGGTGGACCAAGTAAATTACACAGCGCAAAAGCATGGAAAGCATTTCACTTTGTAATGCGCGTTCTCAAAAAAGGAAATAGGAATACAAAAAGTTTAGCCTAAACGTCATTGGTAAGTCCTATTCTTGAAAATGGGTCTGCATGCTGGGATCCATGCAGATAAGGACAGATAAATGCGTTAGACCGAGTACAGAAAAGAGCTGCTAAATTTACGAATCATGTGAAGGATTCTGACTGGGAAACCTTGGCTCAGGGTAGGACGATAGCACGATTATGCGAACTTTAAAACGTACTCTGGGAAAAGGGCTTGGAAAGCTATACGCGACAGGTTGCGAAGGTCTTACTATTTGAGTAGGGTTGAGCATGTTCGGAAAATTAAGGACAGGAAGCAAAGAATGGATATCGGGAAGTATTCCTTTGTAAATAGGACCATTAAAAACTGGAACCAAATACCTGCAGAAGCGTTAGGGACTTTCCCTTCGAAACCTACAAGTTTTAGAAACAGAGTTAGGAAAGCATTTATAAACGGGTTGAAATGAAAGGAATAGAAGTGTGGCGAAAATCATCTAAAAGTGCAGTGAAGTAAAGTGAGGTGAAGTGTAGTGATGTGAGGTGAAATGGAGCGGTAGGAAATTTAAATGGGGTTAAGCCAAATGAGAGGGTAGTGAAGTGTAGGTGGATAAAGTTTAAATGAGAGGAAGTGAAGTGTCGACAAGTGTAGTGTAGTGGAGTGAAGTGTACTGAAGTGGAGTGAAGGTCTTAGTAATAGGGTGTCTACCATTATTAGAAGATATATAGATCATATGAAGTTTGCTGCGTATATGGCTTTTTATTTTATCACATTCTGCCATATTCGTTTGGTTCCTTTCTTATCATTGTATATATGGTTGTATGTTTTGTATGCTTTTGTTTAATTTTGTAAATTATGCAATTTTATTGTTATGTTTATGTATTCCTATTGGTATGTATGTTCTGTTTATTCTAGTTCATTGTGTTTTTGTGTATTCTTTTTGTGTAAATGTATACTGTACTACTGCCACTGGGTGTCAACCCAATTGCAGTTAACAAAATATGTCATATCAAAAACATGGAATGTACTGAAGAAAATCTACTGCACGAACAACATGAAGTTTATGTTGTATATGTTTATGTCTTTCTTGGTAGTATCATTATTTGTCAACTGTACAAATTAAATCTTTCAGACAGAGCCTAAGTCACTCTGCTACTGCGAGTCTGTACCTTTTCTAGTTCTCAGCCGGTTGATATACTCTTGGTTTCAGGGAATCTAAGTATTTCCTCAGAGAACAGGAACGCTCGCGTAAATAATAAAAAAAAATCTAGTAGATTGGTCAAATTTTTTGGTAACTACTGTTTCTTTTTATTGTAAACTGTCTAAAGCGACTTTACAAGCGTTCTTGTTATTGGTTGCCGTGGCATCGGACACTTTTGTCACTTCGCTGGTGCATCGCTATAAATCACTCCTTATGCCCGTGTCTGATAATAAAATACGCCACTTTAAAAAAAAATCACTTTCAATGTCACAACCTGTCTAATTAACGTGAGTTTCAAATTATAAAACGTTTAATTGTAACTTCCCAAGTCGGACTGACGCAAATTTCGACTTCACCTAACCGAGTGTAAACGGTTTCTTCCCTTTTGAATGAGTACGCGGTAGCTGTTATCCCGTTCAAATTCCTTCTCACTACTTGAATTTTTCTCATAGTTCCCTGTAGGCTAACTGTTAATTTTACTATTTTCTAATAGGCACGAAAAGTTAAACTTATGAATTCTGTCTTGTCATTGGTTACAAATAACATAATAATTCCCACCCCCCCCTCCGGCCGGCCTCATCCTGTCGGCCAGCGCGGACGGGCTGCCAATCGTCATTCCGAGTTCTTTCGTCGA
>Ga0123355_10018473_pt1 | contig 11062 bp, 7 predicted proteins | sample TergutEmb28metaG_3_FD_89872 | JGI IMG/M metagenome (GOLD analysis project Ga0123355, IMG submission 89872) | Embiratermes neotenicus P1 segment gut microbial communities from Petit-Saut dam, French Guiana - Emb289 P1 | ecosystem: Host-associated > Arthropoda: Insects > Digestive system > Gut ...
ATTTACCTCCCAGAGTACGTTATGTATATGTACCACTGGATTAACTTGTTGCAGATTAATATCTAGGCTTTGATGAACGAGATTTCGTCATCGATAAGGATTCCATATGCATATTGCATAGTTACCTTAAATAGAATACAACCTGATGATGACCGGTTAAGAGGCCGAAACAAGTAGTTGTTAGCTCCGTACCGCCATATTTGCTAATAAAGTAGTTTTCGTTGTGTTTTAACTGCACCTCTACCCTATATTTGTATTGGTTAACACAACGGGGATGTCTCACCTCAAAGTCAAAACCTTTTATTGTAAAAGACAACGAATTCTTGACTGTTTGAATGACTGTTAATTTCTCAAAAAGCGCTGTGCCGTTTTGTTTAGTTTCTGTACATCAGTTACGTATCTGCGATGTGTGTGACAGGGATGTCAAGCCAACAGAAAGCAGTGCATATAGACGGGTAACATTGCATCGTTCGTTACGCTACGCCACGGGCCAGGGAATTTACCTGCGAAGGGTTAGAGTTCAAAATCCTACCTGCAACTCTGTGCTTATGTTATGCAGCATTTTGCAGCGTTCCATAAATGGAATGCATGTTTCTACAGCAGCAGCCACATACCGTGGCGTGTAATGTACCTCCTGTAAATCCCTTTGAGTTTATAGGCGCACACAGGCACCTTCTGTTTCTAGCATGTTGAGCGGGTATCAGAAAGGGGCGACCAAAATATTATTCATGCTGCGAGACACATTAGATGTTTTTCTGACCGGCGATGAATGTCCAAAATGATATGTTAACTGTTCTTGAGAGAAGAGCCTTCGAGCGCAAGTATCTCCACGAGAGGTGCATGAAAAAATCTCGTGTATTTGCGAGAATCCCACGAAGACTATTAGAAAGTCGCCCTCTGAAGACTTGGACATATTCTGACACAATCAGTGACTTGGGGGTGTGATAAACGAGTATGGAACGCCTGTTGGGAGATTGGAGTAAAACCAGGAATGTTTGAAAGAGTACGTACATTTTGCGAGAAGCCCTGGAAGTTGAATGGGAACCAGACACAGCATCTGTTGTAGAGATAACAAGGAACTCCCCGATATCTCAGTAGGCTCCGGTGTTTGTACATGTGTTGACAGGGACTCCTGCTTATTTAAGTAAGTGCTATACAACTTTAAAGTCTCTAACTTTATTCTGGTAATGCCCGGTGTAAATAAAAGTGTGCATAAGGAATAAGGCGTTGTAGAATTAATGTTTTTAGGAACGTGGAAGTTTAGGGAGTAGTTCCGTGGGTCATGATGCCATGTAGACTTCTACATTAATACAGACTTTTCGGATAAATGTACTCCCTCCATGTTCAGATAATTATTTATGGTGTCCATCCACTTCATGTTCGCATAAAAGGAATATTCATGTTACCACTTATTTTCACATTGACGCCTGCCTCTTACATGGCACTTTCTTAGTGAGTTTTGATAAAAAGTTAGCTCAGTAAGTACAGTGATAAGGTTGAGGACTGAGCGATCTAGGGAGTGTTAAAAGGCAAGACTTTTTGTACCACAAGTCTAGACGGCTTCTGGAGTTCGTCGGATACTGGGTGCTTTTTTTTCTGAGGGCAAAGTGGTCAGGGCGTGAAGCTTACCACCCACCTCCATCTAATGTCGACGTTATGAACACGTGTCCATATTCCTCCACTCCCCCCGTTTTGATTTCATGTCGTCCTACGTAACTACATGGACAAATTCACTTCAACTTTTTTGTCAAGAATTTTTAGTCTGGCTCTTAACGGGAATTGTGAAACCTGTGACGGCCTTCAGGACCCTATTTGCCGATATTTATTGGTTTTTCTTTATTAAAGGCAAGAATGGCGAAGCAGAGCGAGGGATGTCGACATGCTCACCGCGCAAGCCTCCGCCCTCAGTTAGCTCTTTGGTTTGTTGTTTTATCATAAGACAAATACTACGCGGTCACATAATGTTCACGCGCCGCTCCACGACCTCACAAATGACTCTGTGTCGTAACGCTGTAAACAGGGATTGTTACGTCACATACCAACGAAGCTCTGTCGTTAGCAAGGAAACCAGGTAACCATGCAAACCGGCGTGACTGAGTCACAGACCAGGGGTATTGTACGAGACATGGTCTGCATGACAATCATCGTATGGAAAGGAAAAACTTCTTGTTTTTTTTTTGTTAAACGTCTATAGTTTGTGTAGAAATGTGACTACTTAGGTGTTAAAACATGTAAACCCTCGTTTTTGACCTGTACAATCGAACAGGAAAATCGAAGGCAGGAGTAATGCTTGCACAAAACTTCGTTCCTGGCACGTACCATCAAGAAAACTGTTTACTGCCGCCCGCATCATGCAGTTCTTTCATCACTTACTTTCTGTAGCACAATTTAAAATAAAAATCCCAACACCACAGGAAGCCTGGCCACTCGTTTAAGTCTTTGTAATGGGAGCGGGCTTTTAGTGCGGCATTCCTTTTTTATACACTTTACTCTTTTTCTCTTTCAAACCGAGAGATAGGGAAGATAAATGAAAAGAACGAGTTATATCTCTTAACTTTATTTTCGAAGCGTGCAGTAAGGAAAAAGAACTAAAGACTTCATGTGTCGGCGTAAGTTTGTTGTCCGCCATCTTGTGACAACACTAAGACATCAAAATGGAAGTTGTATTTGTGCAATTGCGAAGTGTTAGCTACTTGAAGGTGCTGTGCACTCCACACAGACTACCAAGCCGTTCTTTACTGTCAGAACGTCATACGATTTCAAGGTGCACGCGTAAATTTAATTTGATTTGTGCCCTCAAGAAAAAATATGGTCTTAACTTGTGCCGGTTTTCGCCAAACACCGAAACACCTGACGAAAAAATCTGCAGACCTGTTATATTGAAATTTACCCATTTCGGACAATAAATGTGCGAAGTCTGGATAGTAATTCATTCATGCCCTTACGTAAATCTGACTTTCGCTCAGCCGATATTCGAAACTCTTAAACGGTGAAATATATCTTTATAAAAGTCTTCTGCGTGTGACACCGTACGTATTCATTTTGTTGTCATTCATTTACACTTTAAAATTCTAGACCTAGATGGGAGAATAATATTAAAATGGGGGTTAAAGAAGCGGGAAATTTTTGCATTGGATTGATGTGGCTGGTGATAGAGACTAGTGGTAGGCTTTTGTGAACAAGGTAATGAACCTTCAGTTTCCATAAATTGCTTGGTATTTCTTGACCGCCTGAGGAACTGTTAGCTTCTCTGCTTCGTGGAGTTAGATCATTTATATTTCATAGTTACCAAGCTGTGAAACTGTAAGAGTGAAAATATTTTGCTGACACTTTGAAATAATACGTATATCTTACAGAGGTGTAATGTGGAGGTTGGAGCTAGAATGGCGGACATGACAGTAGAGGGCATTTGTGTGTTAGCAGTTTCCGTCCTTGTGATTAACTGCCATGGTGGATGCCACGTCATATTTACATGAGCACTAACTGAATGGTGACACTGCCTGAGTGAAAACCACTAATAGAACTAATCAACACACCATTGCTATTTGTTGGATTTGCCTATGTAATGTAATTAGGATACGGAAGGCATACACATTGCATTATATAGCACATACTGTAATTACACATTCTTTGTCACATTCATACTCCGGTATTTGACATGCTGAATAAATTAGAACAGAATGTAAACCTTGCACCAACTGAATGCCCAAGAAACAGTGATTGACATTCTTTTTAAATGAAATAAATGTGTAAATAAATAAACAAATAGAAATCTTCGCGTTCTACTAGAATACTTTTAACAGTAAATATTTATTTGACTGAAACATTATTAAGCCTTTGCTTTAAAGAATTGCAGTTTTATTAAACTAAATGCTTATTTGGTATAAAGTGTGTATTGAAATCTGTGCAAATTGTTAAACTAGACAACCACCTCAAGTGTCTTTTAGGCATCGCAGAGGCTTTATGAGTTTATACAACTTTTGTGGGTAGTCTTAAGTTCTTACACCTTGTATGGGCAATCCTCATTTCGTTCACCTTGTGTGGTCAATCCTCAGTTCGTACACATTTTTGTGGGTTAATCTTCAGTTTGTACACCTTGTATGGACAGTCCTTAGTTTGTACAACTTTCATGGGTAACCCTCAGTTCGTACACCTTGTATGGGGAAACCTCAGTTCGTGCATCTTTTATGGGCAGTCCCCAGTTCGTACACCTTGTATGGGCAATCCCCAGTTCGTACACCTTGTATGACCAATCCTCAGTTCTTACACCTTGTATGGGCAATCCTCAGTTCGTTCACCTTGTGTGGTCAATCCTCAGTTCTTACACCTTGTATGGGCAATCCTCAGTTCGTTCAACTTGTGTGGTCCATCATCAATTCCTACATATTTTTTGGGTAATCTTCAGTTTGTACACCTTGTATGATCAGTTCTTAGTTTGTACAACTTTCATGGGTAATCCTCAGTTCGTACACCTTGTATGGGGAATCCTCAGTTCGTACACCTTGTATGGGCAATCCTCGGTTTGTGCATCTTGTATGGGCAATCAGTTTGTGCATCTTGTATGGGCAATCCTCAGTTTGTGCATCTTGTATGGGCAATCCTCAGTTCGTGCATCTTGTATGGGCAATCCTCAGTTCGTACACCTTGTATGGGCAATCCTCAGTGCGTACACCTTGTATGGGCAATCCTCAGTTCGTACGCCTTGTATGGGCAATAATTACAATTTACAGCTTGTACCACCTGCCATGTGCTTGGGTTTCTCTGCCTGTCACACTGTGACTGGCGGAACCTGTAAATTGTGACAGGAATCTGAATAGAACTGCGTAAGAAGAAGCTTCATAACTTGTATTAGCCCTTGGAGCCGGTACCGCTCAGTAAATATTGTGACTGTACGATGGGCCGAACAACCGACGAACTCTGCTTCATTTACCGTCAGGGCCAAATGACTTTCCGCATCTCGAAATCGTTAAGAGAGTAACTCAGGTTCACCCAGTCTGCCTTGCATGGACAATGGGGTTAAATCATTTGGAGCGTGAAGCTGACTTCTTACCTTAATCTGCTATAGGGCCTAAGATTACACGAAACTACAAACTTAGAGAAAATTCCCTTCGATTACAACTCTTTTTACTTCGAAACGTTTTACTACACCATGTTTCAGCTCCTGTATAAGGAGCCATCATCAGGGTGACAAGGTTCTAAAAACACCTGTTATGCAGAAACTTATCAGCCTGATGATGGCATCTTATATATGAGACGAAACATGGTGCAGTAATTTTTTCCGACACGATAAGAGTCGCTGTGATTAATGGATGGATGCTTTCCCAGTTTTCATATATCTTCATTATTGTGGAACGTCCATCTCGAAGATACGTGGAACTATACTTTCCCTCTCTCTTAGGCCTTTCTAATGTACAGAGGGACAAATGTTCCGTTAATCGCCCTTCAGTATGATTAAGAGAATTGAATTAAATTTATAAGATAGAAAGGGGCAAGTTGTGGGCATAGGAAATTTGAGAGGTCTATTGGATTCACGTACCCCATGACAGGGCCCAGTGACTGATTTATGAGGCTTGGATTTCCATAAACGACATGTCATTCTTTGACCTCTGAAGTGAATATTGACTTCTTAAAGAAGTTTCGGGGACCGCGGTAGTACAGTGGTTAAGTTGCTATACAACAAATCGGAAGGTCGCTGGTTCGATTCCGTATGGTGTCATTGGAATTTTTCATAGACGTAATCCTTTCGATCGCACTATGGCCCTGGGGTCGGCTCAACCTCTAACAGAAATTAGTGTCAGGAGTATTTCCTGGCGATAAAAGCGGCCGATGCTTAAGGCTGATAACCTTACCACCATCCTGGGCCATTGTCACGTCGTCTGGGAACCTTAACTCCCTGGAACCCTCTGGGCACATCGGGCCTGTAATGGGACTGATTTACCTTTTTTTACCTTTTTAAAGAGGATTCTTTTCAGTGACTTTAGAGACCCAGCATCTACATCTTTAAGCAACTGAATCAACAGACTGGACATTAGGTTATACGTGATTTATTTAAAGATAAGGTCAGTGGGTAAGGTAGATGAAGACGCTGTGGTATAGCACTGGTGAAATGGTAATGATTGGGGAATACCAATGTATTCGGAGGAAGACCTGTCCTAATCCTACTTTGTCGCCATAAATCCCACGTGTACTGCCGTGGGTTCGAGCCTGGGCTTCCGCGCTGAGAGGCCAGCGACTATCCTCCTGAGCCTAGGGACTGCAATTTCGGTTTTCTACGGCCATGAATATTAACACTTCATAGCCCAGTAGTCACTGTAGTACAGCCGGGTTCAATTTAACATTCAGCAATTCTACCTACTGCCCACAGAGTGTATTTGTGTCTTGTGTGGATCTGAGAACAAAAAACGATTATTTCCCTATACAGCATTAACTGACTCGTTTTTATAACCGAGACGGAGTGTGTTTACTGCGCGGTACGAGTTGAGTCTTTATAAGAATTTTAGGCGAAAATTTGTTCTTCCGGTATATGACGCCGTGTAATTGGGTAGAACAAACTGTCATATTTTCGGGGTAGAATGTAGAGGCTACAGGTTCTTCCTAAATTCCAGAATCTACGAAGCAACGCTGCGTCTCGTGTCACGAGACCGTAGCTTTAAAAGCAACAGTGTTCGTGATTCATATTTATATGTGTATGGAAGAGGCTGCCATTTGCTTATACAGTGCCGTATTCGTGTTCGCCGTGCTGATTATGCCACCCAACTGTTTCAACAGTATTGCTTGTAATCTAAACAATGGTATAGATTGCACGGTGTCCAAAACAAACGGTCAAATAAGAATTGGGTTTGGAATGCAATCGGGGACGTTATGAGGTGTGTGTATGGGTTGAAATCGCTTATATGAGAGGTGTTCCCTGCAAAACCACCCTCTGGTATCCTCGTAGCATGGAATGCAACCCCCCGTCAACCTTCCACATACCAAGGATTCCATTCTAGATATATAGATAAAAAAAAACCCTCTCCCTTTCTACGAAATTTTCAAAATTACTCCTCTCATCGTCGATGTCATTTTTAGTGGGAATGCGTCGGTATTCTATAAGGCAGGGGCTGTTTCTATTCCAAAGAGAGAGTAAGTTCTGTGCTACACAATAGCCCCAACATTTCATTCCCTCTATTTTTATTATTTAGTGTCCCCCTCACTCCTCAAGCCACAACCGTGCATTGCGTTTTATTGCATTTCATTACGTTTTGCTTTTCAACCACGCATATCTTCGTTTTCTTGATAAAATAATGAAAAAACTTATTATACTTTCCAAGTTGCATCGTTCATATTCATTTTATTCCCCTCTCCTTTAGTGCCGTTTCATTACTTTTAGGAAATTGCTTTTTTCCTTAGGAATAAAGCGGCCGGGTCTTGAAGCTGGCCAGTCACCTCCTTCCAGTACCAGACTTAACAGTGCGTTCTGCTAATTACGCAGAGCATGAATACTTTTTTTATTGACTCTCATCGGAGAAACTGGTTTGTGGACAGTATTTGTTCACTCAAGTATTCAGATTCTAACCTGGGGGTGGATGATGATTGTTTCGAGACATTGCATGGTAACTGTTAAATAGCACCACAAACTAGGCTGTGGTTACTTCAATGAACACAGTACTTTCCAATCCTTTATTCATTGTCATCCTACCTTTAAACGATATACAGGGTGTAACTAAATACTTCCTTGAGTACAGTACTGTCCAATCCATTGTTTAGTATCAACCTAACATTCAGCGCTAAACAGAGGGTTAATGAAGAGTTTTACAAACTTCTGTGAGTTGTAGGAATGCCGGGAGGGGGTGGGGGGGGAGCGGAGGATATTTTATACAGGGAACTTGTGTGTCGGAAAGGTCTCCTTAATATCGAAATCTACTTCGGTACAACGAATGGGGAGATAGGCAACCCGAGAGCTCCGACTTCTCAGATCGATACTTTGCTGTTAAATTTTCGTTTCGCTTTCATTACTGTTTGTTGGTTGCACGTTGTACATTGCGGCATAAGGTCAAGAAAATGAACGAGATGCCTACCAAGCGCAAAGTTCTTTTGTCAGTGCATGTGCGTTGGGTAATTTTCCAGCCGCAGTAACAGTCGAAGAATTTAGTATGAAGAAGGCTTTTCGACTACATGGTCCCTTTATCAGGTATGCCACTCCCTGATTACATAGAGCCGCAGAAATTCCCTAACAAGACGGGCAATGTAGGTATAACGTAACATTGAGGCGCGTTCTTGCAACAGTTGTTGCTGTGGAAAAGCAAGAAATATTACACAACCTGAGTTAATGTATTTGTAGTCTTAAGTATCCAGCATGCAATGCACATGTGCCATATTGTAATCTATGGCTTGCCCCGCTCTTCCAAATTTTCTCATAAAAGGTAAGATTTTCAAATAAAAATTACTGAACTCTAAATGTGTGTTTTGATTTTCTTTACATTTTGTGTCTGAAACATTTCTTATTCTAAAAAAACGGGAGAGATGTGATGGAAAATGCATATTGGTCTTCATGTAAAGTACCCTTTATTATCGCCCAATTTGATTGAAACTTCAATCAGCTCGACAGATTTTCGAAAAATCCTCAAATACCAAATTTTATGAAAATCCTTCCAGTGGGACATGAGTTGTTCCATGCGGACAGGCAGACGTGCAGACATGGCGAAGCTAATAGACTTTTTCGCAATCTTGCGAACGCGCCTAAAAACTGTTCAGGTACACTTGACATATTGCGATAAATTCATGAAAACGAATTAGAACATTACTGTGCTGCTTGTGTCTCCGAAACCACTGCGTAAATTCGCTAGAACTTCCATGTAGAAACAAACCGCGGATAATACGGATTTCGGGAACGTTAACTGTGTGCCATTTTGGTGGCGTGGGTTTAAAAATCGCGTGATAATTCATTTTTTAACTTTTCGAAATATTTTGAAATCGGTAGGGTGTGACGTTGAGTGTGGCCTTCTGTTTGACCTGTGTCGTTTCCTCCCTTCAAAATTAACCCTCAGCCCCACTGTGGTACCTCATGCTGATAGACTACACCACATTAATTAACTAACCCCCACCACCACCCCACACCCCTTGCATTTCACTTCCGACCATTACAGTATCTCCTGCCCACTCTACCAGCACATAAAGTTTTTCTACACCCTGTCTCTCAAATACTACAACTTCCGCTTCAAGTCCGGCCCTTCTTTCTCTGCCTGTCACAATTGACAGTTTTTTTTTTTACTTTCAAACTTATTCTGTCTGCAGTATATGTAAAAAAGGGCCACCTAATAAGGCAGTCGAATCACATCTACATCTCCTGAAACTCTTTCCATAAAATTCATTTCAATATTATCCCTCCATCTACAATTACATTTTTTGGGGGTTTTCAGTGAATATTTTTGCTACAAGGTAGTTATTAATCACCATCAACATTATGTATTATATATTATATATCACATATATTTACATATTTTTATATATATTTATATATTATATACATTTATTATGCATTATCAGGCTAGTTACACGGATAAAATTTGCTACCACTAGGTGGTAATCTCTAGGTCATTAAAATACATAAAGATAAAATTACGATTGCGAGTTTATTTTTGTATTAGATTGGAATCTCTCCTTGACAACGAGTGTGCATGGATCAATACGACCATCTCCAAAACAACACAACCACTCGATAATACGTTACGAAAATTTAACGTAAATAATACCACTGTGATACCCCACTAGACAGACAGCGCAGTGAAACCAAGCACCATTATATAAACATCATGTAGAAACTTGAGCATAGTTATCAGCCTCTATGCCCAACACGCATAGTAAGGAAGCGCCATTTTCTGGGGACGAAAGTAAACAAACACATATAAAACCACTCTTCAGAAGAGGAAATAATGGACCACACCCTCTCCAAGAATACAGGATAAAATGTCGTTTATTTTATTGGATTTAACGTTGTATATTATAACACCGAAAGATTATGATCTCATTCTAACCTTAGAGAACTGAACATGTAAATGTGCTTTTATTTTTACATATTTTGTAGTCCTGAATACGACCACGTACTGTCTGAAATACGTACCCATTTAACTGGTCTGATACAACATAATAAATAGTTTTGTTGATGGTCATTAAGAACTGCCTCATAATATGTATAAAAACAATGGGATGTCCAGCGTTAAGAAATATATTTGTAATCATTTCGCGCACCCATGCCTTCTACATGCCGCGCCATTTGATAGTACCTTATTATAATAGTGAAGGTACAGTTCGCCTTAGAACAGATCACGAAGGCCCAAAGGCTGAGTAGTGGTATAACTCTACTCTTTCCGTAACCTCGCCACTATATTCGGTGGGTGGTCAATGCCACACCCCGACCGCTTTACCCCCGCGAAAGACCCGGTACCCATTGTATAGAAGGCTGGGTGGGTCCCAGGGCCGGTCTGGACGGGTGTGGAAAATCTCGTTTCCACCGGGATTCGATTACCGAAACGTCCAGCCCGTAGCGAGTCACTATACCGACTGAGCTATCCCAGCCCTCAGTACCTTATTATGGTCACGATAATAATATTGGTGAAGACCGCAACTGAAAGCTTCTCACTGTAAAGTTGTATCTATTTTCCTACCACCTCCCGGATCTCAGGTTCAAACATTCCCCTTAGTACCCTGTTGTCAAACACCCTCAGCCTATTTTCAGACATTTCATTTTCCTAACGCGTGCTGGGGTTCAATTTGACAAAATCTTCCCACACCATTTGACCATTTGATCCCTAGTTTGCCCTGAAACTTCTGTAGGGAATTACCGCCATACTCTGCGAAATATCTCCACAAGTGGGCAGATGTCATTTGCATCGCGGCGGAAATCCGAAACCACGCAAGGACTTTTCGAAGTTTCTATAGTTATTAATCTAAGACAACTCAGATCTGTTGCCTGACGCTTTGTACAGTTGAACACTTGTGTTTCGCGTTGCATTGTGCTCCACACATTGTGCGCCTCCCGCTCCCCCCCCCCCTCCCCCCCCCACCTCGCCGCCGCCGCCCGCGC
>Ga0123355_10018474_pt1 | contig 11061 bp, 8 predicted proteins | sample TergutEmb28metaG_3_FD_89872 | JGI IMG/M metagenome (GOLD analysis project Ga0123355, IMG submission 89872) | Embiratermes neotenicus P1 segment gut microbial communities from Petit-Saut dam, French Guiana - Emb289 P1 | ecosystem: Host-associated > Arthropoda: Insects > Digestive system > Gut ...
GGCCATTATCTCCGTAACCGTTCAACTTTGGACATAGGTGTTTTGGGTTATATCGGTATAGTATAACATAAGGAACACCCTCCCGAAGTCTGGTCCGTTCCTCCTGTTACACCCCGTATATGAGGTCCGGCATTAAAGTAATGAGACTGGTTCCAAAAAAAAAAAAGAGTTTTATTTTATTTATTCATCAACTAAAATGCGATCGTCTTCAAAGTACATCCCTTGTGCCTGCACACACGTTTTCCAGCGGTGCTGCCACTGTTTGTAGCATTCCTAGAACGCAGCTTGGGGAATGTCGTTTAAGGCCCGCGTTACGGACCTCTGGATGTCTTCTGTTGGTTCAAAACGGTGTACTTTCATTGCCGATTTTGCTTTTTGAAATAAGAAGAAGTCGCAGGCGCGAGATCAGGTGAGTAAGGAGGCTGCGGCATCACCGTAATGCCATTGGATGTCAAAAACTGCGCTACAGAGAACGCTGCATGGGCTGGCGCATTGTCGTGGTGAAGGATCCAGTTTGTGGCAATGTTTGGACGAACCCTTACGACTCTCTTTCTGAGTCTTTCAAGAATGTCTTTGTAGTGTTATTGATTGACTGTCTGTCCAGCGGGAACCCACTCTTTGTGAACAATACCCATGGAATCAAAGAAGCACACAAGCATTCATTTCACTTTTGACTTGGACATGCGTGCTTTCATTGGCCTTGGTGATCCCTTCGAACGCCATTCCAAACTTTGGCGTTTGGTCTCTGGATCATATTGGAAAAACCAACTCTCGTCACCAGTGATAACTCACTCCATTAACTCTGGGTCGGCTTCCACTTGTTCCAGCAGTTCAGCACAAACACTCACCCGCGCATCCCGCTGTTGCTGTGTCAGATTTCTGGGCACCATCATGGCACACATTTTTCTCATCCCCAATTCTTTCTTCAGTTAGTATCTGACGAACAGCTTCCCGGTTCACGTTCACTTCATCAGCAATCATTTTGACTGTCAATCTTCGATCGGATCGAACAAGTTCTCATACTCGTACTGTGTTGTCACTTGTCCGTGTTGTTGATGGCCGTCCGCTGCGCTGCTCGTCTTCAACGATGGTTCTGCCTTCAGAAAACATTTTGTGCCAGCGAAAGGCTTGTGCTGTTGACATTGCATCATCTCCAAAGGTCTGCTCAAGTTTTCCATGTTTTGTGGTGGCACCGTCACCGAGTTTAACACAAAAAAGATGGCATACCGCTGAGCGATATTCCGTGCTTCCATTTTCGTGACGAGGTTCGCAAACACGTCTTGACACGTCAGGCAGCTACTCCACAATGAATCACAGCAAAGGCATGGCACTGCAAGTCGGGATAGTGGACGGATCACGGTAAACGGCTGTGTTGGCGGGCTGCAGTATTGCCAGTACAGCAAGAAAAAAATTAGTCTCGTTACTTTACTGTCCGCGGTAGCACAGTGGTTAAGGTGCTGTGCTACAAATCGGGGGATCGCTGGTTCGATCCCAGCTGGTGTCATTGGAATTTTTCATTGACATAATCCTTCCGATCGCGCTATGACCCTGGGATCGACTCAGCCTCTAACAGAAATGAGTACCAGGAGCATTTCCTGGGGGTAAAGGCTGCCGGTGCTTAAGGCTGACAACCTTACCACCATCCTGTGCCATTGTCATGACATCTGGGAACCTTAACTTCCTGGAACCCTCTGGGCCACTCCAGGCCTGTAACGGGACTGCTTTACCTTTTTACTTTACTGTCGGACCTCGTATATATGAAAGCCGAGATATCGTGGTAAAGTGCCTAGGCTACTTGGACTGGTTGGCTCAGGGTTAGAATAGCGCCTAGGGCAAGAGTATTTTCTCTTGTCCATAACGTCGAGACCGGCTTCGATGCCCAGCTGCCGTCTTATTCGAAAGGTATGGTGGTGTTCATGTGTAATAAGAACCAATAAAATGCACACTTTTTTCAATTAATGATTGAAATAAATTATATTGTCTTCGACATGTTTCGAACAACTAAGTCAGGATGTGTTTGATACTTGTGTCAGATCCTGCCATCGACCAGACTGCTTGTACGAATGCATGAAGGAAATACAACAAAAATGCATGTGCAAGTTTTCCTAAGGATAAACTCTTGGATACTTGAGGGCTGTTTGACCGTGCATCTTCCTCATGAAATAAAGTGAAATGCCAACTTGATGCAACTGGGTAATTTTATTGATGTATTCTTAGCTCTACATGTTTCGGGTACATATGCCCATCATCAGGAGCATTAGTTGTTGAGTTGCAGAATATGGTTTTCTGCACCGAGTTTGTGGATGGGTGATGGTCCTGAGAGCCGCTGCGTAGGTCGTGTGTACGGTGCGGATGGTGCCGTGCACGGCACCATCCGCACGTAGTGCAGAAAACCATGCTGCAACTCAACATCTAATGCTCCTGATGATGGGCGTATGTACCCGAAACATGTCGAGCTAAGAATACATCAATAAAATTACCTAGTTGCATCAAGTTGGCATTTAAATTTATTTCATAAACACTTGGATGTTGGAAACATGTCGAAGACAATATTTTTTAATTATATAATTAATGAAAACAGTGTGCATTTTGTTGATTCTTATTACATATGTATATCACAATGCACGATTCAACAAACGTTAAGTATAGTGGTGTCTTTCCCAGGGATATCGCGGCCAGGGCGTGAGTCTGACCACTCATCTCCATCTAGTGCCGAGGATAAGAAAGAGTGGATATATGCATCTGCGGCCCCTACCTTCATTGCATGCCTAGTGACTTCGTGTATTATATATATGTATATATATGTGTGTGTGTATGTATGTATGTATAGCCCTCCCGTAACTCGTAATCTTGCTAGTCAATACCTTGTTGGCTGTCCATATCTCGTTATTCAGCGTATTCGCCGCAGCACGTTCGAAACGTGATGGCACATGCGCAGAAACCAGATTTGGTCCTTCAGCGAAACGGACGAGTCCGTTTAAATCGGCGGGGGTGTCAGTTCAGTCGACTGCTGGCAGTCGAAGATTGCGGATCAGCGGACAGCAATTGTATAGACCGTGTTCCGACGTACAGTGCAAGACTACTGGCTACCCACTCGATTCGCATCTTTCTCCCTTCACTTCCCCACCCGTGCGTCACCGTGTGTCATCAGTTTCTGAGCACGCTACCCTGCACGGCTGGAGAACGGGCCGTGCTTGGTGATTAGTGGGCAACGTAACTACGAACTTTGTATCAAGACAGTATGCAACAAGACTGCAAGACGCCGTGACGTAATACCCAAACTTCGTATCTTTCAAAATATCCTAGGGCGTCACGGTGCACGCGTGAATGTAATTTTATTTTTTGGCCGTTATAAAAGCGCGGGCTTCCATGCGCCAGTTTTCTCGATACTCGCAAACGCTCGATGGCGCCATGTGCAGATACTGTATCTTACACCGAATTTCAACAGAATTCGAGAGGAATTGTGGGAAGTACGGATACAAATGGATCTACATCCCCTAAGTAACGTATGGCTCTCACTACGCCAGTTTTCAGTAACCTTCCACCCACTCAATAGATTTTTGCTCACAGCTCCCAGAGGCCCCTAAGCCTATAGCTGCTTTCTCCCACTGTGTGAAAGTTAAAATTTTCATACGCGTTATCAGAGATGTGTTTTCGTGTCTTGGAAAAATAAATCGGGACATTTCGTGTTCCAAACCGAATTTAGCGGCACACCGTGACAGAGACTTTTAAAACCCGTGAAAGCGGGACTGGTTGTAGACTCCAGCTGAAATGTGATGGCACACGGTGACGCACGGGAGGGGAAGTAACGGGTAAACTGGCGAATGGAGTGGGTAGCCAGTACCCATCACCCTACCTCGGAAAATAGTGTATCCAGCATTACTACCACTGATGCGCACACCTTTGGTTGCCAGTATTCGACTGAACTGACGCCCCCGCCGATGTAAATGGACTCGTCCGTTTCGCCGAAAGACGAAATCTGGTTTCTGCGCGTGTGCCATCACATTTCAACTGGCCTCAACCGCTATATGAGATGGCGCTAACTGTAGGACGTTCTGTGATTGCAGGAGATGGATGTGTGGGGTCTGGTTCCGATCCTGGTCGTGCTGGTGCTACTACTGCTGCCCTTCCTCTATGACTCGCACAGCGCCTTCCATTATCACAGCCGCTTCGCCTTCTACATAGGGTCCGTATCGTTGACGGCACTGGTCTGCATCCCACTGTACTGCCTCAGCCCGCTGAACGTGAGGAATGCTATGTGAGTGGGGTGCTACACCGCTGTGCTTGGCCAACAGTGCTGTGCTCCTTGTGTTCAATTGTAGTGACAAACAGCTTGTATGTTTATGGTTCCGTGCATCGCTGATCTACATCAATAATTGTCCAACGAGATGCGACACTAAGCACTCTGTTTATTATTCTGCAAGTTCACTCTACATGTTTCGGGTGTCAACCACATCCATCATCAGGAGTACACAAAACTGTAACTACAGCCTCCAGTACTGGTCATATTTTTTGTGCAGCTACCTCCCTCCAACGTGACCAAGCTAGCTTGGCCACGTTGGAGGGAGGTAGCTGCACAGTACCGGAGGCTGTAGTTACAGTTTTGTGTACTCCTGATAAAGGGTGTGGTTGACACCCGAAACATGTAAAGTGAACTTGCAGAATAATAAACAGACTGCTTAGTGTTGCATCTCGTTGGACAATTATTGATATACATCTGGCACAGTATTACATTCTTCCGTTACGTACAATTATAATGTTGACTTCCTCGCGAGGTCGATACAGCAATTTTAAAACTTGCGAATATATAATAGATTACATCAGTAGTATTCACTGTGTGTTGCATTTCGCAGTTTGGTTCGAAGTACCGGGTGGTTGATGTTTACAGACATGTTGTACACACTGTAACAGCATTTCATATAAAATGTATTGATTTTTGCAGTTAAATGAGCAATATAAACTCGTGATATATGGGTATTGAATAAGTTCCATATCGGTGCATTACAAGAATATCTCAGTTGATGTAGCGGACCAACAAAAGCAAACCGGTAAAATGCTGTATGTTTATCACGTATTATGTATTGCTACACGTATCGGTCGGTGTGGCGACCATCATGAGGGTGTGTTATTTTATTTCTATGTTTGTTACAGGGTGTTTAACATCTGCATACAGCATCGTAAACACACTCAATTTGACTGTTTTCACAACCTAATGTGTGCCTATTTTTAACAGTACATACGTGTAATACCACATTTTGATGGTCACTGGGAGAACTTGAGACATCCATCGTAATTCTTATAAAAAAAACCAACTAGATGCACTAATTTCTCAAAATTTATTTTTGGAATAAAACTCTACATGTTTCGGACAGTTCCTCTGTCCATCATCAGGAGTTTTTCACTGTGCACACAGCAATGGTATATGTCATACAGGTTTGCTGACAGTTTGCGAGCAGGATCAGGACGGAACCAGTTCCGCTCTGATCCTGCTCGCAAGCTGTAACTGTAACCTGTATGACATATACAGTGTGTCCCACTCGCTACCGAACCCGGTATTTCTTTAATAATTTTACCACTAATGAGGATATTGCAACGAAATCTGAAGCGGACTTACCTCATTGTGTAAGAAATGTGACGACTTCATAACATGTGCTGGAGGATTGAACCCTGCGCGCCATATTTTGGAAAGTCCTTGCCAGTACGTCCGCTGTTACTGCCTGAGCTTTTTCGGTGATGTTTGCTTTCAAGGCGCCTATGGTTCGTGGTTTGTTTCGGTAAACTCTCCCTTTCAGATATCCCCGTAAGAAACAATCAGGCGGCGCCAGATCGGACGAGCGCGATGGCCAAATTCCCTTCGAAATGACGCGGTCGCCGAGAAAGGACTGAATTTCGGCCATGCTGGCGTGCGAAGTGTGGGATGTCGCTCCATCCTGCTGGAAATATCCACTTGAGAGTTCCTTATCGGCCAGTTGATTTACAAAGGTGTTGAAGATTTCCATATACGCAGCTGTTGTGATGTTTGCATCGAAGAAGATGGGACCAATTTTGCGCCGCCGGGACATCCTACACCAAACACCAATCTTCTCTGAATGAAGGCGCTCTACAGACAAACACTACAGACACATTCCTCTTCATTTCTCACACAACGAACGTACTCCTGTTCAAATTTCGTTGCAGTATCTTCATTGGTGTTAGAATTATTAGAGAAATGCCGGGTTCGGTAGCGAGTGGGACACACTGTGTACCATTTGTGTGTGTACAGTGAAGAACTCCTGATAATGGACAGAGTAACTGTCGGAAACATGTGGAGTTTTATTCTAAAAATAAATTTTGAGAAATTAGTGCATCTAGTTGGTTTTATTATAAGAATTTATCACGATGCACGGTCACCTGAACATCAAGTCCATCGTAATATTAGGTGGTTTTACTTACTCAGTACTTATTCACATCTTCTGGCATGTGACATTATGTCGTTGAGTGGATGGTTATCGACGTTTCGAAGGGTTCGTCTTTGGCTTGAGCAGTCCAAGATGGACAAATGCGCGGCCGCGTAGTTAGACGCCGTGTCTGGCTCCCTCGTCCCCCCTGATTTAACACGTGGTGAGTTTCGTTTGTGGGGACGTGTAAAGAGAAAGCTTATACAACAAATCCCCACATTCTGGAAGAACTACGAAACGAAACCCGCGGCAAGATTTCAACATTTCCCTGGGAAGAACTCCAAAAACGTAACAACAACGTTTTCTGCTGATATAGGTCAGGAGTGCAACATTTTCAACATCAGCTGTAGTTTTTATTAGACTTCTGAAAGGTATTATTACTCCGGTCTTTCGTTTAGCTCTCTTCGCCCACTGTTACCACCTCGCGAGACACTGCGTATGACGCAACGCTGTCGGAGCTTCGGGCAGGCGTTTATCGGCGAAGCACAAATAAGAAAACACCGTGTTCCCCGACAAACCTTAGACAGAGTCGCAAGCAGCAGGTCACTAATGCAACTTGTCGCGTTCCAGGTACACGTCTTGCTTCCTCAAATATGTAACCAAAGTCCTGGGTATCACATGGGAGCTCCGCGGCGGACGACACTTGGCCGAAGAGCGGGGTTGCGTCGTCGTGGCAAATCATCAGTCCATACTGGATATTCTCGGTGAGAGACTGCTGGTGGACAGTCCACTCTGTGCAGCTCAAGAAGTGAAACTATGGGTTTAACAGCAACCAACTGTGTACGATAGAGATACCGATAAATTGTGTTTAGTCAAAGAATTTCCATTTTCGTCCGGTTTTGTTTATTGTAGGGTCCGTTAAATTATAGCTCTTAAAGTTCTTGTGTTTGCTTGGAGGTCCTTGGCCAGAATCTGATGTGACATTGCAGAGTGTGTGCAGAACTTCAGTCAGTGATGTAACACTGCTGGACACGTAGTTTTCGTTCACTTTTATTCATTTGAAGGCGTATTTTCCGATCGACTTAACTAGTATCGACCACATTATTAAGTATATCTTGCTCATTTGTCTGAGACAGAAGCTGTTGATTAAAAGATGTAGGTATATAAAGAGTGAGAACATGGTGTTGAGGAGAATATTGGGACCGAGGAGGGACGAGATATGCGTGTGAAACTTGGTCGTTGACATTGCGGGAGGAAAGGAAGCTGAGGGTGTTTGAGAACATGGTAACGAGGAGAATATTTGAACCGAGGAGGGACGAGGTAACGGGGGAATGGAGGAGATTGCATAACGAGCAGCTAAATGATTTGTACTCCTCACCCAATATTGTGCGGGTGATAAAATCGAGAAGAATGAGATGGGCTGGGTATATGGCGCGTGTGGGTGAGGAGATGGGGTGTATAGGGTCTTGGTGGGGAAACCGGAGGGAAGGAGACCACTGGGGAGACCTAGGAGTAGATGGGTAATAATATTAGGATGGATCTCCAGGAGGTGGGATGTGGGTATATGGACTGGATTGGGCTGGCCCAGGATAGAGACAGCTGGCGGACGGTTGTGAGTGCGGTAATGAACCTTCGGGTTCCATGAAATGCGGGGAACTTCTTGACTAGCTGCAAACCAATTAGCTTCTCAAGAAGGACTCTGCACCATGTAGTAAGTAAGTAAGTAAGTAAGTAAGGAAGGAAGGAAGGAAGGTATATAAGGAGAGCACGTTCTGTTCTAACGTTCCACAAATATGTAGGCACACTGATGATGCCGAGTCGCAGGTCACTCTGCCATCTAGTGGAAGTACACACAGTGTGTGAAAGCATGGCTTCCTATTTTCTAACACTAGATAGCAGACAGGCATCATGCACAAACTTGGCTCCTTGGCTCAGTATAGCAATTCACTACGGGCTGGACGGTCCGGGGATCGAATCCCATTGCGGGCGAGTTCATCGTGTGAAGCAACAGGCTTGATCTTCAAAACTTCGGATTTGTTGAATGGAAGATTTTGAAGGTGAAGACTGCTTCTCACTTTGCCCAAGAGTCTCTACAAACCTAGTGAGGTCTACAGTTTGAGGTCTCTGTCCATATGTGCACCAGGTATGTTCAACATATGGCAGGTGATGGACAAGTGCGCGCCGGTTGCTAAGAAGGAACTGTTCTACGTGTGGCCATTTGGACTAGCTGCTTGGCTGGCGGGGATTGTCTACATTGACCGGCTGAACTCCAAGAAGGCGCATCAACAGCTCACCCATGCATCCAAACTAATGAAGACTCACAAGGTACCTAATTTTATAACCATTTGATACTCTGAAAGTTTATTGCTGGTTCAACGTAACGTGAGCGCGTGGTTCGTTATGGCTGTTTACAAATCTTTATTCTTGAACATTGTTGTTGTTACCCATAGCCACGTCTGTTGGTTACAATGCTCACAAATTCTCAGCCATAAAGCCAGTAGTCTAAGTCACTGACTGATGTCTTTATTGTTCATTCATTCCGTCTGTAGCCTGTCTCACGACAGGTTCATACCCTCTTCCAACGTGAGTTCTCTACTGAGTACGATCTAGTGATTCCTACTTCAGTTTCCATTATCCTGTCATTTTTCATGATCTCATCCAGTATCTGCTTACATCTTCTTCCTCATCTCCGTGACACTTCTGTCCTTACTTCTATATTTCCTTCAATAACGTGTTTTAAAACGCAATTCCTATGCAAGATAGACCAATCCATTTAGCCTTTCTTCTTCTTACTGTTTGTAGGATATTCCTTTACTTATTGGCTCTATGTAATACTTCTTCATTTGTCACGCAGTAAGTCCGACTGATCTTCTCCATCCTTCTCCTGCACCACATGTCAAAACTTTCCAGGTCTAGTGACACGCTCTAAATAATGAGTCCACTGTTGAATTTCTTCTGTTCTGTCGTTCGTTGTGCTCCAGTAATGGCGTGTGACATCAACCGTCAGTGATGATAATGACGACTGCCTGTCCGGTTTCTTTCAGTGTTACCTCAGTCATTAATATTGTCATTATATGTTACTAATAATTTTACGATAAGAGTGCTGTCCGGAAAGTATCCAGCCATTTTGAATATCTTGAGAACAGGTCGCGTGGCCTTGATGTAACTTGGCAGCCAGTCAGAGGAGACCTTACTGTGCATCCGTGAACAGTCACTCTCCCGTGGGGGCTAGTCAGTCGGCAGTGAGACGCCGTTGACTGAGCTTGTGTACTGTGTGACCGTCACATTCACAAATCTCCTCCCTTTCAACGGGGATTTTAACTTTGGGAAAAGCCGGAATTCGCAAGGAGCCGAATCTGGGCTGTAGCAGTGCTGACAGACCTGAATGATGCGATTCTTTACCAAAACGAGCCTGCACGAGAGCTATAGAATGGGCAGGCGCATTGATGCAGATTCGCTGATCTGCTCGCTCGGTCATTGTGAATGCGACGGTCACACAGTACACAAGCTCAGTCAACGGCGTCTCACTGCCGACTGACTAGCCTCACGGGAGAGTGACTGTCCTCGGATGCACAATAAGGTCTCCTCTGACTGCCTACCAAGTTACACCATGGCCACGCGACCGGTTCTTGATATATTCAAAATGGTTGGATACTTTCTGGACAGTCCTCATACACATCACTCATCATTGAGAATTTTTGTTGAACGTCTGAGCTTCGTGAATACGCAGGATGTGTCACTCTGGATGAATCGGATTTGTTTTCTGGTACTGACAAGAATTTCTGTGTTGTCATGTCCATACCAAATTTAATCTGACCAATCTTCTATCCAATGGATGCCCAGATCTTTTACGCGGGCGGTACAAATGCCAAACCAAACACTGACATGTGCTGAGTCTAAGAATACATATTTCTGTACCTCCATTCCCTGATTACCTTCACCTTTATCTTACCTTTATAAGAAGTAGTAAAGACTGTATCAGACTTAAGTCAAATATTAGAGTTTTATTCTATGTTGCTTATAGAAGTCTTGTGAATAAGTTGTGTTGATTGTCTCTCCTGTCTTATGTCATGTGTTCTGCCAACAGACAAAATTGTGGATGTTCCCTGAGGGCACGAGGAATCCTTCACGGACATCTCTGTTGCCATTCAAAAAGGGGGCGTTTCGTGTGGCCATAACATGCCAAGTGCCAATTCTGCCAGTGGTCTATTCTCCATACTACTTTATCGATGACAAGAAGAAGTATTTTGGTCGAGGTATGATGGAAGTGACAGGCGTGTGACAGTGCTCTATAGAGTTTAGTATTATTGACACTTCAAGGCATGGTGTTTACGTTACCATTCCACATCAGATTTTTTGAATCCAAAGTACATTTCTTTGGATGTCACTGCTAACACCAGGTTTCTACCAGCACACATCCAATTTATTTATTTATTTATTTATTTATTTATGGCTGTTATCTATTTTATAAGGCTTCGGTGGTCTAGGGGTAGCGTGTTGGCCTTTAGTACCCAAGTTTGCGGGTTCAAACCCGGCCGAAGTCGTCGGATTTTTAGGGCGAAAAAATCCTCAGTACGCCTTCCTTCGGAGGGGAAGTAAAGCCGTCGGTCCCATGTCGTAGATTTGCGGCATGTAAAAGATCCCTAAATTTACGTGGAAGTCGGAATTTAGGCAAAATTACTAC
>Ga0123355_10018475_pt1 | contig 11061 bp, 9 predicted proteins | sample TergutEmb28metaG_3_FD_89872 | JGI IMG/M metagenome (GOLD analysis project Ga0123355, IMG submission 89872) | Embiratermes neotenicus P1 segment gut microbial communities from Petit-Saut dam, French Guiana - Emb289 P1 | ecosystem: Host-associated > Arthropoda: Insects > Digestive system > Gut ...
AGATGTGGTGTGGTGTGTGTGTGTGTGTGTGTGTGTGTGTGAGATGTGGTGTGGTGTGTGTATGTGTGTGTGTATGTGTGTGTGTGTGTGTGTGCGCGCGCATTGTTCAAAATGCTGCGCAGTTTAAACCTTGCCTCCTCCAGTGGTGTGTATCTCCTTCAGCACCCATACTTTGTAAAATTGACCTTGGCTTGGCTTCATGAAAGTAATTTATAACTTCCACGTGTCATACTGCATACTGAATACAGAACAACATACGATATGAAGAAATTAAATCATATTCCAGCCAGCATGCATGGAAACGACACACGCTAAAGAAATAGAGTTCCTGGATGTGAATCCAATCTTCATGCAATCTTCATGCAAACATATACTCATATACTTGCAACGTACATGTTGCATGTATATGAGTGAACTTTAATTTACTGTTATTCACTGATTCATAACTCACAATGTACATAGTGTGATTGTGGTGCCATCAGAGGGCACTACTGACGTATTCATAATGCTTGGCTGCTCGAGGATTCACGTCTTATGGGATGTGACACAGTGTCACTAGATCAGACAGTAGCAATGTTTCAAAGGAAGGTAGTACCTTCTTCTTCAAAGGTCGTTTAGCCCAAGATGAATCCAAAGTGTAAGGAAACACTAAACCAGTGGCAAACATCACATTACAGCGGGCTTGAAGACTCACCTACACCACTGTTCAAGCCTCAAATATTGCACAACACCCAAGTTTCTTATTACTCCACCTCATTTTACAATGCAGCAGTAGCAAACATGAGGGTTATCAATAAATAAATTGTGTGCTGTCACAGCCAGTTACAGAACTGTAACTTGTTAAGTGTCACTGTTTCTGTAAAGTTTCAGCTGCTATACTCTGTGACATTGACAAGGAACTCAAACATTTCCCAGGCAATAAAATGGAGAGTTCAGTTGGTGAGAAATGAATTCCTGCAATCACATACAACTACATTCTGAACTGCTTGAATTGATTAACTCTTAATCAATAGCCATTTGTACACATTCAGTATTGGGTGGGGAGTTCCATGCATGCTGCGACACAACTTAGTGTCTCAAAAACAGCAGAAATTTAGTATTTTATGTCTCATGCTTTAAGTTGGAACTTCTAAGTGGACTTTAATTGTTAATCTAAGAATTGGTTAAGTGCCAGTTTCTGTGGTCTCTTGGATGAATAAAATTAATGTCGTTGTGACCGGTGTTCAACAGATGTTTGTCTTTTGCATTGAAACACAAAGTTATCTGGGTGCACACTCTAATGCAATGTGCTGCACCCATTCTGCAGTAAAGTCTTGCCTTCTGCACGTTTCAGTAAAGCCATGCAGGTACGGTACTTGTGTACTGTAGACCGGAGTGTGCCTAGTGCATGCCTGTAACTGACAGAAACAAGCATGAGAATAAAATACACACACACAGATATTCATTCACAGATCCATCATCCGCACAAGTCGGATTGAATGTTAAATTCGTCATGAAAAGAGCTAAATTGCAATTTGTCGACAAGTCAATCAATATGTTACAAATTACATAAACCTAGTAAGAACCTGATAAATTACAAAGAAAAAATCTTATATACTCACAATAATAAAACAAGTTAAATATTTATAGTTGAGTAAAGAGAGACCAACTTGATGTCACTTGCTTTATTATTTCTTTATTTAATGCTCAACATGTTTCGGATGTTAATACATCCATCCTCAGGAGCTTGCGACTTATGGGCTGAGTTATTTCATGGGTTGTATTGATCTGGTTCGATGTGTGTTGGTGTTACATTGTGGTTTGGCTGGGGTGGTGTGGTATCTGTATGCAGGTTGAAGCAGAGCTTCAATACAACCCATGAAATAACTCAGCACATAAGTTGCAAGTTCCTGAGGATGGATGTATAAACATCCGAAACATGTTGAGCATTAAATAAAGAAATACTAAAGCAAGTGACATCAAGTTGGTCTCTCTTTACTCAACTATCAAGATGATGCACGGTCCAATAAACATAAGATTAAATATTTATGTTTGTGTGTGTACATCATTACAACCAGCAGATAAAAATTCCTCAGTGGAATAAGAAGCATTTTTAACAAGGTAGTCTCGTAACAAAGTCTTTAAGTTATGTATGTTGTTACAATATTTGAATATATTTTGTGGTAGCTGGTTAAATATTTTAACAGATGAATAGTAGACACCTCTCTGTATTGAGGAAAGTCATACTGAGGCTATGTGCAGTTTATTTTGCTGCCTTGTATTCATACCGTGAACAGAAGAGTTAGTCTGGTAAATATTAAGATTCTTAACAGCAAATAACATGAAGGCATAAATGTAAAAACAAGGAACTGTAAATATATCCAATTTTTTTAAACCCTCTCTAGAAGAACTCCTTTTACCCAGTCTCAGCATAATCCTAATTGCTCTTTTTTGAATTATGAAAACATTTCTCATTCATGAAGATGAACTCCAGAAAATTATACCATAAATGATCTGTGAATAGCGATGAGCAAAATAAACCATACGTAATATGTTTACATATACAGTGGGTAATAATTTTCTCAACATGAAGCAAATCGAACTCTGTTTTTTAATGAAATTGTCGGTATGTGATTTCCAAGTTAGATTGCAGTCCAAATGCATGCCTAAGAATTTAATATTTTCAGTGACAGCAAGCGCTCAATTGCTATATACAGTGTTCAATAGGTAGGTCAGGGGCTTAGAAGAAGCAAATTTTACAATATGCATCTTATTTAAGTTTACTACCAACTGGTTATTTTGAAACCATTTGAAAATGCAATATAATACTGAATTTAATGTAGAATTTAGTTCGTTAAGATTACCAAAAGAAACAGAATATTATCTAGAGTTGTTACAATACTAAATGTGTACACTGATGGTTTGTGACTGAATGTCACTTAGTTCTTGTTCATATGGTGTCAACTTCCTGATCCCATACACTCAATTTAACTGCTGTATGCTATGTACAATAATTGATATATTATCTTTTGCCTTCAGGTTGATGATGAATTAGCTGACATAGACCTCAATGATCCTGATCTAAATAAAGCTGCAACTAAAATTCAAGCCTCTTTCCGTGGCCATAAGGTGCGCAAAGAAGTTATTCCTAAAGATGGTGGAAACCGAGAAGAGATGGCAGTGGGCCAGTGAGCAGTGGCTCAACACATCACGTCACAGCACCGACGCGATGCGTGAACCTATGGAATTCATGTTATACAGAAGCATTGCTCTTGAATGCTGACATCATGCTATACAAATTGTTAAAGTTATTATTTTCTTCTTGATATATTTAAAATAAAAAATATTTATAACAGAAAAGTCAGTGCCAGAATATGAGTGGTTGAAGGACAGCGTTTGATGAATCTGGTCTCTCAATTGCTTTTATCCTAATTCACCATTGTTGATGCTAAATATGCACTTGTTATTTATATACATGTTGACAACAAGCACCAAACTTTACCAGTGATCTAAGTATGTAATACGTGAATTATATAATTGATTTTGTCAAGTTAAGACATATGAAGCAAATGTAAGTTATGCACTTAAGACTGTTGTGTATCAAATTGTGTGAGGATCTGAGATAGCATTAGGTCTGAGCCTATGAACCCTTCATTGCACAGCACGATTTTGATGCAAGTTTTTCGGCTTGCTTGCTTTATTTCCAAAGTTATGGTGAGATTCTTTAAGTAAACTCTTGTTAAAGATAAATTCAATGTCTCTATATCACAAAGTCTGTTTTGCTTTCTTTAGTTTCCACTCATTTCAAAGAAGTTTAGGAACTATTAAATAAGATACGGTAGTAGCTCTGCCTGAGAATGCAAAAGAGTATGAATCTCTTCACATCCTGTCCACCTGAACATTGAAACGGAACACTGTTCAGAAACATGGGTAATTTATACATATGTGTGTGTGTGTAAACTACTGTAATGGACAAAGTTAAAGATGCTAGAATTATACATAAACAGTTTATAGCCCAAAAATTCAATACCAGCTGAAAGTTACAAATAAGATAAAAGGAAGCAATGTTGAGTTGTGACTGACAGTTTATTTTACCCTTACCTATACATTGTGTCACATCATTTACCTAGACCGAAGCTTACTGCAAGTGTTTGAACCAGAGAAAATTAAAATTCAGGAAAACGACTCTTTTAAAATTTTAAGTGGCAGCAAATACTTTATGAAATTAAGATGAGAATAATGTAGTAAGGAATATGAGATTTGAAGTTGTCAAAACAGTGTCACTGCAGATTCAGGTTTTGTTGGATGTTACGCTGCATTGCTGGGCGAGTGGTTCCACGTGTGTTGAAGGATCATATTGTGTATATCTTTAGGGACAAGCAGTGCAAGAAGGACTGTCATGTGGGAGAAAGACTTGTTTATAGAGAATGTGGGTAGAGGGTGGTAACAGAGGTGCCGAGCTGATGGGCATGACAGCAGGAAGGGTCAAGTGTAATTGTTGTTCAACTTCCACCACCTACAGCAATTACATAATTCCAATTATTGTGACTTTCAACATTTTTCTGTTTTGATGAGTTATTCTTTACATGTGTTGCAGCTGTGGATCTTTTATCAAGATTGTTCTTGACTGCAAACCTGTAAGGGAAGTGCAGGTTCCTTTTTTGAAAGAGAGACCTGTAGCTCCTTTATGGCAGCTAGACCTGAAGGAACTTTAAGATGTGTCCAAGGTATCCAAAAGGAGAAAGATGACTTCTTTTCTCTATGAAGTACTTCACACTACCTTTCATATCCAAATGTGATCACAATTTCTTGAAATAGGTGGGTTAAAATTACAGTTAAAGATACATCTTGCTTCTTGCTTATACCTTGAGTCACATCTGAAAGTGCCTTCAGTTCTAGCTGTGCCATGAAAAAGCTACAGTTTTATCTTTTGAAAAAGAAACCCACACTTTCTTTATGGACATGCAGTCAAGAACAGACTTTACTAAAGATTCACAACTGTGATGAAGTAAAGAATAACTAACTGGAACAAAATTTACTGCTATGAAGTATAATGAGGAATTTCTAATTGCTGGAAGTGATGGAAGTTTGATAATAAGGTATACCTATGTCATGGCCACTCTATTTTTCCCACGTGTATATCCTCCTGGATTGCTTGAACCTGAAAATAAAGGCAATATGATCCTCCCAATTATCAGGAACTACTCACCCAGTGACAACCGAGTTATATCCAGAAGATTTTAATCTTCACGTAGTAAATAGTTTTCCTGTTTACTTTCTTAAATGTTTTATATATATGGTAGCAATATTTAATGATAGGATTGAGCTTATGCCAGACAGCTCAGTGTATATGGTATTAGGAAATTCTTGCATTTGTGTTAAGAATGTCTAGTGTCGACAGCCATTTGTCTAATTAAAATTTGTAATTTCATTCTATGCTGACCTAATGGTTTCAATTATTTTTGTTATTATTAATTTTTTTCCAGTTATCTTTGAAGAAAGCAGATATTATTATGGAGTGATAAACATAAATGTATCCAAAAGTGTCACATAATGAAAACACAGAATATTTAGAGGCTTATGAATTTACACCATAAACTGTGAGAAAACATGAAATGGTGCTGAATTCACAGATGTAAACTGACTGATATGTTGGGAATACTGTAGAGTACAAAATGCTCCCTGTGTCACTGGTCCAGTTTGGTTGTCTTGTGCCACATCCTCTGTCTCTAACACAGATGTAGTCTAGAATTAAAACATTTGTTGTGTCAAGACACGTCATGGTTCAAACACTGGGTTTGGACTCCGTCCGTAATGCCACATACCCTATGTCAATTCACTCTAGAACTCTGTGTACCTCCTAAAGTGTTTGGGTTACATCATGAAATGAACTTGAGTTTCCCACAGCAGTGTTGCTGAAGATTCTAATTATACTGCACAGATTTCCTGGGACTCAGATCTTCATGACACATAAAATTAAAAAACTGTAGGCCTTTATCTTCTATAGGAACTACATAAAAGTTTTCCAAACTTCCCTTTTAATGGTGTACTACATTTTAATTGCTGTGTGCAGAGTACTCTTCCTTCTTCACCATCTTGAGCACAGCAGACATCATGAGGCTTTCTATGCTTTGTTCTGGTATTAATAAAAGAGGGTCTATATCATATATCTAAGTGTAATTGTATTTTGTTCATCATTCTTGACAACACATGTAGCAGACTTGCAAGTACCTTAGTACAATTTCTATATATACACATGTACATACAGACATTGTACTTGTCACTACATTATGTTATAAAAAGGATATAATGTATTAACACATTCTATTGATTTACTAAGTTAATATACATCATACAATACCACATTATTCACTTCATTTAGATCGAGTACTAGTAAATTTTTTACCAGACTTTGAAAGTACAGAAGTCCACTGACTCTGGCAATTTCCAGTTCTCTGCATGAGTCCTACTTATAATTTTATATAATTGCATTACATAATTACATTTTCCATCTTAAACCTTCATAATACAAACATTTTTCTACTGAGTAGTAGGTCTGTTGTAATAAATCTAATTTAGTTTTCTTATAAAAAGTTGTGTGTTCCTTAAATTCGTTAATTGACTCAGTAATCAACTGTATATTACACATTATTTACGTGTTTTTCTGAAACTATTGGCTCCAAAAAGTTTAGATTCAAGACCTGATCTTTGGTATGTATTATAATCATGCCTAATTAAATTTTATTCCTATGTACCGATGTTTAATTGTGTGCAGTACACAATTTCCATTGTGTATGTCCATGGCACTGGGAATGTATTTAATATTTTAAACAGTTTGCTGCAGGAAGTGGCTCTTTCCATATTACTGATTCATCTGATTACTCTCTTTTATAATATAAAATGTCTCTCAGTTTCTTTATCACCCCTCTCCCACCCCCCAAAAGTGCTATACCTCAAGCATGAGTAAAAATTGCAAAGAATGTATTTCTTAATGTATTTAAACTTGTTATAGCTTTAATTGATTGCATTACAGGATGAAATTTATTCAATTTAGACCTTAAATTTTTTATATCAACATTGAATTTTAAATTTATATTTACAATTCTGCCAAATTAAGTAAGAATTATGAACTACATACTGTACATTTAAAAACATTGTTTTGTTATGTTTAAACTATATGTACATTTTGTTGAAAGTATAAGGAATTACTGCTTTGATTTCTGTATTAACGATTGAGAACCTTTTTGACAAAACACATATATTCGTAAGGTCTGAAATTTCTGATGAAGACACTTCAGGAGGTGCAGTATGAGAACATCTGTTATCTTTGCAGTACTAGAGCAAGTCATTGCCTCTGTAATACTGAATCTTGAACGAATATTGCATAAGACTTGTATGAGTATGTAGAGAGTCCAGCTTAAAATGGAACCCAAGCACAGTTTCTACAAACATGAATGCAGAGTCTACATTAACTTTGTATATGATGTAGGCACTTTGTCATCATTGAACTGTCTGCAGGACGGTGGATGATGACATCATTGCTGCACAATAACCAGTGGTGCCATCTATTGTGCAGTGTTCACTCCAGTCTCAAGATGAAAAACTTTCTGTACAATGAATGACAAATGATGAAATGTGCTGCAAATGTGAGGAAGTTGAACGGTGTCCTTTTGTGAATTGGATCACTTTTGGTCAATTGACTAATTTTCTTTCAGATTGTTCACAGAACCAATGAGATATTCTGTTTAATATTATCATTAATTTGGTCAGTTCTGGCTAACACATGAAGTAATTGTGCTTTCTTCAACCAAAACTATTCACCGTATATTCTTGGGAAATCCCTTATTATTTTACACCAGTACTAAGTCTAATTAGTCTAATATAATACAATATTAACTGATTCTTTGAGACTTAAGATATCTCATGGCAGTGAATATTACAATTACAGACTGCTGAGTTGTGATGCTGTGTAGTTTGGTAGACAGGTACCTGAACATTCCTATGAACCACTGGTACCTTACGACCACACTGGACAGTGGCACTTTGCTGTATGCCATAATTTTTATTGATTCTTCTCTTGCACTATATTCTCTCTCATGTGGGTAAAGTGGCTGCTACAGACAATTTGCTACAGTCAAGACTACAAGTCAAAAGTATAGTTTCGTGTGCACTGTATTATTCAATCTACTGGCATGGAGATGACATTGTATATGTGATTTTGTGCAATCTGTTGAAAAAGAATACAGAATGTATGTTTGATGTATGGATACTAAAATGCACAGAACTTAAAAGTCTGACAGTGTGTAAAATTCCCAAATTGTCTTGTAAATACTGCCTGCAAATTTGTGATCATCAGTAAATGTCTAACTGTTCAAGGAATGTATCTATTCTTTCAGTACATTTCCATACAGTGAAACAAATACAGTATTTCCCACTGCTATTGTTCTGCCAAAATTAAGAGCATCCTGAAATTTACAATGTATATAAAAGTATTTCACTTGTGTTTTGTCCTTATTGGAGAAAGTATTATTTAATTTATACTTATTATTCATACATGTCAACATAGTAACGGGAAGAAGCTATAGAGCATATCTTTTACGCCTCGCCTGAGCAATGCATCCATCGCCAGCTGCCACAGAGGACACAGGCTTCCTGCGTAAAAAAGCTGCCATGCTCTGGTCAGCAACAAGGGAAACACTGTTAATTGGCATTAACATCTACACACATGGAGCTAAGGATAATTTTTCTCTAAAATTTCTTTCATTTCTTATTCAAACTGTTACAGAAATTGTATTCCCACCAAAATACAAAGTGAGAACTAAGAATATTCTAGTCAGTATTCTAGTTATAGTCTTAGTCATCCTTATAGCCATAGAACAATGTAAAGACAGCCATCTCTCTCACTCACTCATTATACATAGCACATCATCACTTAGTGTTCTTCAAGTATGTATGCAAGCACTCAATATTGCTGCTTAGTGTAAGGCCCCGTTCTTGTACTCATGAGTTTGCTCCTTTTACAGGAAAACAATAATGTGTGATGACAAGTTCTCACATGGTGATCAGGATTATGGGCTTCTGAGATACAACACTGTGCATTTTGGTACAGGGGTACAATGGTTTCACAGGTACTTGCTGCCTTCTTCTTCAAGCCTGCAAGATGGCAGCAGCAGGTTATAGAAAGACCGAACCTTAGAAACAAATATGTTTCACAGTTTCAGTTGTGAATGTTTCGCTGTTAAGAACAGGCTGGTTTATTCCTGTGACGGAATGTTGCTTATTCAGTGGAATGGTAGTGTGTGTCACAAATTTGGTCAGTCTTGCAGATGTACCAGCATATAACCCTTGACCTGAAAAAGTAGTTAAATGTGTGAAACATGTATTGTGATGTGTTTATGTTGAGTGCATTGTTCTCATATCAGCTGTATGATGGACAGCAAAAATGGCCTTTATAATCATGAATAGCGTGTGAACTGAGAGCAGGCTATGTTAATATTGCATCATTTGAGGTTATGTGTGAACGGGGTCTGATTTTCTTCCTGAGTACAGATTATATAATAACGGAACTATGTATTTAAACACTTTCTGGAGAACTTAACACCTGTTGTAATTTCATAAAAGCCGTAAAGTTTTAGTAATTATCTGTTTTGTGTTCATATGTGTACAACATATTTTATTGTATTTGTTAAATAAAACATTATTTTCAATCCAGTGATGTTTATTGGATGTTTAAGATAATGGTCTTCATTTGTAGGACATGTAACTCCAGGTGCAAGGTAAACAAAGAAAAGAAGTTCTGTGGCAGTCAAGTATTCAAGAACATAATTTTGAAAGTCTTGTATGTGATCCTGATTTCTTTTATTGCTGTAGGTTTGAATTACTTTTCCAGACTTCCCACGAAATCAGGGCCCCCCAGAACGAATTCAAGCCCTGGTGAGAAAAAAAAATGCCCCCACCCCCCCACGCAAGGGCAGAAAGGTGACAAATTTTTACACTGAATCAGAAAGACTGACTCACAGTCACAGAGTGTTTTGGACTTGGTCTAAAAGGATTACTTTTTACAATCGACAAATAATGATTGCTACTGAGAAAGACAAAAACTGGAACCAAAATCCTTTTGTATGTCGATAATACCAGTGTAATAGTAACTAGTCCACATTTGGAAACTTTTGAAACAAAAATACATAAAATATTTAGGGATATTAATAATTGGTTTAAAGCAAACCAATTAGTATTAAATTATAATAAAATACATTTCTTACAATTTAATGTGAAAAACAGCAGGGATTGTGATTTGACACTTAACTATCAGGGTAATTACGTCAAAAGCTCATCAAATATAAAAATTTTGGGGTTTGATCATTGATAACCCTCTATCATGGAAGGCTCATATAGAACAAATGACATCCAAACTTAATGCAGCGTGTTTTGTAATTTGAATGATACAAGCTATAATGTCTCAAGAAACTTTAAGAATAGTTTATTTTGCATACATCCATTCCATTATGAATTATGGAATAATTTTGGGGGAAAATCAACCATACAGTGAGAAGATTTTCAAAATTCAAAAAAGGGTGATTAGAATCATTACAAATTGAAGGATGAGAGACTTGTGTAGGGAACTGTTCAAAAAAAATTAGAAATACTGCCCTTATACTCTCAATATATTTTTTCGCTATCAATATTTGTGATAAAAAACAAACATTTATTTTATACAAACCATCAGATCCATAGTATCCACACAAAATTTAAAACTAACTTACATCCACCCATAGCTAATTCAACAAAGTTCCAAAAGGGAGTGTTCTACTCAGGAATTAAAATCTTTAACTACCTTCCTCATAATATTAAAGACATAGCCAATGAGATAATACTGTTTCGGAATGCTTTAAAGAAGTTTTTACTCATAAATTCCTTTTATAATAGTGAAGAATATTTTAATTATCAGGGATAGTCCATTTGCACCCCCTTTAGTTCTTTTATGTGGAAGCGTGCTAGGGGTACAAGCAACAACAAAATAAATAACAAATAACCATTTTAATATGCAAACATAACATTACAATTTATAGAGCCGTCTACACT
>Ga0123355_10018476_pt1 | contig 11061 bp, 3 predicted proteins | sample TergutEmb28metaG_3_FD_89872 | JGI IMG/M metagenome (GOLD analysis project Ga0123355, IMG submission 89872) | Embiratermes neotenicus P1 segment gut microbial communities from Petit-Saut dam, French Guiana - Emb289 P1 | ecosystem: Host-associated > Arthropoda: Insects > Digestive system > Gut ...
CTTTTCTACACCAATAAAATAAGAAAATTTTTAATCTTTAGAAAAATTTAAAATTTTCTTTATTTAACGCAAAAGGGGAATCCTTAAAAAACCAAAAAAACCCAAAAACCAAAAAAAAAAAAAAAAAAAACTGAGTTTAGCGCAAGAAAAGGTAATTTTTAGTACAAAGAGTGATGTATGCCCCTGCAACATTTCAGAGATTAATTACCACTGTGCTTAGTGGTATGTAAGGGATCAAGTGACTGTTTTACCCGGATGATATAGTGGTGTTCGGAGAAAATTTAAAAAAACACAGTGATAGACTTCGAGAAATCCTAGACTGAATGAGGATTATAATATAAAAATACAACCAGATAAGTGTGAATTTTTTAGGGAGGTAGTTTCCTTCTTAGGACATGTTACAGGAAGCACTGGTGTAGGTCCTGATGAGAAAAGAGCGGAAGCTGTAAGAAATTACCCCGTACCAAAAACCACTTGAGAGCTTAAGGGTTTTGTAGGTTTAGCAGGTAACTACAGGAGAATCATTCGAAATTTCAGTAAAATAGCTAAACCATTAACAGAGCTATTGCAGTAACACACCTTACATTTGGGATGACAAAACAGGAAAACCTTTCAATACCCTGTCAATAATCAATAATGATTAAAGACAGAGTCATTACTACAAAATCCAGATTATACAAACCCATTTTTTTAAGCCACAGATGCATGTAATGGCACCATTGTAGCTGTTCTAAGTCAAGGTCTGTAGGAAAGGGTCTTCCCACTGCATAAAGCAACCTTGAATAATGCAGAAAGGAATTATCCCCCTTATAAAAAGAATTTTTAGTCTTGTGTGGAGATGCAAATATTTTAGACAATACCTAAATTGCATGAACTTTACAATAGTCACAGATTACCACCCTCTTACTTGGATATTCAGTGTAAAGGATCCAAGTTCCAGACTTTTAAGATGGTGGTTTAAACTGGAAGAATATGAATAATTTACAAGAGAGTTTTGAATAATACAAATGCTGATGAATTCAGTACAATACATGTTACTGAAAGTAGCACTGACAGTCATAATGATAAATCATGGCTAATCAAGGGGAAAAACAGCAGTATTTCAGGAAACACATGACAAACAAACTGTAGGTCATTTGGGAAGGAACAGAACCTATGATAGAATGAAACTCATTACTAAATGACCAGGAATGAAATAAGAGTTAGAAGAAGACATACAACAATGTGAAACCAGCAAAAAGAACAAAATCACACAAAATAAGACTAAGATGCCAATGAAAGTCACATCCACACCTAATGTTTTGGAAAAATGCTGTCTTGATATTATTGGGCCACTAAGTCAAACTTCAGATGGGGACAGGTATGTCAACATTTCTGGACAAGCTCTTGAAGTACACGTTAGCTATACCAATGCAGCAACAAGACACTGTAACAGTACCTAAGTCTGTTGTAGAAGCAGTTGCTGTAAAATTTGGGATTTGTCAGATGATATTGCGTCAAAGGACTTGATATCAAATTCTTTGTTTAGCATATTAGTCACAATTGTACATATAACTCTTTGAAATTTCGGTGGTCTTGGTCTGTGGGTTTCTCTAGATGCTTCATTTTCAGAAATTAGTGTCTTAGGGTTGAATGATGATCATAATTTGCTTTCTTCCATATTTTTAAACTGGCCTAAGGGAAACATTTTTTTATCTATTATTTGTGTATGTAATTGCTATACTTAAGAGATATTAGCATGTGGTAAGTATTATGTGTATCAGTAGTAAGGCAGACTATCTGTGACAAGACAGCAGTCTTCTGGTCGTGTAATGAAAAGAGTTTGGTGTTGGCTGTTTCATGTAGTTTAAAAATAATATACGCAGTTTTGCTTTTACTATCCACTCAGCTGTTTGACTAGTGATAACTTCTGAATTTGCTTACTCATACAGTTTGGTTATCATTTGCATTGTATGTTGACCTCTCTGCATTTTGAGATCATTCCGGTAATGAAAGCATGATGATTTCGTTGTTTGATATTGAGTATCGTGTTACGTTACCAATAAAGTTGTGGCATACTGTACTGTATAACCTCTGCCCCCACACAGATTGGAACGTGTAATATTTTTTGTGCTTGATTGTTATATAAGAAACAGAATAGGGCATATACTGAGGACACACAAGGACTACCTCTGCACATGCAAGGAATTTATAGAGTACATTAAGATGAAAGAAATGTATGTGAGAGTTGAAAGGAATTCAGAAGAATTCTGTAGTTTAGGATACTGAAATGTAACCCTTCAGGTCCAGTAATTTCCAGCATTGTTTAGTTTGAGTGATTGTTATCTTGTTCATTTTTGTTCCATGTGGTTTGCTCGGTTTTATATGACACTTCAGAGGAACATACTGCATTCACTTCCGGTTGCCTGAATTGGCTTCATTTGGGTGCTGAAGTGACTGAATTGAAGAAAATGTGTGATAATATGGGATTTCTTCTGTGAATGTTGGCCAATAACAGGTGTAAAAAGGGGAAGAAGGGCTATAACAGACACATTATCTTCAACAAATTCTCTTCATGCATCAGAGCCAAATTCTGTCAACATGAAGATGGAGACAGTACATTAACATAGGAACACATTGAGCACACATGGTATAAAAATTCAAAAGATGACCATCATTTGAACAATGACATCAACTATGAAAACCTGCAAACTTATATTTTTTAGTTACTTTTTGATCTGAAAGTCCCTATATGCAAAACACAGAAGACCACAGCATTTTCCTTTTGTTATTAATGTCTTATTTGTATGAGAAATAACGAAGTTAGGAGGAGTTATAAACTGATTTTTGGTTGAGTCAAAGCTGGCCTGACACAAGTGAAAAATTGTGGACTGTTACGTAAGAGGATACAGGAAACTGGTTCCTGATTGATTCAGTATTGGCCTAATGCCAGTGACAAATAATGAACAGATGTTTAAGAGGACTTAGCAGTTTGATTCATGGATGTTTGTAAAGTGGCATAACATGAACAACCAATAGGAAATTCTTGTTTAAGAGGACTTAGGAAACTGATTCCTTATTGATACTATGTGAGCTTAAAACCCATGATGAAACACTGACTTTTAATTTTTAGGCAAGGCATTCCTGTTGTGTTTTAAATATACTAATAAATAAAACAAATATAAATCAATTCTATACACACCGCATAGTTGTGTATAGATTTGATTTATATTTGTTTTATTTACTAGAATAATTGACTGTTATAAGAGGAATTATGGAACTGATTTTTGATCGATTCTGAAATAGTGTAATACCGTTTAGATGGAACTGTTATTAGGGTTTAGTAGCCTGCTTTTGATTGGTTCTAAAGTCGCCTCATACCAGTGCAAAATAATTGAGAGTTTACGAGGACTTAGGACACAGATTCTGGATTGGTTCTAAACTAACCTAATGCCAGTGACAGATAAGAACAGACTTAGGAACCTGGTTCTTGACTGGTTGATTGATTGATTGATTGACTAACCGACATTATAAAGTAGCGTAATGCCACTGTGTCATCATCTGGGATCGTGTAACATCAATCTGAGATGGTGCAGTCATGAACCATTCATGTGTACTTCAGAGGCAGTTTCCTGGATAAACAGTAGGAAACCATAATTGCACTACAGTTAATGTCTCCCATCTTCAGTTTTGAACAAGTATTTTCCAATACAGTACTGTTAAACCCTCACTCCCTTCCAGTGCCATGGTCAAGAAAGAGTAGAGGTATAACTACTCCCCCTATGGGCCGTACAGCCTGTGCAGAGTGTCAGTGCCTGTACAAGGGTGCACTTTACTTACTGTTAAACCATTAGAGAAATACACACTGTGTCTGTGTGTAGCCCTTCATATATATATATACAGACATGGATTTCCTGTCACATTTAAACTGTTCACCCTCTGGCATACCATACAGTTTCATGCAGCACGTGAAAGATGTTTAATGAAAAATTCCAGTGTAGGAAAACTTTGCTAATTTTGTTGCCCATCTGGGTGGATTTTTTGTAAAATTCATGTTTAGCTTAGTAAATGCCCCATATTTTCTTGCCAGAACTAGCTTATGAATTGTGGGATTTTTATTTTGCAAGGAGGATTTCTGTAGTTCAGGGTAAATGCATTGTCAATCAACAGTCCACTAGTACGTATGACAGAGTACATCTAGGTAAATACGGTGTCAATCAAGAGTCCACTAGTACGAATGACAGAGTACATCTAGGTAAATATGGTGTCGATCAACAGTCCACTAGTACGAATGACAGTACGAATGATTTTTGATAATGTGTGTTTAATAAGCGCTTTCCTTTTGTGGAAGGATAGCACAGATTCATACCATAGCGGGTAAAACTCAAAAACATTTTCCTGTGATTGAAAGTTGAGGAATGTTAGGTATACATATTACTCAGGTTTGGTGTATTTTCTGTTACGCAGGTAGTTTTCTGCCCGAACAGTCATTTTGATGTATGGGCCGGGAAAGAGTAGTCGGTATAGCGATTGCCTAAGGGGTGGACGGTCTGGGAATCGAATCCCGGTGGAGGCGAAATTTTCGCACACGTCTAGACCAGCCATGGGGCCCACTCAGCCTGTTGTACAATTGGTACTGGGTCTCTTCCACAGACCTTACCTCTGTCCCCCCTCTGCCTGCCCTGTAGAAAGAGTGAATCTCAAAAATACTAGACACTGAAAGAGGTTCGGTTACTGCTAGACTGGAAGTTTTCCCAAAGTGGTGTTGCTGAAGATTTGCCTTGTGGGATGTGACGTTGTGTCGTTGGACGAGTAATTCTCGGCGTTTCGGAAGGTGTGGTGCCTTCATCAAGCCGTCCAAGAAGGGTAAATACCATTCTTCTGGACTGCTTGATCCCGAAGATGAAGACACTGCGTTCCTTCGAAAGGTCGATAAATAAAAGCCTAACGACAGTATGTCACGTCCCTGAAGACTGTGATCTTCACGTTAGGCTGCTGTTAATGTCAGACATCTTCAATAGGAGGTCACTTCTGCAGAAAAGTTTACGCAAATCCGATAAACGGTTTAGTCACTGATACTAGACCACAGACGGACTTGCGGGAATTGTCTCCACATAAGGCTTTTTTACTTCGTAAAGAACTCTGTATGTGGATAGTGATAGTTGGTACGTGGACTTATGTAACGTTACTTCAACATTTTGGTAGCTTTAAATGTAATCACGGTTTTTACCATGTACTAATATAGTTAATAATATTGACAAACGATAGGACCGTCAATCACTACTATATTTTCAGATTATCTTTTATTGTCCAAACAATTTTGGACAACAAAAGAAAATTTACTCGTGATTGACAGTCCATCTGTTTATTTGTTTGTTAAAATATCACGACGAGATGTCTGACCTTACGATTAACAACACTGGAAACAAACAGTTGTACAACTGATATTATTTGTTTTCAGCACTGCCTTGGTGATTGTGTGATGTGTGGTATCCTGACGTTTTGAACTCGAATTTCTCCTCCATAATGGTGTAGACTGCCCTCCTCTCTTATCCCATCAGTACGTGTCAATGTTGCTTACTTGCATGCTGTTTCTATGTGTTAATCCACGTGAACCTATATAAAGCCCCAGTTCATTTCTTTCTATCTGTCCTGAGGACTTCATTTACTCGGTAGTTAGAACACCATAGTTCAAGGGCGAATAAATTTTCCAAAAATGAAGGAGCCACTTTAAAATCCCGGACACCAGAAGGGTGACGCGAAGTTAGTTGCACACCGAGGGCCCACAAGTATTAAGTCGCACTGTACAAAATTCAATCGTCCGGGGTTTGTGCACCCCTGCCATAGTTCAGTGTGAGTGCAGTACTTTGAACGGCCTCGTATTGATGACCACCACTTGTTACGTAGGCACCATGGCTGGGGGGAGGGGGATGCATTCACCCGAAAATGACCTCTGTGAGATGATCTGTTTTGCCACTTCGAACTTTGTCAGGAAATGTATAAAGTCAAATATTTGGAGATGCGTATTTCGTATTATGTATCTAAATGTTCAGCCGCATCTCCAGTCGGGATTATTTTATGTGAAAATTACGCATTTTGTGGATCAGAAATGTCTTGGATGCTGTCTGTCTCCCTGTCTTGAGGTAAAAGGAAAGGAAGCTTCCGTAGGGAACTCGAAGTGCATTGTCTGAAGACGACGTCAGAAGTGGGCTTCATAAATATATTACAGCATTATTTAATACGGACGGTGAATATACATAGCAAATACACATGTAACGGTACCGAACATGTGAATACGTGAGATTTATTGTCATCACTGTGGTGACTGAAGATCAAGTTGTATTGCGGGGTGAAACGCTCTGTAACCTGGTTTCTAGTCAGCAGATTCCACTGCGTCCCCTCTCAGAAGACACTTTCATCAGAATAGTTGACTTTAACTTTTCGAAACTTAGCCGGATCAGATTAAAATTGTGTGAGATGTTACGCAGTGTCGACTGGCAAATACCACGGAGGATTCAGATGAAAGCCGTGCCTCCCTCTTCAAGATCAAACCTTTCAAAATCCTTAAGATTGAGCCATAACGCTCCTCCGAAACGTCGATGACTTTAGCAGTCGATACGGCATACCATCGCAGAAAACTTGAATCATCATCAACACTGTAACAGCTTCAGATCTCTCATTAGCTGTTGACATCCCACTGTGGCAGGTACTGAGTGCCGTATTTATTGGGAACTTCGGAGATTCGCTCTTCGTTTGGCTGCATATATATTCATGCTTTTAGTTAAGTACATATTTCAGTTTCCGGCAGCGTGTTAGGTTTGAGTCAAGATTTAAAATTACGGAAATATATGAACAAATAAGCATTCTGATTTTCAGTCTAACACACACATATATTTATTGTGGCTTAGCCACATGTTTCGGTCCCTATTTGGACCACCACAAGGATACTGTATAAAACAATGTAAAAGCGTACACAAAAGTGTACACTTGGTTTTATAATACCTCACAACTACAGAACATTCATTATTGTTACCGTTCTTATTGATATTGTCATAGTAGCTATTGTGTGCTGTGTTTTGTAAAATGTTCTTTTACTACAATGAAATTGTTAAATAAACATTTCCATTTTATTGAGGTCCGCTTGTTTTGTCGGTCTGTGGTCTTGTTTATAGTTGTCTGGTTAAAGTTCACCGCGTACGAGGTGTATGCATTCCGTTTTGTTGCTGAGTTTCCTGTGTCCAATGTCAAAGTTTTCTGTTTGTGTAGATAAAACCCTCGGACCTCTAAACAACAATATCCTGGATTCTGACTTTAAAATATACAGCTCTCGAAACACCTTACGGTTTTTGTGTTTTCTTGCTAAATGTTTAAAGGACCAGACAGCGTAATCGGTATCGCGACTTGCTACGGGCTGGACAGTCCGGGGACCGAATCCCGATTGGGCGAGATTGTTCGCACCAGCTCAGACCGACCCTGGGGCACACCCAGCCTCCTGTGCACTGGGTACCGGGTCAGTCTCGGTGGTAGATTGGCCTGGGTAAGGCGTTAACGTCCCATTCACCTCTATCCAGGACCTCTCTCTCTCAGTAGAGCTATACCTCTGTTCCCCTCTGGGCCTTCGTGGCCTGTTGCTAGGGTAAACTTTACCTTCTAAGGTTTGAACATTAATATCTTGTTATGGTAATCAGTATATTGTAAACAATATATTTTATCATTCATGTGTTTGATATCATTTTACCAATTTTAGCAGTGTTTGCTGATGTTCTTTTGATGTAGTCTTTGCCGTCAGTATATTATGTAAGTATTTAAAGTTACACAGTGAGATGCTGACGTACTGTACATAAAAAGTGCCATGACGATCATTCAGTTCAAGAGTTGTCAGAGAAAACTAAAACACTCGCAGACATTGCATATTTGGCTACTAAAAATTAAGCATGTTTGTTAATGGAACTCGGGTGTATTATGGACGTTGTACGATGACAGATAAAATAACGAAGAACTGGATAACGAACCGGAACACAGTCCAACTTCACTCGACCTGTTAAGCGAACTCTTCCTGCAGCCTACGCCGTCGGTACCAATAGCGTGTGGGATAATTTTGCTACTAAATCTGTTTTGGTTTGTTCATAATTCAGTTACATGCTAAATTCCCCACTTTCAGAAAAAGAAAATCATCTGGGACGCAACCTACTAACAACTGCTTTCTTGTAACTTACAAGTTCGGGTCGTCGTCCTGTTGAAATTTCTCACCGCACAAGGAAGTTTCGTATCAACTTCGCGATCTCTCGCGTCTCTACCTGCATAGTTTTCCTCCCGTTCTCTAGGAGGGAGCATTTCTCCTATTATATCTATTTCTGTGTAACATAAGTTTACTATTTAGGAGCTTTAAAATATATGTATGGATACATGCATGTAGACTGCACGTAATCAATTTAATTAGTTCCAGGTCCCATAGCATCCTACGGGCTGCACGGTCCGGGATCGAATCCCGGTGGGGACGAGATTTTCCGTCAGTCCAGACCGGCCGTGGGGCCCACCCAGCCTCCTGTAAAATGGGTACCGGGTCATTCCCGGGGGTAAAGTGCGGTCGGGGCGTGCTGCTGACCACTCACCCGCTTCTAGTGCCGCGGTCATGGAAGAGAAGAGCTATATCTCTACCCACCCTCTGGACCACACCGGGCCTGTAACGGGATCACTTTACCTTTTACCCATAACATCTAGTTATCGACGTTTCGGTAGGAGCTAAGTGTACTGACCAGTCTTCTGTGCTGCATGGACAGTCACTATAATTGACTCGCTATTTGTGGTATTTATTTTTTCATCGTTGTACGAGATGAACGTTTAAAGAATCACGTGTAAAAGTAATGGTTGATGAAGCAGAATCTCGGTGAGCCGTGAGATAAAATTGCAAGTTATGAACTGACACTTCATTTTATGTTGATCAAGTTTTTTTTCAAGAACAAATGAAAGACAAATCGCGTAAGAACGCCAATTCATCAGAGATAATTTGGCATTTGCAAAATAGTCAAGAGCAAATTTTTAATACGTTTGAGTTATATTCAGCAGATTCTTGTTGGTGGGGATGTTAACATGATGTTATAAAACTGTGGTTCGCCTGTCGACGCTGGCTCGTAAGGACTCTCTATCCTTGATCCACAAAGTTTTGTAGATGAGCACGGGACACTTACAATGCCATTAAAACATACAAAGTGGTATTACTTAATTAATAGCACTAACCAGAAATTCGTCATGAATATGTCCGTTATGTGGTTTGATGAATATTATAATCTAAAGTGCGGCACTCATCTCAGTACAATACGTAAACAATGGGGTACTACATACAAGAAAACATTACTATACGTCTGGTACAAATATGCGTCGGTTAATGATATTTAAGAAAAAAAATCACAGTTTATTCTCAGAATCGTATGAACATCATGGGCAGAATTTATGGGCACAATGCAGAACTGTTAAACGCTACAGTACGTGGTGTACTAGTTGCTACCGTGGCTTAACCCTTTAAACGCCGAGTTAAATCCCATCTGTCATTTGCTGGCATTATTAGCTCACCTTATTCTCCACATTAGCGGGGTAAGGGTTAAAGGTTTAAAGTTGACTGGTACTCATAATTCACGTTTTCATTCATCGTAACTGTAGCGGAGTTTTTTAGACTGCGCTGTAGTAAAGCCAAAATAGGGGTCTGCTCGGCATGGCGGAAGGAACGTCGGACTTTCCTATTTCATTCCGCACCAACGAAAGGAGTGACAGTGTAATAACACAATAACAAAAATGTGCTTAATTAATGAGCGGACATATATTGTTTATTTCATTCAGCTCGCAATTAGCCCCTCTTTTTAATACTCCACTACACTAAAAACAGGGGTGGCCAACCCACAGGCCATTTGCGACGCAAATTGTGTTATGCTTGGTGGATTCTATTGTAACTGTAGGGTGTGCAAACAGAACTTAAAGGGTTTTGATGCAGTGTTTTAGACCGATTTGAGAGCGACGTATGATCTTAAGTAATGAGAGAGGTGTAATTAAATAACTAACCCCGTGGACTAGGGTCCTTCTGAAGAATGTAGTCAAAGAATTTCCAACGTTTTATGGAATCGTGAAGCTTATTACCATGATCGTAAGGGCTGGCCACGAGTCCTTGTGTTGAGCCAGATGAATCCAGTATACACTCTCTCGTCCCGTTTCTCTATGATGCGGTTTAACCGCCTCCGGTCTATGCCTCGATCTTACAAGTGGTCTCTGTCCTCCATGTTTTCCTAGCAAAACTTTTCACACACTCCCACACACTTCTATCTAGAGGGTGCCGCATACCCCACCGTCTTATCCCCACTAATTTCATCATCCCTATGATACGAGAGAACCATACTTATAAAAGTCCTTATCATTGAATTTCTTCATGCTACGCTGTGAAACGCCCAGTGCGTGTTCTTTCCTGATTGTGTCTGACCACAAGGCTTACGAAAGATCAGGAAAATGTTCCGAAACTAAAGGTAACATATTCTCAAAATTTAATTTTCTCATAATTTAATCGTAAATGTGGTTTTTGTTAGTTAAAGCCGTTCCCAAACGTTTCAACTTTGTCACATTCTGAAAGTTTGTGTTAGCTCTCTGTAAGCGATGATTTTGTCCTGACGTTTGGTTCTGAGACGTGAAGGTATATTTAGTCTTCTCTGCGTTTACTATTAAACCACTTCTTTAGTGTCTATTTATAAGAACTTACGTTTTCTCCCAACAAATTAATGTCGCCATAGAGAGGTTTGACTTATTCACGGGAATGAATAAACTCGTGGTCGGTGTGAGACTTCCACATTCAATCAATGTTGTTCACCTTCATTATTTATACAGCTTAGAATGGTTGGATGTGAATGAGTGTGGTTGTGACGTAGTTTAAGGTACCGTCTCGGAACTTGTCTGGAGGGACTGGAGCAAACAGTGGAAAATTTGTAATTTATTCCTTTTTGGGTAATTCCCCGGCGTCTGAGTTCTAATTGCCGACGTTTCGGAACTCACTATCGGTTCCATCTTCATAGGCAGGTGAATGATACTTCATTCACCTGCCTATGA
>Ga0123355_10018477_pt1 | contig 11061 bp, 10 predicted proteins | sample TergutEmb28metaG_3_FD_89872 | JGI IMG/M metagenome (GOLD analysis project Ga0123355, IMG submission 89872) | Embiratermes neotenicus P1 segment gut microbial communities from Petit-Saut dam, French Guiana - Emb289 P1 | ecosystem: Host-associated > Arthropoda: Insects > Digestive system > Gut ...
CGGTAAAATCAGTCGCATCAGGCGGTACAAGCTCAATCAAAGTGACCTCAAATCCGTAGGCTTCGGCCTGTGCGACAAAGGGGTCAGACAGTCCGTGTCCCCAGGTGCTATCCGGCACAAATACGCCGACGGTCACACCGGTGGGATCCGGATTTTGGGCGATTAGGCCCGACATGGTGGCATAGATATCCTGTGCGCCTGTACGCGCCGAACGGAAAATGTTCTCATTCCAGAAGGGGTACATGATAATGCCGTCGCCGGCTGCGGGAGAGACGATCGCAATTGTATCAAACTCTTCAAACAGGCCCAAACAGGCCATGGCGTCTCCGGTAGAAGTATAGCCGATGACAACATCAACTCCACGGTCTAAGAGGGCCAAGGTTCGCTCCCGTGCGATATCCGGCACAGTAGTCGTATCTTCCCAAACGGTCTCAATGGTCCGTCCGGCAACCGTGTTCGTGCCGTTTGTCATGTACTCAAGGCCCATATAGAAGCCGCGTTGCCACTGCTCGCCCCAACTCTGGAACGCACCCGAAAGGGAGGCGATCATGCCGAGGACGATGGGCCCATCCACTTCGTCGCCGCCGTTGGGATCTTCCTCGCCGTCATCGGGGGCAGGGGTCGGGGTGGCTGCCGGTGTAGGTGTAACCTCCGGCTCTGGTGTGGCACAGGCCACTAGGGTGACCAACATGGCCAGTACCAGTAGAAGTGCTAGAATTTTTTTCATTGTCATGTTCCTCTCTCATTTTTTTGTGTGCATGCCGCCTGTGGAGGCATGCACACATGTATTGCTACCCAAAGAATTGGGCTAGTTCATAATGGGCGGAATCAACTGGTCAGCAGGGATTGTGCGCCGCCATACCGGTACCAAGTGGTCAATCGCCGGATCATAGGTAAATTCCACATCAAAGAGTACCTGCATCGCCTGATGGTCTTCCTCGCGGAACCAGCGCATACCTGTGGGTGACGGGAACTGCATACCGCGCATGGTGGGAATCAGAACTTCGGGATCTGTGTTGCCGCCGGTCTGCTCAAGGGCTGTAGCGATGGCGGTCATCACTGAAAATCCACTGGGTACGAAGATGTCGGGCTGGAAGCCAAAGTCCTCAAAGTGGCGGCGAACCATCCAGTCGTTGAGGGGCTCGTTCTGGGGCGCTGTGTAGTAGTACACGGTAAAGCCGATGCCGCCGTTACGTGCGATGGGCAGCATGGTTTTCAGGGCTTCGATCTCAGGTGCGCCGGTGGTAATCATGGTACCCACACCCGGGATATCCATCTCAATCAGCTGTGTCCACGGGGGGTTTGCGCCCGCCCAGATGACATAGAGATAATCAGGAGCCGCCTGGCGGATGCGCAGGAGGTAGGGGGTAAAGTCAGTCGCATCGGGCGGGATGAACTCGTTGATGACGTTTACCAGGCCATAGCCCTCAGCGGCAGCGATGAAAGGCTCACTCATAGTGTGGCCGAATACGGTGTCAGGGGCCAAGGTAGCCACAGTCGCACCGGGTGCCGCGTCGTTGTAGATGATGTTGGCCATAGCCAGCGCGTCCTGCCCAGAAGTTCTGCCCACGCGGAACACGTGTGGATTCCAGTTCGGCGCTGCAATGATGGCGTCAGATGCGGCCGCGCAGATCACACCCACCACGTTGAACTCTTCCAGCAGGGGCAAAATAGCGATGGCGTCACCCGAGGCGGTGAGCCCCGCAATGATCTCAGCGCCGCCCTCGATGAGGGACATGGTTCTCTCACGGGCCACGTCAGGCACCATGGTGGTGTCCTCAAAGACCAGCTCAACAGGCCGACCGGCGATCATGCCGGTGCCATTGCTCACGTACTCCAGACCCAAGATCATGCCGCGCCGTTGTTGCTCGCCATAATCCTGGAACGCGCCGGATAGAGCCAGGGGGACACCGATGATGAGGGGCTCCCCTGTCGCCGCCGTCTCGTCGCCGTTCTCGTCGCCATTATCGTCACCAGTGACGGGTGCGGGCGTCGGCGTGGCCGGAGTCGGCGTCGTCTCAGGGGTACCGTTACCACAGGCAACCAGACCTGCGACCATGACTAAGATTAGTAGGATTGCTAAAATTCTCTTCATTTTCAAGTTCTCTCCTCTTTCTTGAATTAGTAGATCTCCGGATGGTTCTTCACATGGAATTTCAATTCGTCTCTAAAATCGGGATGCGCAATTGCGATAAGCCGCTCGGCGCGTTCTTTCACGCTCCGCCCACGCAGACTCGCGATGCCGTATTCCGTCACCACATAGTCCACATCATTACGCGAGAGCGTCACAACCGAACCCGCTTTGAGCATCGGCGCGATTTTGGACACCACCTCCTTTTTTCCGGTTTCTTTATTCGTCACTGTGGCGGTCGAATATAGGCAGATATACGAGTGGCCGCCCTCAGTACGCTGGGCACCGATAGCCGTATCCGCCTGGCCGCCGCTGCCTGAAAACTGCACAGGGCCAATGGATTCAGAGGCACATTGTCCGAACAAATCCACCTCTAGGGCGGTATTGATGGACTGCATCTTATAGTTTAAACCGATCACCGCCGGATCATTGACCCAGGTGCCGTTCTTGAGGAATACCGAGGGGTTGTTATTGATAAAGTCGTAAAGCCGCTGGCTCCCCATGGCGAAAGTCCCCACAGTCTTGTGCCTATAGAGGGTTTTCATGCTGTTGTCCACAGCACCACACTCCACCAGGTCAACCATGCTGTCTACAATCATCTCGGTATGGATGCCCAGGTGTTTTTTATCTTTGAGCCAGTTGGCCACGGCATTGGGTATCCCGCCGATGCCAAGCTGGATGGTGGACCCGTCTTCAATCCGCTCCACCACGTATCCGGCGATTTTCGCATCGTCTTCGGAGATGGGGGCCTGAGGGAAGACAGGTACCGGGTAGTCCACTTCAACCAGGGCCTCAATCTCACTGATATGGATCGTCGTATCTCCGAAGGTGCGCGGCACCTGGGGATTCACTTCCACGATGAGCAGAGCGCCCTCGTCTAAGAGTACCCGCTCAAAGGTGGCAGAGAGGGCCAGGCTCAAATACCCGTGCTCATCCATAGCTCCGCAAGAGGTGAGCAACACCGGCCGCCGCTTATCTTCGCGATAGGCAAAGAGACGGCGCAGACCCGCGTTGTGCAATCGCTGGGGTACGTGGGAGAGGTGGCCCGAATTGCCCCCCTTCACCACGGCCCGCTGGATCGGGCTGTAGAAAAACGCACCGGTGGTGATAACACCGGGAAAGGGCTTGGTCACGTAGTCATAAGGAACCATCGGCAGACAGTCTGAGATCATCACATCCCGCACACCATTCTCACCGATGGTGTGGATTTGCTTGAGTATCTCCATGGGTGCCGCCGACCCCAACCCTGCAATAATACCGTCTCCGCTCTGAATTAGCTTCAGGGCTTCAACAACTGTTTTTTTCTTTGATTGATAGAGCGCCTGTACATTTGACATGTAGGTAAACCCTCCTTCATTTCTTTCAGCTAACGATTTAGTTTCTCCACGGTATCAACCATCCGCTCCGCCAGACGGCGGATATTATCCATACCCTCTACGTCTTGCTCGGCATCCCGTGCGCCGCCCTTACCGGCCATGCCGATATTCCAATAGGCGTTCCCCGGAACCGTAGCGTCGTTGCAGGTGCCCCACATGAGGAGCTCGGCAAAGGCCATGGTCTGTCCCGTCCGCCGCGCCACGGTGATAGGGGCCACCACCTTCCCCGTGAGGGCACAGGCGTCCCACTGATAGCTCTCGTCCTGGGCCTTCATCTCCGAAACCGCCCAGCGGCCGGAGAAACCCGTGCGATCCATCAGAGCCTTGACCTCCGTAGTCATAGACGCGTGGTACACAGGGGTGGCCAGTAGAATACCGTCAGCCTCCCGCATAGCAGCGAAGATGGCCTGGAAGTCGTCGCCAATAACGCAACGTTTCACCTCCACGCACTCATAACACCCGCGACAACCCGATAGGGTCTTATCCCCCAGCCCGATATAGCGGGTCTCTGCCCCTAACTCAGCGGCCCGTGTCAGGGCCGCCTGTAGAAAGGCGTAGGTGTTGGCCTCTTTCCGCGGACTGCCGTCTATACCTAATATAATCATCTCGCCTTACCCCATCGGATAATGGAGCTGCAAAAGGCGTATCCGGTACCTGCGCCCACTAAGGCCACATAGTCACCGTCTTTGACTTTCCCCGCTTTGAGGCCGTAGTCCATAGCCAGGAGGGGATCAACTTGGCCGCAGTGGCCGTCTTCCCAGAGGAACACCGTTTTTTCCTCATCCAGCTCCAAGGCTTTCATGATCCCGTAATGGGCCCGGTTGCCGATGTGTACACAGCCAAAGAACTCCAGATCCGCCGGGGTGATGCCGCTGTTTTCACAAGCGCCTCGTACAACCCCCGTGAAGTGGGCCCCAGAAACCGCGTTTAAGCGCGTACGCATACTTTCCACATCCCGCAAAGTGAGAAGGTTAAAGCGCCGGATCTTCTCTGGGTCTTTGGCCATCTCCTCCACCATCTCCTGGGTCAAGAGATTGGCGCATCCCCCCGTCTCTCTGACAATGTCCAAGGTAAACGACGAGTCCGTAATCACATGGGACCCCAGAATCACATTCTCATCATGATCCCGCCGGAGCAACATGGCAAAGGCCCCCGGTGCCATATTAAACATGAAGCTCTGGTTTGGATCTTGGTAGTCAATCAACTGGGCGTTGTTATTCCCAGAGCAGACCAGGACATTTTGAAGCTTTGGGTCGGCCAGCATCATGTCTTTGGCCACCTTCAAACTCAAAGGCAAACCCGCACAGCGGAAGGAGAGGTCCCAGGCATAGGCGTTCTTCGCGCCGATCTCCTCTTGGACGTAGATCCCAACTGTCCAGCAGCCGTATTCGGCATAGGTCTCGCCGCCGTATAGGATCATGTCGATGTCCATGGGGTCAAAACCGGTCTTGTCCAGAAGGGCCTTAGCGCTCTTGGCCGCCATGATACCCGGCTGATCCTCAGGGGTACCCCGGCGCTTGGAGTGGATACCCATCTTCTCACGGAGTACCTCCGCAGGCACGTTCACCAGAGGCGAGAGCTCCGCCGCCGAGATAAACCCCTCCGGCAGATAGATGGCGTAATCTACAAGACCAATATTCATCTTAACTAAGCGCCTCCTTTCCTAGCCCTACTATGATCTTTAAGAGGAGACCTCTTCCTTGGCCGCAGCTTCCATTCGCAGCTTTTTCTTTGCCGCGTACTTTTCCTTCCAACTCAGGTAGAAACCCGCGATGCCGTGGGGCATGAACATGACCACCACGATATAGAGCGCGCCAAAGAACAAGAGCCAGCGATCAAAGATCGAGTGGAAATGGCGCAGATCAAGCAGAAATGTCTGAAAGGAGATGACCAGAGCGCTGCCCAGAATCGAACCAAAGAGCGTACCGCTACCCCCTAGGATGGAGTAGAGCATGGCGTTGTAAGTCATCTGCATACCAAACTGGTCCGTATTGACAAAGTGGTTGAAGAGACCGAACATAATGCCCGCAAAACCACCGGAGATAGCGGCCACCAACAGCGCTATCGTCCGGGCCCGGTTCGTATCGTACCCCAGGAAGATCGCCCGCTGCTCATTCTCGCGCACAGCCTGCCACACGCGCCCGGTAGGCGAGGTGGTGAACTTATAGAGGATAAATGCCATGATGAGCAAAAAGGCGAAGCTCACATAATACATATTCGCGCGATTGGCGAGAAACTCCGGCACCGGGAAGCGCATACCGTCCTGTCCGCCTGTCACCGTACGCCAGCGCTCAGCCACGTTGCGCATGATCTCACCAAAGGCCATGGTGACCATGGCCGTGGCCAAAAATCCACTCTTGGCCGAAATCCTTCCTACCACCAGGGCCCAGAAGACGCAATAGATCGTCACGCCGACCACTGCCAGGAGCAGATTGAGGTAGGAGACGCCAAACTGCAAGAACATGACACCGACAAAGTAGGCGCCGCCGCCGATGAAGAGACCATAGCCCAAGTGAACCAGCCCAATATAGCCGCGCAAAATATCATACGACATGGCAAACACGGAGAAGATCATGATGCGCGTAACCATCGCCATTCTTGAGACACCCAAAAACTGCGGGACAAAAATCAACACAATACCGATTGCAATCAGCAAGATATTCGGTATCGTAAGTACGCGCTGGATCAGGCTTTTTCTTCCGTTAATCATTTCCGCACCGCCTTTCCGAGTAAGCCCTGCGGTCTAAATATGAGCACCAGTGCCATCAGTAAAACAGGCGCCACCAGGGAGATCGCGGGCACAAACCAGGCTACTAGGGCCACCGCCACACCGATAAAGAGGCTACCCAGGGCCGAACCCATAAAGCTGCCCATCCCGCCGATGATAACCACGATAAAGGCCCAGAGTTGGTTGGCGTTACCCATCTCTGAGGTCAGTGTGCCATTGAGGGGCGCGGACAGGGCCCCGCCGAATCCGGCCAAGGCACCGCCCACGGCAAATACCAGCGTAAAATACCGATTAATGTTGATTCCCAGGGCACCCACCATCTCACTATTTTGCGTCCCTGCACGGATGGTCATACCGATCCGCGTCCGCGTTAAAATGATCTGTCCGATAATCGCCACAATCACACCGACAATAATCAAAAACAGTCGGTAGTGGACGATAATCACACCGTGCACAATCGTAAGTCCTTGCAAAAAGTCGGGTCTGCCCACCGTCACTGCCGTCGGGCCCCAGATCACGCGGACCAGTTCGGTAAACACCACCTGCAGACCCAAGGTAATCATAATCTGGGCGCTGACGTTACCGTAGACCCGCGCCACAAATATCTTTTCAAACACGAAGCCCATAACAAAGCCCGTTGCCGCCGCAGCCAAGACCGCAAGCGCCCAATTCCCCGTTGTCTGAAAGACCGTCCGAAACACATAGGCTCCCCAGAGAAACAGTGTGCCGTGGGCAAAGTTCACAACGCCCAAGAGACCGAGTATAATCGACAGGCTGGCGGCCATCAAGAAGTAGAGCGCCCCCTCTGATATACCGTTAAATAATAGTGTAAGTATATTTTCCAAAGCGAAATCCCCCCTATCCTACAGGCCGAGCAGCTGCTGCTGCATTTCTTTGTCTTGTTCGAGATCTTTCATCAGCCCATTGTGCACCGTGCGGCCCTCATCAATGATATAGTAGCGATCCGTCACGGCCAGGGCCATGTTGAAGTTCTGCTCTACCAAGAGAACCGTCGATTGCTTAGACACCTCTTTGAGCGCTAAGGCCATCTTCTCAATGACCACAGGCGCTAAGCCCTTACTGGGCTCATCAATTAAGATGAGCTGGGTCTCGTTCACCAGACAGCGCCCCACAGAGAGCATCTGCCGCTGACCGCCCGAGAGCGTCCGCGCCAGCCGCTTATACGCAAGCTTCAGATCGGTAAACAGATCGAGTATGTATGCGATGCGATCCTCTGTGGCGGAGTCCTTTTGATGCTTTGCCAGGATCAAATTTTCCTCAATGGTAAGTTCGTTGAAGACCCCGTAATCCTCCGGACAAATAGCGAGCCCCATGCGGGATATCTTGTTCGGTGTCTTGCCCACCAACGATTTACCGTTGAGCTCAATCGTACCGCTCTTAGTTTTGACCAGGCCCATCAGCGTACGCAAAAAGGTAGTTTTCCCCGCCCCGTTGCGCCCGAGGATGGCCACGGCCTCCCCCTGTTCAACTTCCATGTCCACACCGTGCAAGATGGTGAACAAACCGATGTATGAAACGAGATCCGTTACTTTAAGTAGCGACATTGATAACGCCCCCCCCCAGATAAGCTTCCAGAACTTTCGGATTTTCAGAGACGGTGTCCGGATCACCCTCGGTGAGGAGTTCGCCGTTTACCAGTACAATCAGCGTATCACTCAAGGTCTTAACCATGCCCATCTTGTGCTCAATGAGCACGATGGTGGTATCCCCCATCTCTTTGAGCCGCTGTAGCAGATCGATCATAACGGGAACTTCCTCTACACTCATCCCCGCCGTGGGCTCGTCTAGTAGCAGAATTTCCGGCTTCTGCGCGAGCACCATGCCCAGCTCTAACTTGCGCTGCTCACCGTGGGTGAGCTTACTCGCCCGCACGTCGGCCTTATCTTCCAAGAGAATCTTCTCCAAGATGCGATCCGTCTCCTCATTGATCGCCTTGTAATGCCGATAGCTCCTAAACATCTTGAACCCGACCTTCTCCGCGCTCTGCACTGACAGGCGCACATTCTCCCGGGCGGAAAGCGCCGGGAATACGTTTGTCAGCTGGAAACTCCGCCCCATTCCGGCGTGTATACGCTGTTGCGGCGTATAGTTCGTAATGTCCTGATCCTTGAAATACACCTTCCCCGAAGACGCTTTGTAAAAACCGCTGATCAAGTTGAAAAATGTCGTCTTCCCTGCGCCGTTCGGTCCAAGTATCGTGGTAAACTTAAACTCCTCAACAGACACACTGACATTGTTCACGGCTTTGAGCGCCCCAAACTGGATGGAAAGATTTTCGGTTCGCAAAATTACCTTGCCCAAAAATATCCCTGCCTTTCACTAATATCATTTCTCCATCTTTCCCCTGACATGAAAAATGATTCATTTTTCATGTCGTCTCTATTATCATATCATAGAAACAGTCCTCCCATCAACAAAAACACAAAAAAATACTTTACAATTTTCCCTATCATTTTTTATGCAAAAAGACGAAACCGATTTCCTTGCCCCTCTGGCTCCGATGATGTATAATATTTTTTGCACGTCTTTTAGAAAAGCGAGGCAACAACCATGGACTTTGTAAAACTGCCCAAAACCAAGCGCGGCGAACGCACCCTGCAAAAAATCGCCAAAGCCGCCGAAGAGCTCATTGCCGAAAAGGGCTATTACGGCACGGAAGTACAAGACATCACCAAGCGGGCCGGTGTGGCCACGGGAACCTTCTATGTCTACTTCCCCGACAAGATCAGTGTATTCTCCTATGTGCTAGACAGCCTCGGCCGCAAGGTGCGGCGGGCGATCAAGCAGGCAAAATTGAGCGCTGTAGACACTTCTTTCATCGAGGCCGAGCGGATCGCCACCCGTTCTTGGTTTGACTTTGTCCGAGAGCACATTGGAATTTTGCGCATTGTATTTCAGGCCCTTTTTGTAGAGCCGGAAAAATTTAAGCTCTACTATGAACGTTTTTCCGCCGGTTATATGCACGAGCTCAAATCCGCGCAAACAGCCGGTGAAATCAGTACAGACCTAGACCCTGCCCTCATCTCCTACGCCCTCATCGGGATGCACAGCTTCATAGCCCTCAAGATTTTCCTCTTCGACGAATCCGAACCCGATGAAGAGGCCATCGACCAGCTGGTGAAGTTCATCGCACACGGCCTACACGGAGACCACTCGCCAACATAATTATTATATCCGCCTGATCGTCAGTCGGCAAGAGGGTAATTCGATTTTCCCCCTGGAAAATCTTATCTTATGCCGGCATTATCTTAGAGAAAGATGGTGAAAATTTTGGCAATGTTTCAAACCGACGGCATCAACATCTTCTACAAAGAGTTAGGCGATCCCAATGCCCCCCACTGCATCGCCTTTTTTAACGGTGCCCTGGCCACCACCAACAGCTGGGAGTTCCTCCATCCCGTATTTGAACGGCAAGGCTTTCGCGTCATCCTCCACGATTTTCGGGGCCAGCTCAAATCCGACAAACCGCCGGGACCCTATACCTTCAAGCAGCACGCCGCCGATGCCCGAGCTCTCTTTAATCACCTAGGGGTAGAGCGCGTGCATCTAGTCGGCGCCTCCTACGGCGGGGCAGTGGCTATGCGTTTTGCCGTGGAATACCCCGACTGCGTCGCCTCCCTCTCTGTGATGACCAGCCTCAGCGAGACCGACCCCGTCACCAGCGGCTTCATTCTAGGCTGGAAGACCTTCTGCGACACAGGGGATGGCGAGGCTTTCTTCTGGGGTATGGCCCCCTCCATCTATAGTCCCGCCTTCCTCACGGAAAACCGGGCCTTCTGTGAGCAGATGGCCAAAGCCACCAAAAAGGCCCCGCCCGAATATCTCGCGGGACAAAAGACCATCTACGACACCCTCACAGGGGATGTATACATCACAGACCGCCTCTCTGAAATTAACTGCCCCACCTTAGTAGTCTCCGCCGAACTCGACATCTTAACCCCACCCAAGTTCTCCCAGATCATCGCGGCCGAAATCCCCGGGGCCGAGTATCTATCCCTGCCAAACTGCGGCCACGCCTGTATCCTGGAAAAGCCGGATGCGCTCATCTCCGCCGTGTTTGGCTTTGTCATGAAGCACTGCCTCTGACGAAATCGGAGCAATGACAAGCAAAACAGCCGAGCGGATATCTCTCGGCTGTTTTGTTCTGTAGGGGAGGTGCCCCATGAGCCCCTCCGGTAGTTCGTACCACCTCCCCTTGACAAGGGCGTGACCCCTCCGGCACTACGTGCCACCTCCCCTTTCAGGGGAGGCTTTAGGCAGGTGCTCCATCTCTGCCTCCCCTGAAAGGGGAGGTGCCGCCCGCAGGCGGCGGAGGGGTCCCGCCCCCTACACTGTTTACGACACCAGCGTAGGGGCGGCGTTCTGCCGCCCGGAACCCCGATAGAACCTCGGGCGGCAGAACGCCGCCCCTACATACCATTATTACAGGCAAAAGGCGCGGTCAAATGACCGCGCCTTTATCATTTTTCGAGCACACTCACGATTCCAATTCACCAATCGATGCCGCCAGGTTCACACCAAACAGCAAGCTGAGTTCTGACAGCGCCATGTGATCCTCTATGGTCAAGAGGTCGGTATACAGCCCGATCTCCAAGCGGACAACATCCTGGGTGCCCGGCACATTCTGCGCCAGGTAGAGCACAATCCGCGGCATCCCGGCGGCGGTCTGCTCTCTCACGCCCAGAGTGGCGATGCTCCCGGTCTCATTGGTGCGTAGGGGGCTGACCGTGAGCGTCGAATCCGACCGGAAGAGGTTGCTTCGGTCGTGGGCCAGACTCATTTGCACGTGTTCCAAGGCGTCGGCC
>Ga0123355_10018479_pt1 | contig 11060 bp, 5 predicted proteins | sample TergutEmb28metaG_3_FD_89872 | JGI IMG/M metagenome (GOLD analysis project Ga0123355, IMG submission 89872) | Embiratermes neotenicus P1 segment gut microbial communities from Petit-Saut dam, French Guiana - Emb289 P1 | ecosystem: Host-associated > Arthropoda: Insects > Digestive system > Gut ...
AAAAAAAAGGACAGTATATACCATGTTTAAAATATTCAGTACTTGTATTTGTTGAATAAATATATAAAATGCAACGTTTAGAGGTTAGCGGTGCGGTACGACCACTATAGGGGTCGTTAGGCATCAAAGGGATAGCTGGACATTAATGACAAGCGCCGAGAGGAGCAGAATGACTGGAAAGAATAGGTAGGTGTGACGAAGCAGCAGTCGATGAGTGTTATAAAACCGGAACAAGAATGGAATATTAATTATCAGTTTATTCAGAATTTAAATTTGTTCGTACTGTGAAATCATCATCAGTTTATAAGACTTATCAGAGCAGAAAATAACGCTACAGACAAGAATGTTCTTGCGAGATGAAACGAGCCTCCAGTCGGTGCAAAATATAAGGCAAATTTAATATGAGCCCTTTTATTATAAATGCGAGGAACATTTTTCATGTCGTCGTAACAGCGAAGCAAGAGAAAACATTATTCTTAGCTGCCTCTGTTTTCTCAGTCACACTATCTCGTATAAATTTTATTCAGTGTCACTAATTTGTATTACAATTTTGCAGTAAGCATAAAGACAAACCTATACCATTTTGAAATTGATGTTTTTTATTCATTTTTGTAGCAATATCAATGCTATCAATTGATGCATTTTTAGTACTTTAAGAATTTTGTTACATTGCTGAAAAGCTTTGCTAATGACGGAATGCCTGAAATATACAGCTCAGATACGGATTTCAGCTTTTGCAGAAGCCACTGACACAATTCAAGTCATGACCGGGTACATCGCTACCAGACATCGGCTTTTAAATAAACGTTCCTTCAAACCGCAATTTTCGAGCATATCGCAATATAACCAGTATAGTGATTTGTCCCGGGCATCGCCATTAGGCAGAAAGTTATGTATAATATCCACAAGGCTGCCATCTTTTTATTTTATATTCCACAGATCTTTCGCCATGTTTATCAGTGAGGACCATAAGGTTAGTGTCACTCCCGCTTCACAAGTTCGCGTGTGCGCCATACTGTTTTTACCCAATTATAGGAAATGGAGGCTGTCTTCCAGCAAGACGCAATTCATGCCACGTTATGTGAAAATCGGTTAAATCTTTCAAAATTCGAAATGGACAAACATGCATACACACATTGTGATGATCTAAAAAGCTTACTTTCTTAGTTTTTAGGAGGGCCAAAAGTAGGCTAAGAATTTAAAGTTGTGCCCAGTCTTAAGAAATAACCGAACTATGTCGGCGTTGATGTAATTCTACACATTATTATCACGACAGCCGATAAACGCGAGGTGTTGTTTTCACACACTGGTCTTTGTATCCCCATTCAATGGAATGTTTGGTAAACGTCATCACCAGTTTGGACATGGTGGAGAAGGTAAACATTTTGCGCGTGCTGGGAAAGGATTCCTGATCTTACGTACCGTAGCTAGATACCACACTGGCTGAGCTATCCACTGCGTTTTATAAGTATTATTTGTCATACACAAGGTACATATATACAGGGCCTATGTATGCAGTTGAATACATACACCGTTCTCATCATCTGCCGAAGGAACTAAACCCAGGTCATTCAGTCCGCAGCCAGTCACAGTATTGACTGAGATTTTCGGCTAAAGTTGTTATTATCTTAAATCGGTTCGAAAGAATGTAGTACTTTCTCCACGGTCAAATAATCCAATAAAGCTTAACATCCCACAAAGCTTAAATCTTCAGAAACAACGTATGATTCTTTGTAATTGTTCTTAAATTTTACCGATTATTTATAACTGAAATGAAATCTGTCGTGTTTCGTAGCTTATTTCGGTGTTTTAGAGACGGCTGCTTACTTCAGCAAACAATAAGCAAACAAACAACATGTTGCTAATTTGTAGACAATATAAAACAAAATTCTTACACTAATTTAATATTATTTTTAAGTACATTTTGATTATAATCATCCATATACACCAACAGAACATTCTCCTACACGAGACACATAAGTAAATGGCACAGGGGCACGGTCCTTTGGATTGAATACTTCAATACTAGACGTTTCAACAAAGGTACATCGGTTAATTTCGTTTAAGAATATGGCTGCATCGCGTTGTCAATAATATCCACATTTTTACTTTTATGGCTGTCACTTTACTTTTAACATTTTATTTTTAACACTGTGTTTATCAATTAGAGTGTAAGTTTTGTATGCTTTCAGATGGTAATTTAACGTCGAAATATGTAGAAAGGTTCATGTGTATGGATGATTTATAATTTTAAATACGTTTGTGCATGTATTGGTGTGTGGATGTTTTTAAACAGCTGAGAAACATTATTATTATTATTATTATTATTTCCACCTCAATAATTGTATGGTGCAAGTTCGTCTTTATGTTCAGGAGTTTGAAATCTGAACTTGTCAGGCAGTTCTGGGTCTGCCCACGCTCCTGTATTTTGAGGCTATATAAATATGCCTCTGCTAATTTTGGCACCCTGTTATTCTCTATATCATCTGCTTGTTATTTTGAAGTTAAGTATGGGCCTATCTTCATTTTCTTGCAGTATTATTATTTTCTTCATTTGTAGGTTTAGGTCACACTGTACATTTACTCCTAGCAATAACGTAAGAAAGTTCACACGTGAAACTTCTATTATCTGTCTTGTCTTTCTTCTCCTCGTGAGTTCAAATTATTTTTCCAAAACGTAACTTTATCTCAGTTGTTTGCGAAATAGAACTATCTTCCAGATATATTTTATGCATCCTTATATGTAGACCGTCTCACAGTACACAGTGCTGTGAGACGGCGTTTCTTATATGTCTATAGTCCGCATCCATTTTCTGGCGTAAGAGTTTTACTCTTAAGAGAGCAGAAATTTACATATATCTAATTTCTGGATAGCATATGTTAAGGAAAATTAGGTAAAATATATTTCGTACGTATTCTCCAGAGTACAGCAATATTAGTTATTTAAGGCTTTCTGTGAGTCGAATTCAAAAATTAATTTTATTTTTGTTAAATTCGTGGTTTTAGTTCTAGGAAGGCGTAACTTACGGGTAGTCTTCCTGGTCGGCAGTTACGGTTGTGACATTATACGCTAATTTTGATGTACGTTCAGAGGCGTACCCACGGAGGGAAGGGGGCTGCCGGACTGCAATCCCACCGAAATTAAAAAAAAAAAACAAGGCTTTTGTAGACAGGGTTATGTAAAAGGCTATACGCGATTTACCCTTCAGCCGAAATCAGCCACTGAATTCGGATGATGACTATGATTTTGAAAAATAAAATAAGATCTGAAATTAGAATTTATGATTTAAATCGGGTGAGTGAATAATGGAACATGTAGTTATAATTGTAGCCCCAGGTGTCAGAACCCCGCCCCCCCCTCACACACACACACACACACACACACACACACACACACAAAGAAATTATGTGTGCGCTCCTGATTATGCATACACAATGGAACTCTACCAAAAAGATACTACAGTGAAATAGGCTACAAAACATCGTTGATATTTTTCATTGCTCTATATCTTACACAAAAATGTGAACGTCAGTACACCCAGACTAAGTTTGTTTTAGATCATTAAAGGAGAATTTCTTTGGCTTTTGTTCTACTTTGAGGGACCTTAAATTTATTGGCACGTTGTTCATCTTACCTGTGTGATCGGACAGGCTTCTAGTGACCCCTGCGGGAGGTGTGTGTGTTGGAGTGTGCTGATGACTCCCACCCCCGCCACTTGTCGCAGTGTGTTGCTGTTGCGAGTTATCAGGCGTCGCAGCGCCATGCTGATGTCCGCCATTAGCGCCGGTACTGCCGGGAGGCAATGCGTACAAAGCCGTAAAGTCCTCAGCCGAAGAACCGCTCGTTGTGCTTCCTCCACACTTGCCACCTGTCCCTCTCTTATCGACTACACTGAGTCTGTCCACGGTAACACTGTGGTGATTATGGTGGTGGTGATGATGATGCGAATCATCAACAAGGCCCGCTACCCCAAGCAAGCCCCCAACAAGGTTGGGACGCAATTCTTCCATCAGCTTTGCGTTTCCGGTGGCAACTGATGTGGGAGACTGAAGGGCTGACGTACAGGGATTTGCTGATGCAGCAGCAGCTGCGAAGTTGAGTTGTCGGGAGAAAATCGCGGGGAAAATATTGAATTGCTGATGGTGGTGATGTGAGTGGTGATGTGGTGACGCGTGGTGATCCGTGCTTGTGGTATTGCTGCCGCCTCCTGAGCCCGAATTGGCGCCACCACCGGAACCACCCCCGGCTCCGCCAAGGGACGAGCTTTCGCTCGCCGCCAGGCTTGATGATCCACCACCGCCACCGCCACCGCCTCCCAAACAGCCGGACACCTTGAAATCCAACGTAAAGCCGGGTAATTCCACGTCTTAAATTTCTTGTTGCAGTTAGAAGTAGAGAGCGTCCTTCTGCCGACAGATTGTGGCGATTTAATTTCCGGCTTTATATCTCCTTGTAAGCATGTACAGTTAAATTTTACTGATCCACAAGACAAACTAATTTAACGCTGCACGATTCCTTTAACTGTGTTTTCGCAAATTACTGCAGACGGTTAAAAGTAAGGGTCTTCTAAAACAGTTGTTTTCCCCCCCTCCCCACTAATTGGTAAAAATGTTTTTGTTATTACTTACGACAGTGTGGGATAAAGTCTAGCCCGTTTAGCGTATTAAATATCTCGTAACACTTGCAGTATGGTGCGTGGGTTTATCAATATGACACAGTCTGCGATATTTGTCAGATACCCAAAATTACAACGGATAATTGTCTGTAAACGCTCCCTGGAAGAATCCAATTCCTGTATTTGCTTGCGCTACAGACGGTAAAAAACTCACAATTGCACACAAGTCATTACACTTTAACACCACTAATTAATGTAGGCCCTGTGCTTAATATATTTTTAAATATTATCAGTACCGAAATTTGTAACTTTCATATTAGTGTTTGCCTCCATACATTTCTTGGAAACTGCAGTCACTGTGCAAGCGTTGTTTAAAATGAGTATTAATGTGCCATTTGAAATCAGCGGAACGAAGAGTATAAATATTGAAGCTGAAAGTAGTATGATGAATTACTGCATGTGTCTTGTATTTCAGGTCACTAAATTTAATTTATTTCTCTAGAAACCAATCCGAATTTAGTGTGATGGTCTCTTAACATTCAGTCACAGTCACAGTATTTTTATTTTGTTGTACAGTGATGAATACCTGATGCTAAGAAATAAGTCAAAGTTCGCTTTCACTACAGTGTCATCACTTCACTCATTTATGCGAGATTGGAGCGCACGTCAAATCTGTCACTGGCGTACTCTTCACTTGGAGTATGAATGCACGTAGTGTGGTGTCGATGGTTTGGTGCAGCAACAGAAACTGAAGTGTTAGGCCTCTTCCGTATTAAGTTTGCTCTACAGCTGATTTCAGGCGTCGCTTACAATGTCGAAGGATTAAAGTTACTTACACACAAGATGCTGTACAAGTTTCCGCATTCCGTGGCAGATTACTGCAATTAAATCTTTTTAGTAAAAAAAAAGGAATATATTCTTTCTTTTACTCCCAGATGGGGTAAAGTTTTATTTCTACAAAAAAAGAATTTCAAATCCTTGCTAACTTGTGCGAAAATGCAATTAGGCAAGTTATTGTAACACCCTTCTCCCCCTTCGCTTGCAGCCCTCTTCTTCTAAATAACGTTATTTGTTAAGCTTCAATAAGTTTTTATCCCTTGCGTATTTAACTAGAATGAGTTATAACTAGCAGTGCTCTTTAGTATCAGATCTGCTGCAACTCGGGCTATGATGACAAGACTCGGATAACTAAAAGTGACTAACGAAATTAGACTCAGATATAGTATAGGCAAAGGTTTTATAGGACACGACGAGCTTTATGTACTCGGAACACCCGGGCCCCAAAACGTAGTGTCTCGCACTATGAACATCCCTCTGTGGAAACGAGACGATAGGGAGTTTTTCATTTTCTCTTCTGCAATGCTGGACCAATGATATGGTTCACATTAGTATTCCGAACCTACGGTAAAAAGCTCTTTTCTCATTGGTGGATCTTGTAATGGGATTCCATGGTAACGACCAGTAGGGGGATGACAGGGTGGCTGGATGACAGGAGGTTGGGATCCGTTGCTAGGGGAGGCTGCTGCAGGGAGAAAGAGAGATAGGGAATCAAAATGGCGTCGTGCATGCGTGTGCTGATATTTCTCGCTGCAAAGGATGTTGGGACGCTAGTTCATGATGAAGCTTGGTTTCCGAGTTGCTGGTTGTGTGGGTGAGATGCTCCTTCATTTGTGTAGCTCTATTTTTTTTTTAGACTGCAACTTCGCTTACTTTTGTTTCTTTGTTTGCTGGATGGCTGTAGAAAATACAAACCATTACTGATGATATCGGCGAGGGAGGGAGAAGGTTAAGGAAATTGTATAATAAAGTGCCACGTAGTGGATTACAGGACTCACACTCCATTCTGTCTCATAATTACAGAATTTAGTTAAATGGAATTCAAACATAAGTACCTTTTCAGTTTTAACCACTGTGAAACGAATTAAAGAAACGGGCTTTTAACCTCCGATGGGTTGTAAAACGCACTCCTGCTTCCATAACCAAAGTTGAAAACAATTTTAACAGAATGTATATAAACATATTGGCAAAGTGCTGTTTGTCCTATATTGTATAATCTCCGTACTATTCAAGATTAGTCTCCTCGGAAGTGAAGCTGTGCAGTTTGGTATGTAGGTTTATCAAGGTCTCGAAGGAAATGTCTACTTTTATCTTCAGGGTCGACAAGCTTCCTCTTCATAAACGGGGTCAGTAGATTCCTTCTCAAAGGTGGTAATTATCTCCAAGATTAAACAGCGCCACAGAAAAAGCTGTATCCTTTATACTTACTGCTGTAAGAATCTCCAGCATTATTGGTATTCACATTTATTTATGGCAGATACAGCCCCACTATTATGAAGTTATTCACACTACTTAGAATCAGACATTATTTTATGGACTATTTCGTTATGTTTTACCAAATATTCATCATATCGCAAAACACTGGAAATAAATGCACACACACACATAAATATATGTGTGTATATGTATATGTATATGTGTATATATGTATATATAAGATACATATGTATATATATATAAGCTCTAATTTCATGTACAGCAAATATATCAGACTTCTTGGACAAGTTTTATTTTTTAATAATTGACAAATTTTCATTCCGGCTAGATAAACCTATATGAAACAAAGGGAATATATGATACATTTCACAGATCAGAATCAAAATTAAACTGTTAGGCTACCGAAACTTATCAAAGTTTTTTTTCAGTAATGTTGTAAATAGAACATTAGGACGGACACCCACAACTTCTCAACTACCCCGTAATTATATTTACAAGCTGTTAATTATTTTCATCACAATTATTATGGTTAAAATGAGTTTAAAGCAGGTCACAGTAAGATTCTGAACACCAAATATTTTCACAGGACTCTGTGTCGTAAACTGTATAATCCGAACTGGTTACGTGGTATCCGACCGGAAACGGTTCGAAAGGTGTTGGGAGTAATAACTTCGTTTGATATATGGTTGACCGTGCACCGTAGTTCAATGTGGAGCAAGAAACCAACTAGATGTCACTTAGTATTTTATTTATTTCTCCTTTATAAGTTGCTCAACATGCTTCGGGCTACCTTGTGCCCATCCTCAGGAGCTGACGACTTAGTGGTATTTTTGCCGCGTGTGGTGTAGTGCCGTGGCTGTGTAGGTGGTCAGATCTGGTTGGCTGGTTGTGTGTCCATTGGGGAGTACGTAGCACGTGCGCTACGTACTCCCCAATGGACACACAACCAGCCAACCGGATCTGACCACCTACACAGCCACGGCATTACACAACACACGCGGCAAAAATACCACTAAGTCGTCAGCTCCTGAGGATGGGCACAAGGTAGCCCGAAACATGTTGAGCAACTTATAAAGGTGAAATAAATATAATACTAAGTGACATCTAGTTGGTTTCTTACTCAATATTAACTTCATGTTTGTTTCAAAATAGGATAAGGGACGCCTGGGGATAAGAACCGGCTACCTGTGGAACAAAGTCGAACCTGATACTGTCGCGCTTTTCTCTTTTTTCAAAACACAAAATTGAAAACAAATCCATAGTAAACGCAGCGGAGCATTGAGTGCACGTGCAATGCACAGACAAGAAAATCAGACCCGTTATTGAATTACTAGAGTAGGCTGGAATTTACCTACTGAATATTTATTGGTCATATATCAGACGTACGCATTCCAGTATAAGAGGATATCAGCTGATGATACGAAATGTAGTGAGCGATTTCCTGGGAGTGTTTCCGTGTTTACATATTTTCTACACAAGCATGTCAGGCGTAATATATGTATCACGAGATTAATTGTTTAGAAGTTATGAATTTTGACACTCAGTGTATTTGTGTGCTAGTATAAGTCTCACAACAAATAATGTTTGTTTTCCTAAACATAATTAACCCACTGGTCTTTGTCATGGACATGGGTTGCACTGTCTGTGAGGTTGGCGCTGAATTTATACACATGACTCACGTCATTGTTAGTCGTCAGAGTGTTAACAACAAGGAAGGTACCTTAAATCGAAAGCTGACATAGCATTTCTGAATACATGTTACATACATGGGAAGGAATTTAAATTTCTTCTCAGCTTCTTACCAAACGAGTAAACGTAAACGATTTTGGAAAAACAGTGAGTTAAGGGTTTCTATAGCGACAGGCTATTCGTTATCACTTTCTAGGGCATAGGCGAGAAGAAGGTAAAGACGAAAAATTGCATAATGAGGAACTGCGTAATACCAACTCTTCATTGGAAGTTACTAGACTGATCAAACAGAGGAGGATGGGATGGAAGGGACATAGGAGAAATTAATGCATATACGGAAATGAAACATGTCTACAGAATTTGGCCGTAAAATCGAAAGTGATCACTTCAGAGACCTAGGAATATACAATGAGGGTAATATTAAAAGGGATCTTAAGTAAACATGGACTGCTTGGCTCAGTGCAGGTTCTAGTGGCTGCTACCTTTGTAGACGAAGATTTATCTGATTCCATAAAATGCGGAACATGTTTCAATTTGCTGATAAATAAGGACATTTTCTTGCAGTTCCTAGTTTATTAAGTAGCTATTGTCAATTAATATGCCCCTTGTTTCCATTCTTCGAGAAATATGCTTTGTGACTGTCCGACAGAAATTTTCTACTTTTTTAGTAAGGGCCAAATCATCATGACATACGGCTTTATGAAGCCAATTTCCCGAATTTTTAACTAAGTTTTGTTCTAAGTTACTGTTCATTTGTCTCTAAGTTATAACTTACGTGTCATACATTTTACACATGGAAGTAATCTACATTGCTTATTGATTTGTTGTTTTTTTAATCTAAGATTTTCCTTTCAAAAGAAAATTATTTCCAAATTATGTTTCAACGCATCCGTCTATTCACTGGCTGTTTATTGTTCATCATAGATAATAAACCTAATTACTACAATTTACGATTTAGTTATAACACAATTAGCATAAAGAACTTAATTATCAACGTAATGTGCTGAAAACAGAAGTTCGGAAAAAAAAGTGTAATTTTAAGGTGATTAATCCCGCTGTGTTGTAGTAAGAAAAGTAAACCAATAATATAAAATAAAAGACGAGGGTTTAACGACTGTAATATTAAAATGTATAAAAAAAAACTCAACTCTCGATCTCGAACTTGTTACATCAGTTCATTTTGTCTAATTTCAAAGTTGTGACCGAAAAAATACATCAGTATTCAGTGGATTTGAAGTAACTGTATATACGGGCAAAATACGTGATAAAAATCGTAAATGTGGAAATGGGATCATATCGAATGTGCAGAGGTGAAATGCTTGTTAACAATTGGTGGCATTACAGCAGAAATACGCGATTTCGGAATTTATAATTAAATTTAAAAATTAGACAGATGTCAAGAGCAGTGTGTTATTTTAACCCTTCGAAGAGTGAAAAAAACCGAAAGTAGTTGTGTAATTAATGTTCCCTGTGAATAAAAATCCAACAGATGCAACAGTTTGCAAATATTTATTCACTGCAAAACTACTCTACATGTTTCGGGTGTTACAGCACCCATTAAAAAATGTACCCGCAGCCTCCGGTACAGGTCATACTACTTGTACCGGAGGCTGCAGGTTCAGTTTTTAACCCTTTGGCGCCTGATGCTGTGACACCCGAAACATGTAGAGTAGTTTTGCAGTGAATAAATATCTGCATGCTATTGCATCTGTTGGATTTTTATTCACATTGAATTACGATGCACGGAACCACGAGCTTAAAATTTAATGTTCCCTGATTAACGAAAGGCCACTGCTTTTGGAAGTTTCCCAGGCTTCGCTTATTTGTTATGTGGGAAGAGTAACATAAATACAGGCAAGCATGGAACATGGGGAGGAAAATACTGACAGACAAAACCGACGTTCTCGGAGGAAAACCTGTACCTATGCCACTTCGTTCACCACAAATGCCACAGGGATTGGCCTGGGACTGAACACTGCTTTTTTTTTTCTCTGACAAACCGTAGACTCAGCACCTGACCCATGGCATGGCAGGTGAAAACTAAAGCGACTCTCAATTATGGATAAGAATTCAGTTTGTACCTCAGAGAGAACACATTGTGTAATCATGAAAATTACAAAAATAGGTCACCGAGTGCTGCATAAGGAACTAACGGCCATTTATTGTTAGAATCAAACGCAATATACATATATACTGCGTGGAGCAATATGCAAAGTTTGTGTTGTCAAATTGGGCAGTGCACATATTATTCTCAAGGTTTTAAATGGTTAATATTTTCGCTATTACTGGGAAAGAGGATACCAGCTTTGTATTCCTTTAACATATTTCCTTCAAGCAATCGTCAGAAGTAGCCCTAAATCCCAAACCCCTACTCCTCCAAACTACGCCCATACCCTGGTCTAATACAGTCAGATACCTAGGAATCCTTCTAGACTCCAAACTCTTATTCTCCAACCACCTACTAAACGCCCGTCACAGAGC
>Ga0123355_10018480_pt1 | contig 11060 bp, 8 predicted proteins | sample TergutEmb28metaG_3_FD_89872 | JGI IMG/M metagenome (GOLD analysis project Ga0123355, IMG submission 89872) | Embiratermes neotenicus P1 segment gut microbial communities from Petit-Saut dam, French Guiana - Emb289 P1 | ecosystem: Host-associated > Arthropoda: Insects > Digestive system > Gut ...
CAGTGGGGAGGTAAGATGTGGAGTGGGAATGAGATCTCGCATGTTGTGTAGGATGGGTGGTGTAGGTACACGAATTCTGCTATTTTCTATTCTAGGTTAATATAGTTGGATCTATGGTATCATCTTATGTTAGTAGAGGTTATATGTACATGCACATTTGCCTTATAAAATATATACAGTGTGCAACTTATATAAATGTAGTATCTATTGTTATGTCACGGTCGTCGCATCCAGGGGCAAAGCGCCTTGATATGAAGTTACGTTGTCGCTTCGTGCAAGAGGAAGGGAATAAAACCACGATACCTCGGGCCGCCCAGCCTCCAGCGAAGTCACTGTACTGACAGAGCCACCGCACCGAGTACGGACAAAATGCGTTATTAACGATCGGGCATTATGGAGAGTACACTACAAGGACATGAACTGGCTGTCCATTTACAGTGATCACCATCTGCAACCATTATGCAGTATGCAGCTATGTAACGTAGCCCCGTTCCGTCATACAGGGTGTTTCTTTTATTGCTTCCCCAAGCACGGGGGCTTCATCGCATGGAAAGCCTGCATATGCCGAGAAATGCCGTGACACCTGTCGTGCTAGAGGAAATGGTAAAAGAGGCACCCTCTGTGTTCGTGTAGGCAAATAAGGTATCCTACAGAAGTCTGCAAAATTCCAAACACAGACCTTCCCACATCGCCGATCTTCAGCACGAAATATCACGAGATCGCAGTGTCGCCATGTTGGTATCACTGACGACTACAACGACCAAATGGAAAGGATTCCATTCACCTCGTATTTCAAGCAAATCGGTCAGCGTGTTTTTGTTTAAGGATGCCTTCGACAAAAGAGATTACGGAGCGTCAAGGCAAGATAACGGTCAGTACGAAGCAATGGCGGACTGATATTGACAGGGAAAAATAGAAGTAATGGAAGGAAAACGTGTGTCAATGTCACTCTGTCCACAACAAATGTCACGCGGACTGGCCTGGGATCGAAGACGAGCCACAAGCAGACAGAGACACATCCGGCTTATGGGAATCCGAAGACGGGGGGGTGAAACAAAATGGCGGTACTTCGGAAGAACGGTCTGCGATTTGGGCTCCAGTGACGTCACGCAGCGAACACGGTATCAGGTTCGCGACGGCAATCGGTGGGATATTCACATATAACGTGGCCACAATGAGCCACCGTCTGGCGCCTTTCATCCACAATGTCCGCTACAAGAATCCTGAAACTATTTTGCCCTGACGATGGAAGCGGCAGGTTTCTCCGAAACAACATTACACACGTACCGAACTGAGCGACATCACTTTCAAGAGGGCAGGTGTGTCAAGACCGCTGCGTAAACCAACAACACCGCATTTTGACACAACAAATCACAACGGTCACCGCGCACCGCCTTCTGGAACGTTTAAACGCTCTGAAGAGTTCGCACCAAGACAATGTACGTAGAACGCAATATTGAGGGGCGTTCGTGCAACCGTTGTTGCAGTGGGAAGGCAATAAGTGTTACATATTCTGAGTGTGTTTCTGTAGCCTTAGGTATCCAGCATGCAATGCGCATGCGCCGTATTATATTGTCTTCTGTGGCCTGTCTGGCTGCACAGTATTCTTCCACATTATCTCATAAACGGCACGACTTTCGAAAAAAAGGTTACTGGACACTTTGGTGTGGTGTTCAGTGTGTGTTTTGATTTTCTCTACAACTTTTGTCTGAATCATTTCTCGTTCTAAAAAGAAATGAGCGAGATATGATCAAAAATGTATAATGGTCTGCATGTACAGTACTGTTATTCTCGTCAGATTTTAATGACACATGAAATTTAGCGACAGATTTTCGAAAAACACTCAAACATCAAATTTCATTAAATCCGTCCAGTGGCAGTCCAGTTGTTCCATGCGGACGGACGGACAGACAGACATGACGAAGCTAAGAGTCCCTTGACGCACTTTTGCGAACGCGCCTAAAAACAGGCAATTATTTCCCTAACCAATAAAAAAACCGGCTGGTCTTTGTAACGGAAACGTTGTATTTACTGCAAGGTATGAACTAAAAACGAAATCCGCTCTTCCTGGCGGCCATGCACTGGCTCGTGCGGCCAGTCGCCCTTCTCTCACCACGAAGGCCCAATCAGTCCACGTCCGATTTGTAGCGCAGAAAGTGGCACAGGGAAATGTTTTTCTCCGAGTACGTCGGTTTTCTTCTGTCGGTATCATTCCGCCATTGCTCCATAATCATGTCCTGTTGTCACAAGCTTACGAGGGCGTAGTCTGGGATTCTCAGCGCAGCGCTCTTTCGATTATCGGACGAGCATCGGACAGCCTTAGCGTCGGCCTGCAGCAGTTACCTGAGCAATCCCATGTTGCCACTTCCGTGTGCCTTCACAAAGCGAAACCTTCCAAAACAGAAGACAATAGACATGTGGTAACGTCTGACGTAGGACATTATATCGGACAAGTTCTTGTTCCATAAACGTTTCGGGAGATTGCTATTTTTACCAGCGACTGCCACTATACCCACCTGTTTATTTAAAGTTTATCACGTTTCTTAAGCCTCCAACCCGGTCACCAGACCGTCCGCACATTTACGCAGCGTCGAATTTAATAAGGCGTCGTTGTCTGTTCGCTGCATTGAAATGGCGTGAGAATTCTCAGAGAGATCCAGAAAAATTAGAAGATTACCGTCATTTGTTATAGGGGTACCAACATGTGAAATATGAGTTTCTCTCAGCGGTATTGCCACTCTTCTAGCATGTTAGGAGTGTTGGTCGGTAAAGGGTTCCCTGGGTTTTGAAGGAAACAAATTCCTTTGATCTAACGTCGGAACGTTTTTACCCAACGACAGACGCTTAAATCGACGTTTCAGAGATCTTGTAGTTGTGCAGAGTACTGTTAAAGTCTCTACCACCCTGAACAAGGACCCAAATGGTTGTGGCGAAACCAAGGCACCGTCTACCAAACTAGGCGGTGTCACGCCGTAGCCTATACAGCCGGGGGAGAAACACTTTTTGCGCACTGCTCATATCAAGTGTGAATATTTTACGAAACAAATAGAAAGATAACATTAAGATATATACGAGATATTTTGTGGGGACACAGCGCACACTGTGCAGCGCGTTCTAAAAGTAGAGCAAGCACCCTTGCTGCCACACATGGGGCGCCACGCTGTTCAAGACAAGGGTACAGTTCAAGCCTCACCAACGCCACAGAGCATCCAGATCAGCCGGTAGCTCGGTACGGTCTCGAACCCCGTACCTTCGCAGCACCGGCGCGCACTGTCACCTGTTTGGTCGCGATAAAACGACAGATTTGTGGCGACAAAACTACGTGTCAAACGATTTCTCAACACACGGACATTGCCTGGTTCTGTTTCTGCTCCCCACAGCACACGTGACAGCAGCACGTGCAGCGATCAGCTACGTCACACGTAAACAGCTTGTGTCTACACACACGTGACATCGTCATCAAAAAGGCCTGAATTTTTCATGTTGCATTTGGTCATCAAGGGGCAGAACGAAATGTCAAGATAAAACAGTAGATAACCGGTGTCAAATCGTTCTCTATACATATCGGTTCCGTCACCCCGACGTACGATAAAGCCATTACAAAATACACTTGTCAATACAGAAACTGCAGTCTGCACGGGACGACAGCAATCATGGCGTCCGTCCGTAACGCAGTGCACTGCAGATAAGGCACTGAACTCACAGCCCTGCTCGCAGTCACTGCAAACACTGTCGTCAGAAACACTCAGCGCCGAAAGTTCGGTGTGACTGGGTTACACTGACTGGGAGGATTTGGATACATGAGTTGTTTAACGACGCTCTTACATGCAAAGATTAGCGTCCGTGACAGACGAGTGCATGAACCAATACGAAGCACTGGCGGAGTGACAAAGAGGTGGGGGGAGCGAATTAATCGGAGAAACAGCTGTTCCTTCCATGGAATAGCTGGAGGCAGGAGCTGGGCAGGCCATGGCACTTTGCAATACATTGCAAGAAAGCCATTTTAGCCTAGTCCCAGTACTACCCCGGCACTTCCCTGGGCGGAGTGTAGGAAACAAACGAAACACGTCGCTCCAGACCAGACACGTGCCTGGCACACAGGGTACGTCCGCGATGCACAACTGCGGGATGGCAATGTGCACTGGTCTTGAGGCTGACGTTCTTTATATACAGCGCTGTTTCAGCACTTTTACTACGAGCTGCAGCTGCATCGGCTGAATTAGCCTACGTCGGCACTGTACAAGCTGCAAATGGGTCAGATCTCGCCCTTAAAACAAATTTCTTCTCCGCATACAGATTGCTGTCTGTCAATATTTTTATCTGTTAACCGACAATTGCCCCTTGCGGCCGAAACATGCTGCATGTTTGAATATATTAATTAACAAACCAGTAAGTGTGCAGTGGATAACGGTTTATGGATCACCTTCGCGATCACTAAACTGACTGAGCTACCCCACCCCCTACTATAGGTGTACATAGTAAACGTCAAAACAGGAACTAAGACAGAGGGGGTAATTCATCTGAAGATCTTACGTTCACGTACCGGCAGGTGCAAACTGCCGTCTGCATTTCTCGATACGCCGAGAGTGCGTGGCAGAGCGAGCATTCTGAGAACTCAAGATGGCTCTGTTCCAGATAATGAAAGTCTTGCAGAGAATTAAATGTAATGGTCACAATGCAGCTATGAATAACACCGCCACCGCCGCCACCACCACCACCACCACCACCACCATCCTCTTCCGACTTCCAATTTGTTAGGGTATGGAAAGGGTTGTCAGAACGGACAGAGGGTTGGTCTTGATCAGATCGATAGTGATATCGCGTATCTCGTCAGGGGTGCCAAGCGCCAGGCCTGTCAGTGCGCTGCCCACTGCCTGGTTCCAGAACTGTTCCTGGGTGGCACAGTTCCAGAGGTCTTTCTGGAACTGTCCGTCTCAAATCGCACAAAAGCACACTTCCTGTCCAGCGCTGCAAACGATAGCAGGTTCTGAACACTGCTGTCTCCACCACCCACATCTATGTAAGCTGCTCAAAACATCGGTGCGCTGACACCAGACCACACGGCGTAGACAGCAGCATTCTGTTTTTGCTTCTCCCCAAAACGCTCGTTTCATATCCTAACGCTAACCGATTCTCTCTCTCTCTCTCTCTCTCTCTCTGGTCTGCTGACATCAGGAATTGCCACTGAATTTTCCCTCCTCAATAAAAATCGTCCATATTTCACATCCATATTTGACACTTCTCACAGCCCACGCTTCACACACAAGGTCCCCACTTTACACACACGGTTCACACTTCACACACACGGTCCCCACTTCGCACGCGCGATCCACACTTCACACATACGGTCCTCACTTCACATACACAGGGTCAACGCTTCACATACACACGGTCCACACTTTACACACACGGTCCCGCCTTCACGCACACGGTCCACACTTCACACGTGCGCGGTCCACACTTCACACACAAGGTCCCCACTTCACATACTCACGGTCCACACTTCACACCCTACAGTTTACCACTCTGTTATTTTACAATTATCCATAACTCTGTTACATCATTACTTACATATTTACATAAACAATGGCTTCATTAGGTTCGACATATGTTTTATGTGTTACTCCCTAAGGATGGAACATCACATGTATGTATGTATGTATGTATGTATGTATGTGATGTACATAATTTGTATGTGCCAGCAGTTCGCATGTCAGCATGATACACTGCACGGCACAAAGAGTGTCACAGCAGTTCCTGTCCGGAACCTGCATAGTCAGTTCCTGCTGCAGCACAGCACAGCAGAGCGCAGGTTCCTACGTTTCACTGCAAGCTGGTTACTGGTTCGACAGACTTCACCGCAATTCTGCAGACGGCAGTGTGTCTGTCGTCCTTCCTGCCGACAGTCACATTCCTCCTCCGAGTGCCACCGCTGGAAGCAGCTCACTCTCTGCAGCGCCTAATGGCGCCCTCACAGGCTTTCATTCAAGGGATTAAATAGACGGTACCAGTTCAAAACTGTAGGGTGGGTGCGGCAGCACTTGTGCCGACGTCAGTTGCCGTGGAGGAGCGACACATCAAACATTTTGCGGGACGAACATTCGTACTGCTTCGTGTTTCAGTACAGCCGGCGGAGTGCGCTCTTGTTACCCTCTGGGCAAGCAGCTCACAACAACGACCACTCAGCGGTCTGTCAGCAAGTGCTGCCCCCACCCCCAATTCCAACTTCCATACCACCTGCCACCCTTCGCCGAACAGCGCGCACATACACAGCAGCTTCAGCACACTCCTTGAGCAAACGTACGTGTATGCAAGACCCTTGTTTCCACCGCACGTCAGTCAACTGCAGCACTGCCATCTGTCGAGAGAAACTGTTCCGACTGATGGGCAATGGCGTGGAGCACAGTCCTTCTTGAGAAGCTGACCGGTTCTCAACTAGTCAAGAAATTCCCCGAATTTTGTTGAACCCGAAAGTCCATTAACGCGTGTATTAAGCGATCGCCACTTGTCCTTATCCTGAGCCAGATCAATCCGATCCATTCCACGTATGTCCCTGTTCCACTGCTTAGATCGTATCGAAGGATCAGTCCAGGTTCGAGGAACGTGTTAACTGTTTGCTAACAAGGCCAGTTTTTACGGCGCGAAGTACCGCGCACAAACCCCAAGCTGCAAGACCACCCCTTGTCGGCTGTCCGCGACTGTTTATTCAATATATTCGCAGATACCTTCCGTATTGCAGGCCGTTCCTCCATCCGCAACCTGCGAAAGGGCCATGCCGTGGTGACAGGGACCCACGTATCACGGGAGGCGGTGGTGAGTACAAACAAAACAATGCGTGCAGATAAAAGTACTGGACGCGTTACGTTCTGTCTGCGCCTATAATGTGTTACAGACCGGAATTACGTAATAAATTGCATTTGCTTTTAAGGTTGCGGTCTGTTGGGGTACGACATCGTGCAGTCTGATCCACAGGTACTGCCGTTTCGGAGCACTCTGCCATCTCGATTTACCCTACTGACCCAGTGTCAACTCGTCATTAGTATAACAGCACGGTCGATCCTGCAGCACGCTGCTTTGTCCGACCCACATTGCGATCACTGCCGGTCCTTCTCGCTACTGTTCCTTACAATATCGGCACTGAACAATGTTTCCTATAGGTCGCTCCCCTGACACACCCACGCAATTTCGCGGATCCTTCCGACTCACCCTGTACGATGCACATCGATTCACGGTCGGCAGAAATCCCGGAAGGTGCACACTGACTTCCGGCGAACACAATCGAGGGCCAGTAAATCCTTCGCCGTCACAGACATTAGTAATTGTCAGGACATTGTCAAATGACGTCATCGCTTTACCTGTCCGTCTGCACTTTGGTTGTTCAGAAACTGCGAACTGCGGAATGCAGACAGCACAAGTGACGACGGTAACAAGGAACAGTGTCGACACGACACGTGAAGTGACACCGCGCACGTCTACGTGCAACGTCTTACACCTGCGATAAATTTAAACTTTCCTTTTCCAGACAGTCCGAACCCATGCTTAGGGGGGGGGGCTATGTATAATCCCTTTGTCTGTCCGTCCGTCCGCATACACACTGCAAGAACTCGACAGCCGGACGAGCAGATTTTCATTGAAGGTAACGTCACATCAACTGTCAATTACAGTCGGACAGAACATAAGACGGCCAATCTGTTAATTGGACGCCTGCCGCCTGACTAGCTGCGTGCTGCAGACATGAACAGTACACATACTGCGCGTGCAGCATACAATGTCCACAGCCACACACAACGAAATGCTGTCTAGCTACTGGTTTCGACCCCCAGCATGGGTCATCATCAGGTCGATTGCACCAGAACACGAAAGTACACAAGCTGAGCACCAACGGGGATGGTTCATGTATAAGGACTGTCCCTTTCTTTCAAGACAAGAACAGATACGTAAGAAACACTTCGAAACTGATACATTCGTCATTTGGTGGTTCTCTAGAAGCCACTGCAACAAATTGCGCAAGGAAACATGCAGCTGCATTCATTCTTAACCGCCACAGAATATGGAGATGATTGGTCAGCCTCACGCCCTGGCCGCTTTAACTATGCAGAAACAGCTATCGGCAAAGTCGACGAGAGGGAGGGTGGAGGAAGCTGGTACGAATTACCGGGGCCCGGCGGGCCGGAAGGGGTCCGGAGCCCCACTATGTTGCATATGTTTTTGTCTCTCTCGGCAGTGTAATTATCTGCCGACTGTACCAATTAACCCTCTCAGACCAACCCAAAGTCACTCTGCAGATGACTGTCTGGCTGATTTAGTGTAAAGACTTTTAACTCGCCCACCCTTGCTGGAGTCCCGATCAGGCCCTCGGTGTGCGTAGATAAGGGCCCGTTGGCACCCAGGGCCTGCCTAGGCAATTTGGTGCCGGAATATGAAGCCCTGACCATCCAGCCCGTAGCTTAGTTACTGTACAGATGACACCAGCCCCTCTCATGCTGCATAACGAATAACTGAAAATGGTTTCGAAAATGGTCCAAAATGGGGCGTCTTCCAGAAAGTGCCCTAATTAGTAAGGCATCTAATGCATGTATGTATGTGTGCATATGTGTGTGTGTGTGTGTGTGTGCGCGCGCGTGTGTGTGTGTATGTGCGTATGTGTGTGTGTGTGTGTGTGTGTATCCACAGCGATAAACAGGCGTTTGTTTCACGCCCTCCGCGCTGTTCTCTACTGCCACAGCCTTACGACGCACCAACACGCACATTGAGTCATAATGTCAACAGACAGTGTGACAGTGACGTACTGTCTGCTCTGTGGCACAACTCATACTAGTGATAATCACTTGTTTACAGTTCACATGATGGCGGCCTTGACAAGTCTGCTGAGCTAAGCGTGAAACACTTTACAAAAACTCGTATTTATCAGCTCTTCGCTGACAATTGTCAGTTTCGCCGCACAGTATTTACAACTGGGGTTCAAAATTTAGCATTTGCTAATCCAAATTACGGAACCAGTAAGACAGCGAATGCGCACTGTCTCCCCTCCAGCAACGTCGCACGTCGCGGTACCTACAGTGGCGTGACACAGGACTACCTGACTCTGAAACTGAAGACGGACAGCACTGGAGCAGAGACAGGATCGGTCAAGGCAAGTCCTTTTGTTTAGGGAGTTCCCTGTCTTGAAATTCCCCTGCAGTAACCAGGAAGTGACGTCACTGTCAGCAAGCCCGTCAATTTACTGCAGGATAACCGAGGCGCTTCGGAGGCAGGGCGCTGACAGTCGCCAGCATTTACAGTAGCGAAATGAGTAGCCAATCAGCAACGTTCGTACAACTACTGCGCTCTTCTGTGTCGTAAGGCGTAATCCGGCAGAAGGTTACCGACGCTGGGGAGGCACTTAACCGTTACTTCTGTCCTGAAGATGGAAGCACAATGTTCATCCGAAACTCTGGCAGCCTGATGTAACCGTATCAGTTCTATCAAGTATGCAACTAAAACTGTAGATACACACAAACAGAACTTTGTCAGTTTTGAATCTACACCAACAACGGGACAACAGAAATATAAAATAGCCACGTGCCATTGATCATTGTCATCCCTGTCTCACCATGTAAGAGACTGTTACCTCCATCCTCGCCATGAGACGGTTACCCCAGTCGCACCATGCAAGTGACTGTTAACCCAGACCTACCGTGGGACTGTTACTCCAGTCTCACCATCTAAATGACCGTTACCCAACTCCCATGTAAGTGACTGTTACCCCACTCCAACCAAGTAAGTGACTGTTAACCCCAGTCTCACCATCTAAGTGACTGTTCCCCAATCGTACCATGTGACTTATCACAGTCCCACCATGTTAAGTAATTGTTACCCCAGTCCCCCATGTAAGTGACTGTTAACCCAGTCCCACTACGTGACTCTTACCCCAGTCTCACGATTAAGTGACTGCTACCCCAGTCTCACCATCTAAGTGACTGTTACTCCAGTCTCACTATCTAAGTGAGTGTTACCCCAGTCCCACCAAGTAAGTGACTGTTACCCCAGTCTCACCATCTGAGTGACTGTTACCCCAGTCTCACCATCTAAGTGACTGTTACCCCAGTCTCACCATCTAAGTGACTGTTACGCCATTCCCACCATCTAAGTGACTTACCCCAGTCTCACCACCTAAGTGACTGTTATCCCAGTCTCGCCATCTAAGTGACTGTTACCCCGTCCCGCCATCTAAGTGACTGTTACCCCAGTCTCACCATCTAAGCGATGGTTACCCCAGTCCCACCATCTAAGTGACTTACCCCAGTCTCCCCATCTAAGTGACTGCTGCCCCAGTCTCGCCATCTAAGTGACTTACCCCAGTCCCACCATCTAAGTGACTTACCCCAGTCTCACCACCTAAGTGACTTACCCCAGTCTCGCCATCTAAGTGACTGCTGCCCCAGTCTCGCCATCTAAGTGACTGTTACCCCCGTCCCGCCATCTAAGTGACTGTTACCCCAGTCCCACCATCTAAGTGACTTACCCCAGTCTCACCACCTAAGTGACTGTTACCCCAGTCTCGCCATCTAAGTGACTGTTGCCCCAGTCTCGCCATCTAAGTGACTGTTACCCATTCTCACCATCTAAGTGACTGCTGCCCCAGTCTCGCCATCTACGTGACTGTTACCCCATTCTCGCCATCTAAGTGACTGTTACCCCATTCTCACCATCTAAGTGACTACTGCCCCAGTCTCGCCATCTAAGTGACTGTTACCCCATTCTCACCATCTAAGTGACTGCTGCCCCATTCTCGCCATCTAAGTGACTGTTGCCCCAGTCTCGCCATCTAAGTGACTGTTACCCCATTCTCACCATCTAAGTGACTGTTACCCCATTCTCACCATCTAAGTGACTGCTGCCCCAGTCTCGCCATCTAAGTGACTGTTACCCTATTCTCACCATCTAAGTGACTGTTACCCATTCTCGCCATCTAAATGACTGCTGCCCAGTCTCGCCATCTAAGTGACTGTTACCCCATTCTCACCATCTAAGTGACTGTTACCCATTCTCACCATCTAAGTGACTACTGCCCCAGTCTC
>Ga0123355_10018481_pt1 | contig 11060 bp, 13 predicted proteins | sample TergutEmb28metaG_3_FD_89872 | JGI IMG/M metagenome (GOLD analysis project Ga0123355, IMG submission 89872) | Embiratermes neotenicus P1 segment gut microbial communities from Petit-Saut dam, French Guiana - Emb289 P1 | ecosystem: Host-associated > Arthropoda: Insects > Digestive system > Gut ...
CACGACTGAATTAAGTGTAGATGTTATTTCAGACACAAATATAGAGCACGCATTTGCTGATGAAGATTCTGCATTTCGCATACATCAGGTGTTGCACAACTTGGACGAACCTTATAAAGAAGTGTTTCAACTTCGTGTATTTGGTGAACTGTCGTTTTTGAAAATCGGCTTATTGTTCGGCAAAACAGAAAATTGGGCTCGAGTTACGCATCACCGCGCCCGCCTAAAAATTCAGGAAAGAGTTCAGTTTGAATAAATTCAAACTAAACGAGAGAATGTGCCAATTGCGCTCCTACGGAAGCACAATTGATGCACGAAATGACCATCCCTCTGCATGGTCGTTTTGTGCCTAAAGATTTTTGAAAGGAATGGTCATACAAAATGAAAATTTCATGTGATGTTATTTCAGATTTACTACCTCTCTATCACGACGGGGTATGTAATGAAGCCAGTAGAAAGCTTGTTGAGGAGCACTTAGCTGAATGTGATACATGTGTAGCTATGCTCGCAAAACTCAACGACAACCGTATCGACAACCAAATAAGTGCAGAACGAGAGGATGTTGTTCAACACCACGCAAAAGCAGTTAAGAGAAAGTCCCTTGTCGTAGGAACCATTATCGCTTCAATTCTGATGATTCCCGTGCTAACCACATTTATTGTCAACCTTGCAACAGCCGGAGCATTAGACTGGTTCTTCATTGTTATAACCTCATTGATGGTATTTGCCTCGGTCACAGTAGTTCCTCTAGTGGTTGAAAAGAATAAAGGTATTTGGACGCTAGGCAGTTTTACCGGAAGTTTGCTCCTGCTATTTCTTACAATCAATATATTTAATAACCAGAGCTGGTTCTTTATTGCAACAATTCCGACTATATTTGGACTTTCAATCTTTTTTTCTCCATATGTAATCAGAAAACTGCCCCTTACAGGGTTTGCTTCGCATCATAAAGGTCTTTTAACTATGGCCGTCAACACAATATTATTATATGCAACCATTATCGTCAGCGGACTTTTCACAGGTGGTAGTGCAGAGTATTGGCGTGTATCGTTACTTATTACCTCTGCATGTTTGATATACCCATGGGCATTATTTTTGATAATACGATACATCAGAACTAACAAGCTTGTAAGAGCTGGTATATGCGTTTTTATTAGTGGCATATTCCTTGCGATTGTAGAAGATATCGTTATGTGGGTTCTGTATGGCACATGGCAATCAATCATCACCAGTGCAAATCCTTTTAGTTGGGACGTACATATGATTAACGCAAATGTTAATTTGCTAACTCTGCTCGTATGCTGTGCTGTAGGCGGCGCATTGACAGCAATCGGTTTGTCACGTAGGAATAGAAACTAATTATAATATCAACACGCTACACGCTATTAATAAAACAACATCCTTGTGTATTTTCACACAGGGATGTTGTTTTAATAATTTTTCTATTCACACAACAATATTCATGTGGTACAATTTGGAAGTCAACAAAAATTTTTACAAATGGAGCGATAAAATTTGAAATATACAACCTACATCTTTGACTTTGATTTTACCCTAGCAGATGCGAGTACCGGCATTATTGAATGCGTCAATTATTCACTCAAAAAACTTGGTTTTCAAGAAAGAACCGATGACAAAATCAGATTAACCATCGGCATGACTTTGCGTGATATTTTCACTAATTTGACAGGTGTGAAAGACAAACATCTTGCAGATCTTTTTGTTTCACATTTCGTAAATTTAGCAGACAAAATCATGACGGACAATACATTTTTATTCGATGACACCGTAGGCACCTTGCGTTTTCTAAAGAAAAGTGGTTGCAAAACTGCCATTGTTTCAACAAAATATCGTTATAGAATAGAGGAAGCATTGGAAAAGTATGATATATCTGAACTGTTGGACTATGTCATTGGCTTAGAAGATGTCGATACTAGCAAGCCCTCTCCGGAAGGCTTACTAAAAGCTATTGAGCATTTGGGTGCTAAAAATTCTTCTGTGTTATACATTGGCGATAACGTAATTGACGCAAATACCGCAAAAAATGCAAACATCGATTTCGGCGCGGTCACAACAGGCACAACCACAGTAAGCGAGTTTCAGGATTTACCTCATGTCTATATTGCAAAAAATTTGACTGAACTAATCGAGCTAACAAAATAGTATATCAGAAAGGGCTTTTTGGGATTATGAAAGCAAAGAATAAAACATGGTCGATCGCCAAAGAAATGCTGTTCCTATACCTCGCCACTTCTAAAATTTTATATTGGTTCAACACAATTATGCAAACAACACTGGATGGTTTTGATGCTAATATCATTGAGCTTGTATTAAATCGCTTTTTCCAACAAGACATGCTTATCATTCTTGCAATTATTGCCTTTCTCGTGATAGAGAAAATTACAAAGAAAATAATTTTACAATATGTCATCCTATATGTATTCTTACTTTCAGCCGCATTCCTTCAAATCTGGATAGTGCAACACTTTGTGGGACCAATACAAATGTTCGACGGAGGCGTGGCAGGCATTCTTATAAGCATCGGATATTTGGGATTCTTTATATACTTCACAGCAGGATTTGCAGCAATCGCAATCGCACTCATCGTAAAAGATCGCTTTAAAAGTGCAGACAAAAAATCAACTGAAATCAATTCCAATGAGGCCATGAATGATTTTTCAAATGCTTTGGTTTGCGATTCATGCAAAGATGAACTTCGCGACAAATTAAGTCTGTTCGGTCAATTTGTCGGCGAATGGGAGTTTGAGGGAATTCTCGGAAAGGACACACCTGAAGAGCAACGTATCCCTGGTGAATGGATTTTTTCGTGGATTTTAGATGGCACAGCAGTACAAGATGTATTCATCTGCCCTTCTAGAAAAGAATGTGAAAAAAATCCAAACCCGAATGCTGAATATGGCACGACAATGCGTTTTTATAATCAAGCAACAGATGCATGGGATATGTTCTACGGTCTTTCCGGTGCAACACATATTTTAGAAGGCAAACAGGTCGGAGATCAAATTATTGTAAAAAACAAAAGTGAATCTGAAGGTTTGACTCAATGGGTATTTTCAGATATTAAACCGAACTCTTTTCATTGGCAAAACCAAACAAGCCATGATAATGGTATCACATGGAATGTGAATTTTGAGTTATCTGCACGGAGAAAATAAATTCAATTGAATTACAAAGCTACAAAAGCTATGTTATAATTAATCAAAATAAATGAAAATATGAGGGTTTAAATGGGAAAGAAGCAATTTTCTATAGCTAAATATGGCGCACTTTTACTAATCACCGCCACATTGTTACTCGCAGTAATCGTCGGATCAGTCGATATAATACGTGAAAACAGCAGAGAGACCGGGGCGTTTGATCCTGCAAATTTTACCACTAGACCGATCAGAGCAGTCTCAGAGGATACACCTCATGGAGAAATTTCTGTTGCCCACATTGAATTCATCAATGACAACTTTTATAATCGCATTCCATTTTCTTTTCTAGAATTATTTGCTGCTCAATGGATTGTAGAAGAACTTCTGTCTATGGGCTATACATGGGACGAGATTGAAGTGCAAGAATTTACATGGGAGGCATCCAGAGACACTTACCCTATGGAGTCAATAGAGCTATTTCCCGGTGTTGACTTTACAAGCATCTTATATACTGTTGGCGGAATGCCCTTTGTCCATCTAGATCTCAGAACCTCAGAACTCAGTCAAAATATAATCCTAACTGTCCCGGGACAAAGTCAGTGTGATACATTTATTGTCGTTGGCGCACACTATGATAGTGTCATGTACCCCGGTGCCAGCGATAATGCCTCCGGCACGGCTCTACTGTTAGAAAGTGCTCAACGTATGCGTTATTTGGATAATTATTATACAATAGTGTACGTATTTTTTGGAGCAGAAGAAGTTGGCATACTTGGAGCATTTTACTATGTCAATAACTGGAGCCAAGAAGAACATGATAACCTCTTATTTATGATAAATGCCGACGTTTTACTTGAAGGACCTGATCTTTTTTACATGGCATATGAATATACGCCCGCCTCGAACCACATAATAGAAACTTGGGATGAAATCGCTCAGAGGGTAAATATCGAGCATGATATAAACTTAATTTCATTTCCTCAAGGCGCTTTTCTCCCCAGTGATCAGCTGGCTTTTATTTACCATCACCACACCGTCATGGCTCTCGCTGGCTTAAATGCGGTACCCAATTGGAGCAATATGATTATGCCGTATGCAGCTATGAATATGAGTTCTGTACTACATTCACCTCGTGACGATTTCCATTACATTAACCGAACTTGGCCTGGAAGAATTGAAGCGAACATGCGTGGCTTCTCCATCTTTTTAGAAGAGCTGTTGCTCGCCGAATATTAAGAAAGAGGTGCCACATGACAAATAGTAATAAGATTTTTCGTTACATAACTTTCGGTTTGCAGCTTATCGCCATCGCTATGTTTTTCGTTGTGCCATTATTATTAGGTAGTAATGTTAGTCCATTTTGGCTTCTAATGGGAGTTATCCATGCAACCATGTTTGCTATTGTATTTTTTCGTAATGCTCGTACACGCACTGCTCTAAGCATAATTTTAACGATTTTGACCATTTTGTGGTGCATATTTGTACTCATTATGATATTGCTAGTTTTCATCTTAGAGACAGGCATTTATGGTCCAATGTCCTCACATGCACAATTTTTTACTTACTTTATAACATCTTTACTTGCCATTATTTTTGCATTGGCAGGTCCAAGACGATTTCCAGATTCCACAACAGCAGCTACACCATACCCGATGTATGCAAACCCGCCACAATCCGTATATACAAATAACCAATATCCTACGTACACAAATGCCCCACAATCCGGGTACACAAATAGCTCGCAACTCACATACACAAACGCACCGCAATCCACGAGCACAGAGAATAATTTCACAAATCACACGAGTTAATCATCTCGACATAATGTCACCCCTTCGAACTTGTCGAAACTCCTCAAATCCATACACGTACGCATGATTCCAAAAATATAGACTTTGTTCAGTGCGCATTGTTATTTTGTGAACTTGTTGGAGAATGCCGCACGGATGAAATTGAAAAATTGTACACGGAAACACTGCGCAAGCACATTAAGACAAGGAAGAAAATTGATGATATTACAACAACAAATTGACGATATCGCTTATTACCTAAAGACAAGTGATGTAATTGATTTTGGTTATCAACATTCGCATGAGATTATAGATTTATCTAATGGAATTAAAGCAAATTCTGAAAGTGAGATTGACTACATTAAAAAAACGTTCGAATACGTTAGAGACAGCATTTCTCATTCAGCAGATATTCGAGGAAGTGTAGTTACTTGCAGGGCTTCCGATGTATTAAAAGCAAAAGAGGGCATATGTTATGCAAAATCTCATTTATTAGCTGCGATGCTTCGATGTGTTCAAATTCCTACTGGTTTTTGCTATCAAAGGCTTATCCTAAACGACGAATCATCTCCACACCTCGTACTACACGGCTTAAATGCTGTGTATATTAGCAGTCTCGCAAAATGGATTAGGTTAGATGCAAGAGGTAACAAGCACGGTGTGAACGCTCAATTTTCTCTCGAACAAGAACAATTGGCGTTTACTGTACGAACTGAAAAAGGTGAGGAAGATATACCTATAATATTTGCGAATCCTGACGGCAACGTAGTTCGAGCTTTGACCGAGAGTAAAAACCTTGACGCATTATGGACAAATCTTCCTGCAGAACTCAGTCGTGCAGTTTAAGCACTCTTGGCAGTTGCCCACATCATAAATATTTTTGTTTTCTGTTTTATAAAGTGGACACACAGCTGTCTCGCTTATGCATTCACTATATCTGAAAGCGAAAAAAGTAAAAGGCTTTCATCTTGCTTGGCTTTGGAGATTAGACTTTCCGAAAAGTCAGATTTTGAAAAAAGAGCATATTGTATCGTTGCACCTTTATTTACAAAACCAGCATTTGCTCTTAGCTTTTCAAGTGCATCCAAATCCATATGGCTATTTCGGAATTTGCATTCACCTAAAATATATTGAGTTGACGTCATATCAATAGCTACCACGTCAACTTCTGCTTGTGTGCCATCTAACTTGCCCCACCATCTTCCAAGTTTTGTCACTCTAAATTCCAATGCATTTTGACGATTCAGTTTACGCAAAAACTCTCGACAGACTGATTCAAAAATCGGTGATGTGAACGCATTGAGCTGCGGAAACACAATGTGTTCAAATACGCCCTCTGCGTCCCCTACTTCAAAATCAGACATATATGGAAATACAAAGTGATACCAGAAACGAAAGAAATTATCTGTAATCCGGTATAGACCTCGTGTCGAGGTAGCACGCTCCTTCGTGCTTGCAGTCACGGGAAATTCACGTTCTAATATTTCAAGCTCCATCAGATTCCCCAAATAGACGCTAATTTTTGCTTTGTCCAATCCTGTTTTGGTGTAAATATCATTGAGTTTTGTATTCCCAAGTGCAACAGCCTCAATGATGGTATTATAGAACGCAGGCTCACGTAACTCTTGCCGAATAAGAAACTCAACCTCACTATACAAGGCACACCCTTTTGTCAGAACATGCTTGACTATGTTTTCATTCAATGGTAAATCAGGGTTAAACTGCTTCAAATAATGTGGAATACCTCCCAACACGGCATACGCAAGCATTTTATCTTCGCAGGAGTAATTTGGGAAAAACTTAATTGCATCATCAAATGGCAGTTCATTCATCTTGTATATGCCTGTTGCTCGGCCGTAGAGGGGATTTTTTTCAGACAAAAGTTTCTTTTCAATAAAACTCATCGCACTACCACAAAGGATAATCATGACATTTTCATCTTTTAGCGTTTCATCCCAGAGGATTTGTAAGATCGATGGAATAGATGGATTACCTTTGCACATATATGGAAATTCATCAATTACCAATAGTTTTTTTCCACCATCAGAAGGCAGTTCAAGAACCGCTTTTAGAGCAGTTTCCCAGTCCGAAAAAACGTCAAGGTATTGCGCCGCCGGAATGCCTGTTTGTAATATACGTTCAGAATAGCCTGCAAGTTGCTTTTCGTCTGATATTTCACGACATGAATAAAACACATGTGGTTTATTTGTGCAGAAATGTTGAAGCATTGCCGTTTTTCCAACACGGCGACGCCCATAAAGTACGATAAGTTGCCCACCTACTGCGGTATACTTGCTTTCTAAAAATGAAAGCTCTTGCTTACGACCAATAAACATATCACACCCACTTTCAAATCATGATTTTATTAATCGTGATTTGAAGTTATCGTACATTAAAAAAGCTTTCTTGTCAATAACATGTGTTTCATAAAGGAACATATTGGTCGGCAAGCTATCAAAATTAGGAGTTATATCACCATGTATAGTGCAGTAGTCCGTAGCGATGAATACATGCTCCGCTTACGTAACTTTGTAAGTGGTGAATACGGCATTAACGTCGATAGTATCGTAGCCACCAAACGTGGATTTTATGGTGAAACTTGGAAACTCCACACCCCTAATGCTCATTATTTCATGAAGTTGGTTTATTGTGACGAACATAAAAGTGTTTATGAGCAAAGCTTTCCAATAATCCAACATCTTTATGACCATGGTATTGATTTCATCAGCCAAATTGTAAAGACTGCGAGTGGACAATTGTCAACACGCTTTGACGGTGCAGTCGTTGGTGTTTTTGACTGGATTGATGGAGAAAATATAGAAACTAACGAAACAAAGATTCCTGAATACCAAATGCTGGCAAAAATATATACGATTCCATATGTTAGCCTTAATATCCAAAGAGAAGATTTTTCGAGCACATGTTCTGATGAGTTTTGGACACAGCAGCGCTCACTTAAGAACACAGAAGTTCTCTCACTACTTAATAAACATCACGACAAAATCAAGCACAGATCCGAAAGATTGATTCTCTTTTCAAAATTATGCCACAATGATAATACAGGATTTGTAATTACTCATGGTGACGCCGGAGGGAATTTTTTTGTTAGTAACAGCAAAAGCTATATTGTAGATTGGGATGGCGTTACTCTTACGCCCCCCGAAAGAGACGCATGGGTTATGTGCAGTCACGCTTGGGCACAGGATGCTTTCAATAGTGCATTGCGAGAAAACAATATTAACTATAGGCTGCGTCCTGAGCGACTTGCATACTATTGTTACCGTTTTTTCTTTTTCTATCTCAACTCATTTCTTTATGCAGGCACGGAAGCAGACATTATCGAGGAATATTTAGACGGATGGATTGAAAATAGTTTTTTATGGGCAGATGGTGTGAAATAATGCATTTATTTGCGATTTATTGTTGCTTTTCTTATGGTTCAGATTCTACAATTGCCGTCCGCGGCATTTTTCAGCTGAAATAGAGTCGATTTGTCAAAATACCGACTTTATGTATGCATATGAGAAACTATACAAAAGAAACGAAGCAGATATTAAAAAAGCGTTGGCAGATTTTGAAAGGGCTTGTGAACACACACCATTCGTGGGTGAAATCGCAGGAGAGCGTGAGCTGGTTGAACTTGTAAGTGCAAAAAGCTAACACGACACACAAGCGTCTACCTCATAAAAGTATGCTACTCATGCTGTTTGACGAGATGAAATGAATTCATCAATGTTCGCTACGATATATTTTTCACCAAAAGAGTGTAATACGTCATAAAAATTCGTGAGGTAATCAAAAACATCATACTGTATAAAAAGGTTAATGACTTCTTCCCCTTTCATGTGATGCTGGCTTTTATATCTTTCAAGGCAAAAAACCTTAAAATGTGCTGTGTTACTCATTGTTTGCCTCCTATCAAAACTCCGGAAGTATAAGTTGGCCTGTTTTAATTTCCTTGTCCAATATCTCGTATAGCTTCGAAACGCTGTAATGCCACACCTTAGTTTCTTCTTTTTCTAGATTCAAGTATAGTTTTGACGAATATAATTTCTCAATTGCAATATCTTCATCAAGATCAGTTTCTTCTATTATTTTTGCTACTAAACCGCTTGATATTGTTTGTAGTACAAGCTCAAATCGATTATGCTCCATCACTTACTCCCCACTTCTATTGATTTACTAAAACGACAAAAAGTAAGAGATTTTTCCGTATGAAATAAGATTTGATTGTATAGAGCATCCACTTTCAGTCGCTTAATAGCTTCTTCTTTACCGTATACACCATTTTCATAATATTGAACAACAGCATAAACTCTATCGTTTGCAACCGGTCCAATTACGATATCATATTGTGTTTCATCGTCACGACCACTGCGATTATTACAAACAAAATCAAACCACTCATCAGAGGGTTCATCAAAACGAATAATAACCAGTTCACGTTTTGCCGCTTCGAAGTCAAATTCGTAAACTGATAAAACCGGAATTTTGGGTTCTCTACGTTCACAAACGATTTCACTCCATCTAACCGCTTGCTCTTTGTTGGATGTAGTATAAAAGCCCGTTCCGAAATCAAGCATACGCTCACTTTGTAGAATTTTAGGTTGCTCAACAACAACATTACTTCCATGATAAATAATCATTAGCTACCTCTGAATTTTATCATATTGTGTATTTAATATATCAATAAAGTCATTTTAGCAAATATCTTGCTTTACGACAAGATATATTTGTTTCCAGATATACTAACTTTTTTTGTTTGTTGTAAAGCAAAGAGATAGTCAATGAATCTGTTGTTAATATCGCAGGATTAAACATTTCAACAGAAGATAATTAAGTAACCATCATTTAGGTGATGGGTACAATTTTCCTCGACAAGCGGTGAGTTAAATCTACCGCTTCGTTGAAACGCTTGATATAATGACGCACTCGGTGCGGGAACAATGATCTCTTGTTTTAAAGTGGACATACAGTTGTCTTATTGGGCATGATATACTAGTCGCAGTAAATCAGAAATGTTAATAATACTGAATCAAATAGGAGAAATGAAATGACTGAATTAACTTCTTTGCGTAATATCGGGAAAGAACTAGAGAAAAAATTAAAAGCTGTTGATATTTCAACAGCAGAAGAATTAAAAAGTATTGGTAGCAAAGAAGCCTTCGTTCGGCTAAAATTACGTGATCAGTACATATGCCTTGTCCACCTTTATGCTCTTGAAGGAGCGATTTCTGACATTGATTTTAATCAATTAGCTGAGGAAACAAAACAAGACTTAAAAAAGCATAGCGATAGTTTTAAATAAGAAGTATACAATAACAAATTTATATAAGTTTTATGGACAGGATTGGAGATATCAGTCCTGTCCATTTTTTTACTACATTGATGCTAGTGGATTTTTAATATGATTTGGAACATCAATTCTAAACATTCGGCAATAATCTTTTTGTGACTCAATTTCGCATTGCGCAACCAACTTGAAAAATAATGTATCACTTGGTGCGCTTCCACGTTGTGCCTTTTGTAGTGCCATTATATATTCATGCCGCAACACCGGAGGAATTGACACAATTTGAAAACCACGATTGACTAATATTAAATTCATAAGCAGTCGTGCAGTACGCCCATTCCCATCAACAAATGGATGTATATCAACGAGTTTTCGATGTGCAAATGCCGACAATAGCACAGGGTGCATGGTTTCGGATTTTTCGTTTAATTCTATAACGAATGCCTGCATAAGCGTACTTAGTTCATCCGCAGACGGTGGCACATAGTCTGTACCGGTAATAAGCACTTGATGATTTCGATACTTCCCTGCATTATCTGCATCCATGCTTCTAAAAAACAAATTGTGTAGTTCTAGTATGATTTCTTCAGTAAACGAAAGATTTTCCGAGCGAGCAGTTTTCAACATGAAATCATAAGCATCGGCATGACCTACAGCCTCATAATGGTCACGCAAAGGCTTCCCACCGACTGTTATACCATCTTCCAAAACGATTTTTGTTTCAGAGAGTGTTAGAGTATTTCCCTCCAGAGCATTTGATGTGTAAGTCAACCCGACTCGATAGTATTTGTCAAGCTCTAACAATTCTTGTTGTGCAAG
>Ga0123355_10018482_pt1 | contig 11060 bp, 7 predicted proteins | sample TergutEmb28metaG_3_FD_89872 | JGI IMG/M metagenome (GOLD analysis project Ga0123355, IMG submission 89872) | Embiratermes neotenicus P1 segment gut microbial communities from Petit-Saut dam, French Guiana - Emb289 P1 | ecosystem: Host-associated > Arthropoda: Insects > Digestive system > Gut ...
ATTACTTTGTATTTTAGTAAACTCCGTAACAAAGTTTCATACCCAGCAATAATGAATTGAAACTTGTTCCACTCTTGAATTTAAAGTAATATGCCCTCCTTACGGAATAATCTATTCTTCTTCAAAATACACTGTTTAGCGTTTGCTAATGCTGTTTCCCTATTAATCGGCTCACCAAAGCGTCGTATAAAAATTTAATTCAGTTCGGTTACATTCAGTTAAGCCCTTGAGAGCAGCTGAACTTCTCTAAGCGGGAAACACTGATAAATGTAACACGCATAATAAAAGGTTAAAATATTAGCATAAAAATGTTTACAAGATTTTTTGATGTGTTGAAACCACTCGTTTATTGGTCAATATGTATTATGGAAATAACTCTGTATATAACAAGCTTAAATTGTGTATTTAAATTTACATTTTTCTCACAGTTATTCAAAATCAGGTTTAATTTGGTTTTCTTCTGTCAGGTTCTCAGTTTCTTTAACTTTTAGTACCAAGTTTCTTTTCTGAGAATCTTCATTGTTGTGTGCGTAGTATTACATTTATTGTTGGTAGTGTTTTGTGGTAAAAACGAGCATAGCGTAACATACAGTATACAGTGGCACGGCAATTGCAAACCATTTTGGTGACAGCATATATTATATTTGTTAAGTGTAAACTTTTTTCCAGTTTACTATGTGGCTGTGGATTTCTTGCAGCGTTGCTGGACTGATGTTCTGTTGCAGCTGTGTTCCAGACGCCGCTCTTGTCAACGCTGCCTGGAAGTGGACCCATCGGATTTTCGCCCAGTGTGCGTCCCATCAACCTGTCTCCGCAACCCCTCCCCGTTATGTCCCCTATGGGGCCTAGTCCTCCCAGCAACAACCACAGTAGCCCAAGTGGGACTAAAGAAGGACCTACCGCGCTGTGCGCAATGTCCCCAGGACAGTCGCAGGTACGGCTTGTGCCAGTACTACATGTACGAACTGTTGACTGAATGATGAATGGTCCTTTGCATATTTGGATGAGTTAATCTGTTTTTGGACCAGCTCGATGGACAAGAATCCTTCTTCAGAAGCTAACAGTTTCTCAGCTAGTGAAGATACTGCCCGCATTTTATGCAAACCGAAATTTCATTAGCCTGCTCACGACAACCAATAGTTGATTTTCTGAGCCAAATAAATCCAATATGTGAGGTTTATTGTAATATTATGCTTCCATCGACGCGTAGGTTTTCCGAGTCATTTTCTACGTAAGGTTTTCCGAGTAAATCTTTATGCGCATTTCCGTTCTCCCCTATACCTTCTACATGCCCCGCCAACTTGAACTTCCCTGATTTAATCTCCCTAGTACTAGATGAGAACTGCAAGTTCTGCAGCTGCGCATTGTGTCATTTTTCACGCCTCCTGTCACTTCCTCCTTCTTAGGTCCAAACATTCTCCTACAACGTCTTCCAGTCTTTTATAATGCAGCTGGATAAAAGATATTTTTAAAATTTGTTATCTGCAGACTGATCTTAGCTAAGGCAAGTCATATATACAAACATTACGATTGTAATTCTGTATATTTGAGCTGGCTATCAGAGTACTTGGTGTATCAAGTCCCTGAGTTTTGTACTGTAGCACCGAAACTTGTCGACAGATTAATAAAATATGCGCTCGTGTATGTTGTGTGCATTTGTTGGTTTAATAAAAAGAAATAAGCTAGATTAAAATGCATGGACTATACAATTTCAAAATGGGTAGCATATAGTCATTTGTACTGCAGTACGCAAGGCAGCTTTTGTACTGCAGTATGCAAGGCAGCTTTTCGGAACCGAAATTGTGTGCACCCAAGGTAGTACCGTAGGTGAACTGCGTGAGGTATATTTTTTGTAACACTCTTGTTTCTACACATTTTCCTGAGTAGGGAATAAAGTTTGTTTTACGTGAAAAAACATTTCTGTGTTGCGTGTATAATGCACAGCAGCGATCATTTTGAAGTAATTAAAATGCCACTGACAGAGTATACCTCTGAGACTAAGGAGTAATTTGACTCAGGAATGTTCAGAAACCTTGCTTTAGGGTTTTAGATGGTCTTTGGAAGAGAGACGATCCTGTGCTACGGAGCACTTTCCGAATGTATCCTGTTCCTAGTGTCATGTGTATCGCTGTGTTTTCTTCATCAAATTTCTGTTATAACGGGCAAATATTTTTGTTATGTTTAAAAAATATAGCCGCGGGTATTGATGTTACGTGTGATGGTAATTCCACGGGAGCCCACCCGTTGTTTTAGGGCGCACTGCTGGTGGCGGGGGGAGAATACAACAACCACGGCTCCACGTCAGGGCCCACGCCGAGTCCCGGGCGGGGTCCCAGCACCAGCACGAGTCCTGGCCCTTGCTGTCCCGGTTCACCCCTCCAGCTCACTCCCGTCCTGGTTGAGGCTCAGATAATGAGGCTGGCAGAGGCCGCGGACCACTTGGTACGCACCTTACCGCAGTTCGAACCCAAACCCCACAACACCAAGAAGAAAATCTGCAAGGACCTGGAGGTAGGAGTTTAAAGCCTTGGAAGTTAACACAAACAGAATCACCACAGGTGTGTTTGGACTTAGGACCCGTGAAATAACTGTCAGCAGAGAGGAAGCATAGTATAAGTATCTTCATGCTTTGTGTTACTCATATAGTATATTAATGTTATATTGAACAGCTGAACAAATGGAATAAAAAGAAATGAAAGCTAATTTTTATTAACTGCATTGACTTTCTCATTACATATTGCCCCTTTCTTATATTTCTTTATGTGGCTTTGGTTCAAACGTTTTTGTTTCCGTCCACATGTTTCTGTCAAATATCTTAACTGCTATATTTTAAAAAAAAATTGTTGTCGAATATTTTATCTCTCCTAATACAGAATCACACATACGTGGTAAATGTATTCGTGAATTGTTATTAAACTGCAAACCATGTAGTCACTTGAAATTCCTGCGTCTGATGTCATAGCGATATGTGAACACTTGCCGAAGAGATGTCATAGGTCTGACTCGATACGGCGTGTATACTAAAGGAAGTGTCCTCAAGTGGCATCTTCTGATTTTCATTTTGCAGATCGTGATGAACATGTCAGAGGATGACCCTCGACGGATGGATGAGATACGCAAATACGCTGCCATCTACGGCCGCTTCGACTGCAAGCGCAAGCCGGAGAAGCCTCTCACGTTGCACGAAGTGAGTAGAAGTGTATCTCATGTTTTTAGTTTGGGTATTACGTCATGGCTCTTTGCCACCTGTTACTGACACACCCTTCAAATATTCGGAAATTCCTAGCATTTTTGAAGCACTCTCTCGTGTCGGTGTGTCCGTCCTGTCTGCATGAACGGTTTTTGTATTAAATTATTTGTTGATTTAAAATTAAAATTATCCATGTGACGAAGCTGCAAACCACGAAGCCCTAAAAGTGGAGTGCAGGCAATGTTCCGCTCATTCTTGACATCGGCGCTACATGAAAGTGAGTACGCCGCTTCGAAAAAATAGTGGCCTGTTGATCAGTTTAAGAAAGAATCTGGTATGATTTGGCCCAACTGTAATAGACTACTATTACATTCTTCTTTTTTAAGATCCAAACTGTTGCGATTTTGTCGTATGCTTGGTAGCAGTCATAATTTGCACGGTTACGAATATGAGCAGAAGATGTCGGCCTTAAAAGGCAGTTGATGGTATGCCTGAGTCTGTGTTGCAGACTCCACATTTACCGAAAAGATTTTATAGCGCAACGCCAGGTAGAATCAGCGCTCATAGCATGTTTATTCTATCACATAGAGAATCTCCGTACAAAATTTAGGCTCTCCTTCTAGAATTTCTCAAGTTAGATTTGAGGTTCTTCCAACAGCACTGATAAAGATCTAAATGTTCTGGGATACTACGCCGTGTTGACTGGTGTTTCGTTACCGAAGAGTTGTGATTTCGAAAATGCCAGAAACTATTTACTAGTTCACACGACCAAACATCCCAGAAGATTTGAGTCTGTACCTGTAAAGGTTAACGTTACGTATTTCTGAAGGTGTTTGTTTTTATGGCCACAACAGGTTTCTCGTGGACACAAATTGTTTTTTTTTTTTTTTCAATACTAGATTTTATGCTTTACGTTCATTATTGATTTTAAAAAGCGCAGCTATTTCTCATTGAAATTGTAACGGGATTCTTTTTATTAAAAAAACTGTGTTTTCCTTTTGCTTTGGAGTTAATAAACTTTCTTCTCCCGATGTTAATACAAAGTCCCCGACCGACTTAAGTCGAGTTTTACATTCGTCGGAAGTTTTCGTATGTGTGTGCGTTTCTTGTACATGTCGTATACTGTGGTTGTAAGGTAGAGGCACAATTGTTGGAAATTGACGTGTGTAGTACATTGCAAATACGTACAAAATAATTCGTATTGCTGGCCGGTTTACAGCGTTTACAGCAGTCTGTTGCTCGAACGGAGAGATCGTGGGGCACAACCAGCGTTTGCCTTAAGAGTCTCCCACCTAGGACGATGCGACGGTCCAGCCCGCTGCCCAAGGAGCCCTACAGTTTGCCTATAAATAAGATTTTGAATTTCGAATAACAGGAAGCCTTACGCCGCATTGGCCATTGAAGAGAACAAAAGAGCTTGTAATAAAGTTTGGACTATGGGGGAAGGAGGAACAACGCAACCCTATCGTGCGTAATGTCGAATCCTGCTAAGGCAGGTTCGACATATGTCGCACGTTGCAGCCACAAGACACAATAATTAGCTTACTTGATAATATTATGAGGCTTTAAATAAGTACTTGTCCTAACATATAGACCTTATTAAGACATGCAACTTTAATTTGTAACGATTTTACGTTTGGGCATACCTATACGAAGGGAAGTACAAAAGAAAGAAATTATTTGTAAGTTGTGCAAAATGTCTTCTGCATACCGTATCCAAATATTCAACAATATAGGTGTAAGAATGTATGCAATACAAGAACAGTTGTATCATTGAACGCATAGAAAATAAATACCACTTTTTCACTGTTTTCTTATGGGGTCTACAGAGTTGGAAGTCACAGGACCCCGTACTGCCAACCGCACTTGTGACTGGTTAAGGCACTACGGTGGAGAGGTTATAGACCGCCCGTCCCACAGTCACGATATCGCGCCTAGTTATTTCTGTTCCTTTGGACACCTTAAGAAGCACCTGGCCGGCCAGTAATTGGCAACATACATTTCAGACCCATATTATACTCCGTAAAAGAAGACATGGTTCCGCGTTGGGACAAATGCTTCATTGTCAATGGTCAGATATGTGCCATCTGCTATTCATGTACTGTATACACATCGAGGTAAAGATAAAGTTCTGGCACAACAGTGTTCTGTATCGTATTTTTTGAAAATACTTTGTATGTTGCCAAGTATATTTGAGGCTGGTGAATAGCTTTTGTCACATTTATTCCTGCCACTGTAACATGTTGTCGTGATTCCCATGGTTGTCTGTGACGCTGGACTCCAGTTGCCATGGTAAGGATACAGGTTGAGAAAAACTACGTTCTCTTTGAGGTACACGCTGAGAGGTGATATCGAGCATATATGCGACATAGCACAATGACATGGGAGCACTCCACTGTATTTATTGAGTCTTGGCTTGCTGTTTGCATAAGGTGACCATCCATAGAATGCCGTGGAGTAACGCGTGAGTATTAAGGCCGCTCGTCGTATGTCGGGCACGTGGCTATCTGTGTTATAATATTACAACGTTACTTGTTTAATCGTTCTAGATTAATACTTCGCAAGGAATTTTGTAAGAGAGAAAACGAATAATGTTGTGTTACTCTTTCCGTGATATCTAATTTGGGGTGGGTGGAGGCTGTTGCAAAAAAAGAACTATGACAGTGTTCTACATGTATCTGCAGATAGAATTCTTCTCTGTTTGCCTCCTTGTTACCCTGGACCCATTATCCCTAATAATGGGCCTAAGAAATTAGGAAGTTTTTCACATCCGCAGCCACATGAAGTGGAACCCGGTTCCGAAATTTCTAGTTTTCAGGTGCTTTTGTATTCCTACGGATATCCTTCCTTCTCTACGCATGTAAACGAAGGCCGTTTTGCACAATTCACGCTACGTGTTACGAGAGTTCTGGGTGTGTCCCGTGGGCCAGATGTTGCTTTGTCGTTGTGGGGGTGGTTGAGGTTGGCGTGTCGAGGAGGCAGGAGACTTCACGATTTGGCTTCGGGAGGCGATACGCCCTCCATAATTACGTAAATGAAGGGCTTGGGTCACACCAATGTATGTATGTCTAATAACGATGGAAACTAGAAGTATCTTATGGCGACAGCAGGTGGTTGCTTCAACACAGGCGTTCTTTACAATAATAGCCCGTCCATCAAAACGTATAAAAAACGGTGTATCATACTCTGAAGTGTACGCACGCACGCACTGTTGTCCATTAATCCATGCAACGACTTGTATGACTTTGTAGCCTCTATATACATATATATATATATATATATGTGTGTGTGTGTGTGTGTGTGTGTGCTACATAGATTCGGTATTCTATTCTCTATCCACTTTACACTCAGTCATCTATAGGAAGGTATTGAAGGCTGTGTTTACGTTTTCTGCCTCCACTATTCGATCCACAACATTTTGTCTTTGCATTTGTCTTTTAAACACACAAGTTTTAAAAATTATGTAAGTTTAATCTGGCGTCTTCTTTTGTACAAGTATGAATCTTGGTCGATCACATTAAGCGAAGTATATAGGCTGAGGGTATTCAAAAATAGGGTGCTGAGTAAGATAATTAGGTATCAAAGGGTGGAAGTGACAAAGGCATGGAGAAAAATGAATAGCGAGGAGTTTCGTGATTTGCACTCCTCACCGTATAACCATTCGTAGGTTTGCGTTTGGCCTGGGGCATTATAACCAAATGCTTCTTTAAGCATTTTGTGTGTTTCTGCTGCCCTCTTGCCGAGTTTTATGTTATGTTTCCTCTCAAACAATTAGGATTTCTGAATTCAACCTGTTCTCAAAATATACTCTGATTTTATCGTCTGCAACCACATTTTTTGCATTAAGACTTTTAGCAACCCTTTCATATTCTTTCTTAATTTCAGATCGTAAACTCTCTACATCACATGTCAGAATTTGATGCAAAATCCATTGCTCCTTCATATAATTCATTTTAGCTGGTCGGTACGATCGCAAAACAGCACTGACACGACGTCAAAAAATACACAGAAAAATTACACACGCCTATAGCACAACGCCGCTTGGCAGAGTGGTTCACAAAGGGCTCGCGATTCATAGCGGCGCACATCTGTTCAAATTTCGGGGACTTTTGGTTAGCGTCTCGTATTATTAGAGTGACGAGATGAAGGAGGATGAGGTGGACGGAGAATATGGCAGTTATGGGGGAGACTAAAAATCCATACAAGTTTTGGTAGGGAAATCTGAAAGAAAGAAACCAGGTGCAAACCAGAACTGAGATGGGAGCATAATATTGAAACGGATCATTAAGAGGTAACATCGGAGGGCATGGATTAGATTGATATGGATTAGGATAGGGAAAATTGGCGTGCTGCAGTGAACACGGTAATGAATCATTGTGTTCAATAAACGCGGGGATTTCTTGATTAGCTGTAAAAGCACTAGATATTCAGAAGTGCTGTGCATCTTGAATTCCATTCCAGTATGTCTTTTCGCTTTACCTACGGCCCACTCCAGTTGTCTTTGTTTCTTTGCGATAAATGGTTAGAAATGTACATGAGAGGAAATTTCTAGAAAAGCGTGGCTGAAAGTACGTGCTTTCTATTGTGAATGAAATAAGTACTGGAAGGAAGCACCGAGCATGGAGCAGAACGCGAGATTTGGGATTGTGAGGGTAGTAACTGGGGGTTGATGTCTTGCGAAATATGGTGGGAACAGACTGCCAGCTTTTTCACGGTAAAACATAGTGCCTTCATGTTGGATGCAGCAGATTCCTCCGTAACTTTTGTAGGTACGATACCAGATGGCTGTGTCACACCTCAGAACATAACATTCTTCAGCGAATAGATTATATTATATACATTTTATCGTAATATAATACAAATATGAATACAATAAATACAGTCCAGTATTTCTGTATATTAATGTTATGTTTTAAAAACCCTTTGTGGCACTTCGCCTAATCATTCGTCTACGTGTTGCCCAGGGTTAAAAAAGGTTGCGCAACACTGCTCTAAACCTTGTTTTACGAGTTCATTGAACAAAACAAGTGTGTGTAACAACACCAGTATTCAGCGTCATTAAAATACACTCAGTGGTTTCGGAGATAAAACTTACGGTCGAACTGATAGACACAGCTTCATCATTGTATTTAATTGTGCACATTTACACAGTTTGTGAAAATATCCCTTAACAAACGATGTCTGAATTTGTGGTTGTCTAACTTCAATCGTCAGTCTCTTTTTCATTTCTTACTGTCGTTCCCAGGCGTGAATCGGAAATGTATCAGACGTTATTCGCGACTGTTTTAATATTAAGTTCATAATGGCTATGCAGCAGACGGAAAGTGCATTGTCAGACGCACAAGAAAGCAACAAAGAAATGCTCAGACGTCCAAATATGGCCTGAATGCATTTCTCATTGTGCGCAGCATAAAAAAAAAATTGAATAGAATCATTAATTTTTAGTTTGCTGGACACACCTGCAATCCTTCAAGCTAAATCCTGTGTTCGGTCCTTTTTATGAGAGTAAAAACACACGCAGACAGACATGGCGGCCAGCGCACGCATTGCGAGTCGAACAAAGCTGCGCGCAACAGTGGCACAGGTGCACAGGTCCTTGGCAGACTGCTGTTATTATACGTATCACGGGTAGTCACTGACACAGTTCACAGTTTGTGTGAACAAAGTGTTGTTAATATATGTATGTACGGTTCATTTAACGGCACTGTCGATAATTCACTCTATGGAGAGTCGAATGTTTGGAGTATAATTATTATTGAATTGCAAAAATTCGGAAGGAAGCCATTGTTGCCTAATTACTGGTACTGTTCCTTCAGGGTAGTCTGTGCTTCGGCTGAGCACATCCCGAAGTGTAATTGCCTGAGCCAAGTGTTACGGTGTAAAAAGCAGGAAGTAGTGAATGTAATTGGGCCTAAGACAGGGTAGAGAGAAAGATGAACAAAATTAAATACAGGCAGTTTCCGGATTGCGTAACATGCGTCACAGTGGCGTACCCAGGAATTTTGTTCGGAAAGGGGGGGGAGGGGGTCAACAAATTCAGTTGAGGACAGAGGACAGAGAGAACGGGGATCTGGAGGTGGTAGCCCCCTAGTCAGGGGTTCTGGAGGCTGCTGTAATTTGGTACAAGAAATTTTATTTCATATAATAAAAATTTCGTAATTTTTGGTACTTTAAGACTATAATGACAACCAATTTATTTTTCATTGCTAATGTGAAACAATTGCGAACCGACGGTAGTTTTAGAAATTTACTGCCTTTTTTCCGAACATCTTGGGGTGTTGGCGTCCTAAATTCAGCAATTTTTAACAGTTTTCACAATCGGGTTGAGTTTGGCACGAATTTGGAGGCCCTTCGGAATTTCGGGGGGGGGGGTTTGAATCGGTACGCCACTGATGCGGCGTACGGAAATTCAGAATTAACATGAAAAATTCTTCTTGATTATTAATGTTATTATTAATTAATATTGTGCATAATATTAATTATTATTTATCAACTATTAATACTGTAATTATTTTGTGGATTTTACTTTGTGTTTAACGCGAAAAAACCTTTTAAACATTTTAAACATGTACACTTACACTGTAAAAACCTGTATATACCCGACGAGGTGTAATAAATAAGTGACCGGGGGGGGGGGTCAGTCACAACTTAGGTAAATTTCGGTTACATACACGTTTCAGGAACGGAACCCCTGCGTGCGGAAACCGTATTGAGGAGCTTAATAATCCGTAATGATCATTCGGGATTATTAGGGTAATCAAATATAGGAAGATGCGGTGGGTTGGACATATAGCAGTCATAGAAAAGTGAGAAACTTTTTCTGTGTGGTAGAGAAACTCTGACGTAAGAGGCCACGTAGGAGAGCTAGATACAAGATATTAAATTGGACGTAAGATGAGTAGGGTGTTAGAATGTGAACTGGATTCACATGGCGCATATAACAGTCATATGGCGTGTTTTATGAACTAGGCGATGAAATCCAAACAATTTCCAATAAACTAAGTTTAGAGTTTATTTTGTTATTTTGGGGATTATTTGTTTGTATGAGTACAGTTTTTGTATTTTTTTCGGAATATAACCTTAAAAATACATTTGGAGAATCTTATATGAACACAAGAACAGAATTCACTAATTTACCCTAAGTTGCAGAAGTCAGTATTTAATTATTAAAAATATTTTAATAATAATCTTCTTACAACCAGAACTTACAACCAGACTTACACTATACGCTTGTAGGAACAGTGCCACCTAGTGCCACTTCATGAACTCTGCATTTTGTACACAAAGGGTAATTTTGGTCCACATATGATTCTCAAAAATCTTGCACTGTATTTCTGCAGGCCATCGTCTGTTGGGAAGTTCTAAGAAAAATAGCGACAGCAGTTTTTAGTAGCCTCGGAGCGGGTCGATAGGCCCATGTCGTATCAAGGAAGCAGAAGGAGAAGAAGATACGATTCTGTGACTAAATCGTGATTATATTGCACATCAGTATTTGACAGTTGGTCTTCAAAATGGAAATGCATGTGTTTTCTGTGAGGTAGGAACGATTTTTAAGTGATTTGTAATATGTGGACTGGAGGGTTAAAATGGAGTTATGAAGGGTAAATAGAATTATTACTGGTAAGTAGTCTTACAAAAGTAAGAACTGGGAAAAGTGAAACGTTGAGTAACTACCAGCTTCTTAACAGAGGCCATTGGCCACGAGCAGGAAGGAACGTACACTGTCAGCCGGCCTAAGCAGTGCAACAGTTGCGCACGCCCTACCCCCCCCCCCCCCCCCCCCCCCCCCCCCCCCCCCCCCCCCCCCCCACCCACACCCCTCCCCCCCGCCGCGGCCCCCGTGCCGGTCGCACGGTTGCGATGATGACTA
>Ga0123355_10018483_pt1 | contig 11060 bp, 11 predicted proteins | sample TergutEmb28metaG_3_FD_89872 | JGI IMG/M metagenome (GOLD analysis project Ga0123355, IMG submission 89872) | Embiratermes neotenicus P1 segment gut microbial communities from Petit-Saut dam, French Guiana - Emb289 P1 | ecosystem: Host-associated > Arthropoda: Insects > Digestive system > Gut ...
AGGAGCAAATCAAAAATAAAATCCATGCTCATCTGCTTTTTTGACAGTGAAGGGATTGTCCATACAGAATTTGTGCCTCAAGGACACACTGTTAATCAGTTTTATTACCGTGAAATTCTTGAAGGACTAAGAAAAAGAGTTGTTCGCGTGCCACCAAGCATTGCTGACAATTGGATGCTCCATCACGACAATGCCCCTTGTCACACGGCGATCTCTATTATCGAATTTCTGGCTAAAAAGGGCATTCCTGTTGTTCCACAGCCCCCATACTCCCCTGATCTGAGTCCGTGCGACTTCTTTTTGTTCCCAAAACTAAATTTTCACCTTAAAGGACGCCATTTTGGGATGGTGGAAAACATAGAAAAAGCTGTAACCGACCAACTAAAAGTGATTCCGGTTAGCGACTACCAGCATTGCTACGAAGAGTGGGAACAACGTCTCCGGAGGTGTGTAGCCTCCCAAGGGAACTATTTTGAAGGGGGCAAACTCGATTTGTAGTTTAAAAGTAAGTACATAGTTATATTGAACCAGTCTCATTACTTTATTTACAGACCTCGTATTTTGAGCAAAGAACTGTTCTTCAATATCTACCTCCCTACCTACCCACCCACCTACCTACTTACATACCTACATACATACATGCATGCATACATTACACAAATTCAAAAGTTTGCCAAGATGACAGCAGAATGTTGAATAAGTCATAAATATACAAATAAACAAAGTAAACAAAATATACAGAATTATTGCAGTACAGAATACTGTAACGGTTCTGTATACAGTATTATGAGCCATTCTTAAACATAAAAAATTCATCAGCAAAGTAAAGGCTGTGTGTATTTATGTATATTTTTTATGTGGCTTTAAATTATGCCTTGTCATTCCAAAGACTAATGGCAATGTGTGTTAAATTGTTGAAAATCATTGATGACAGCAAAGTATGCATTTTTTCTGAAAACATGAAAGGCTGGCATTTGGCCTATGAAGGTGATGCTCATTCCTTGCATTAGTACTAGGTACAAGTGAATGTGTCTGAAAAATTTCTTGGTTGTTTACAATTAATTTAATTAATGAAAACATGCACTGGCATGGAACAGGCAAAACCTCTGATTTCCCAACCAGCCTTCTACACAAACTGTATGTTCTGCACTAACCACAATTAAAACAAGTTGCTTGTATAAACATCTTTCCACCTTCTGATGCAGTATGCCAGACAATTATTACATTCTTTATTATAATGAAAATAAGCAAAATAAATTGACTAAAGAGTGGTAATGTCTCTGCTATAAAACACCAACCTAACCACAAAACATGCCGGATCATTTGAGCAGCATGATTCTTACACTTTTGGTGGTTATCAATTTGTAAAGGAAGGAATTTAAGAATAAGCTTTGGTTAGCTAATGAAAGCATCAAATTCTCAAAGTTGTCAACAAAAATGACAAGAACACTAAGGCACAGAATGTGCTCTTCAGCACACATAACAAACTGTAATGTCACAATGTCACAAAGACAATAAGTATACCCACACCATGCACTGCCAACCCACACAAATGTGTGTGTGTGTGTACAGGATCAGGTTTTGCCAGTGGAAGACAAAAACAAAATTAAAATTGTGTTTCTGTGTTTGTGCATTTGGACTGCTTTTGTAGTTTCAGGTTTTCATATTTACAATTTTTAGTACACTCCTATTACTAAATTTTATTAACAAAACATTATTTTAGGTGGATATCAGATGCAGTTGGCTGACAGGCTGGTCAGTGGCTGAGAACATTTCTTTTACTGTACACACCTCAGTAGGTGCCTCTGCAATCCATGTGATGGTAATGGGGTCAGTTTCTGTAACACCACGTTCCGTTCCAGCGACAAAGTACAGAAGTCAACAAGGGTGTTATCAAAAAGCTTTATCTTGTGTGCTCTAAGATTATGTACAAACACCAGACCCATGATACAGCAAAGTACAGGTACAGCATTGCTTCACCTGTCATTCCTCTTACTTTCAGTGGTTTAGAAAATCACTCACCCAGATACAGTGCTTTGCTCTTTTCCTAGCTTTTCTAGTTTTGAACCAACATTCTTTTATAAAGTAACCTTCACTATCTGTAAATACAAAGGGCTTTCACAAAACACACTGTTGTGCCACAAAATTCTGACATCGATATAGGCATGGCACAAGGGTAGAATGAATGCAAATTATTGGGCATGAGATCAGGAATCTCGGAGGGTGGTCCATAACCTCCCAGCTGTAGTGCCATCATCAGTCACAAGTCTAGCTGTCAGTGTGGGGCCCAGTGACTTCCATCCCTCTGCTCCACTTAAGAAGCACCTGTCTGCCAGTCAATAAGTAACAGATTCCAACATGAAACAGACTGTCACCAACTGGACACCAATTTCTTCTATGCCAGGATACAAGCCTTGGTGCCAGCATGAAAAAAAATGTTTAAGTCTATAGTAATCACATGGAGGATTAATGTTTAATAAGCATTGCATATGTTGAACTCAGAATACAGTTCTCAACATCAGAGTGTCTGTTACAATATTTTGGTAAACTTCCTTCTAATTTGCATTCCACTGGCACTGCCATGGCAAAGAACTTGAGTTGGGGTAGGCTACAACAGTGTTGTGATGGGAATGATACCATAAGACTAGTGTCTCCCAACAAGGGTTCTGCAGAACATCATTACAGGTCTGCCCAAACTCAGGGAACAAATATATACAGAGTTCAAAATGCCATGAAAATTCCAAAATTCTTCAATATATTATAAGGAAATTTTGTCTAGCAATTTACAATACTGCCTCTTTGTTTTATGGTCAGCAAATTTTTTCATAGGTAAGAAGTTTCCTGAGCTCAAAATTATTTTGTGGTTTCCTCCCTGGTAGAAAGGTTGAAAAAAAAAAAGTAAAGTGATCCTGTTACAGGCCTGGTGTGGCCCAGAGGGTGGGTAGAGTTATAACTCTACTCTTCCATGACCACAGCACTAGAAGGGGGTGAGTGGTCAGCAGCATGCCCCAGCCGCACTTTACCCCCCAGGAAAGACCCAGTACCCATTGTACAGGAGGCTGGGTGGGCCTCAGGGCTGGTCTGGATGGGCAGAAAATCTTGTCCGCACTGGGATTCAATCCCAGACCGTCCAGCCCGTAGTCAGTCACTCTACTGACTGAGCTACCCGGCCCACCTGATAGAAAGGTTGCGAACATGAAATTAGACAGCAGTTTCATGTTAAAATGCTTCTGGTACATTTAAGACGTTAACAATTGACACGTATTTACTTACAGGAGCTAAAGACCCAAGAGTGTGAAAATCTTCAGTGTAACCCAAAAAAGTACAGAAGCAGAATACAGAAGTATTCCTGGACAGGAAAACAAGTCAACTGATAATCAGCTATCTACATTTGAGGAGCTTGCTGCCTCCATCTCCACGACAGTCCAAGAAGAATAAGGTGTGGACAAAACGGCTACATTACATGGTCAAACAGTAGTTCAGGGGACTCACATTTCAATCCAACAGGACAAGGGATGTTGTGTGGCAGGCAAAGCCATTGTTCAAACACACCAGGACAGTTAAAATGGGGCAAATGGGGAAACTAAAAAGGAAGAGAGCCAACTGAAGCACATGCAGTGGAAGGAGTGCCTTCATCTGATGGCCCTGAGAAGGGCTGTAATGCTTGAGTTGTGTATCCTCATCACATTACGGTTTTCTCCACTCCTTGAGGGAGTAAAACACAGCACTCAAGACTCCATCCTGCTTGTGAATGTTCCTGAGATGCAGCCCAATCAGAATTGCCTCCCCTGTGATCCCAACCACTATGATTTGGCTCAATATGGCCCACTGCATCATCTAACCCACTCCCTTCCTATAAACTGCAAATGTTTCATCCACACAACTTACTCTTCTCAGTCTATTCTTAAGACAGAGGCAGTAGGTACATCTGAAATGTCAGTAACTAATTACCAACTGACAGCGCATCATATCCCCTCAACAATGCTGTGAGAACTCACAATCACAAAGCAGAATTCACTGTCAGCAATTTAGCATAGGCATGTATCAATTTACAACTACTGGACACCATCCTGAGCCTGTTTAATCCAGTAACACCCACCACCTCTTTCTTCAAGATCAATTCTAACAAGCACAGCCTGCATGCACCAATGTCTCCTGTCTCCACCTTTATGTTTCCCAACAAAATCCGTGTGTGCAATAATCATGTGTACCACTCAGGCTATTGTCTTACTCACCACAACATCAATTCCATACCTTAATGGTATTCCACAAACGTCAGTCACGAAGCTAATCAGAACACCCAGATTTCCAATGAAAGTTCATGCCCTCTCTCTCTTTTCAATCCATTTATTCTCCCTGACACTTAATCCCAACAACACCAATCTATGCTGCTCCCTGATTTTGAATTGTAACAAACACTAACTAAAATTAAAGTCATCTGCCCCTAATTTTGTCACAAATGCAATTTTGGTTAACATTTTTATGTCCCTAAAAAAATTTGTGGAAGGACTCGCTGTTATTAACCACCCTGTACTATACATTGCACTGTTGCACTGTCTTGTCTGCACTCCTTTCTATTAACCACCCTGTACTACACATTGCACTGTTCTACCTCTTTATTAACACCTAGTAGAACTTTCATTTCTTTTAATAATACAGTAAAGTCTATCTTAAATGAAACCTGGACATAATGGAAACCTGTCTTTGGTAGTAAACCTTGTAGGTCCCAAGGACGTTACGCAAGAAGCATCATGAAACCACCTGTAGTATAGAGAAACTGTCTCATGCAGAAAAAGAAACCAGGACAAGACTTCAATGACAAATGTTATTCATGTTTTTATTTAATTTGTCCTATACTGTACCTTCAGCATGACCACACCGCTCAAGTGCCTACTGTTTATTAGCAGTGAGAAATGCTGTTAGAAAGTGCACCTATGCTACAAGCAGAGAGGGATGAGTGTTTCAACTGAGGGTTGCCAAAGACAGGGGGTTGAACTGGTGAGTACATGGACCTGTTCACAGCACCAGACCAGAATACAGTGCTTGACTGACACAGAACTGAAGGCTACCTTCCAGTAGATGTGTGTTGTAGTCACCAGCACAAACTGACCAGGGGAGTCCCAAATCTTACTCCTTCACACCAGAAGCAGTGGCAACCCTTAAACATTTCCAAATTTCAACCCCAACAGCACAAACAGATTTATCCCCTAAAGAAAAGGACAACCATGCCATGTACGGTAAAGCATCCACAGATTTTTTGTAACTCAATACCAGTGTCCTTCCAACAACCAGTACTTGCACACCAGGAACAAAACAAAGTACATAAACATCAATCTAACAATACAGTTCATACAAAACCCTACCTTGAGGTAAAAACTAATTAACCTTTACCTATCACCTTTACAGACAGACAGCATATACATATATGCTTCATGTCAATGTATCAACAAACATGTCCCCAAGCCATCAATCACTATACTAAATCACATACCGATACTTAAGAAAATACACATAACATTATTGACAATTTTCACATAAAAAATGCTTTAATATCTAAATTGTTTAAAGTTAAATTTTATCAATTTAACAACACGCACTGTGTAGCAATGGGACTGCGCTGTGTAGCAACGGGACTGCACCGTGTAGCAATGGGACTGCGCTGTGTAGCAATGGGACTGCGCTGTATAGCAACGGGACTGCACTGTATAGCAACGGGACTGCACTGTGTAGCAATGGGACTGCACTGTATAGCAATGGGACTGCACTGTGTAGCAATGGGACTGTGCTGTGCAGTCATTGGACTGCACTGTGTAGCAATAGGACTGCATTGTGTAGCAATTGGACTGCACTGTGTAGCAATAGGACTGCACTGTGTAGCAATTGGACTGCACTGTGTAGCAATGGGACTGCACTATGCAGCAACTGGACTGCACTCTCAATCTGACCCTAAATGAAGAATGCAATTGTGATTTTGAATTTTATGTTGTCTGAACAGCCAGAAAAGGACCATATAATTGGTTGAAACATGCACCCATACATTTATCATGCCCTTGTGCTAGTTAATCAACAGAAATCCAATCCATACACACAACACCCAAACACTGTATGTTCCTCTATTATATTTCTGTACGACATGTTTCTGCCATTCACCTGGTCATCAACAGGGGGAGGACACCAGTAACCAGCACATAAAGGAGAAGTGTGCTACAGCACAGACGTCCCCTTCACAATCAACCTGATAAAATATATTAAATATTAAAGGAAAAATAAAACATAAAACAGTCATTAAAATTTACAACTAAAATCCAAAGTATTATAAAGATGACATTCAAGAGGTTTCTCCATATTGCATGTCTACTTGTGAATATATGCACCAGGCATCAACTAACAGTGTGGTGCTCTACACATGTTGCAGATAAACATAATGTTTGAATGTTGTGTTGTGTTGTGAGGAGTGGATTTGTATTTATATAATGCAGTATAATACAACACAATTAGTTGTGCTGAAGGTGAATAGTAACTATAACCCAAGATTTTTTACTTTTTCATTTAGCTGTAGCCATCACCCCTAAAGAAAAGCAGCGTGCTTGATCTCAGAACAAAAATAAAAGTGAATGAAACAAATGCAAAAGACAAACTGACAATAAGACGGTTCATGCAACAGTTTAACATTGTGAAAACTCAAAAAGTGAATGACATACTACAGCAAACTGGAAATACAAGACCAATGTCTAAACTTCAATAATGGTTCTATGAGACGGAAATGCAAAAAAACGGAAATGAATATAGAAGTGAGATCATGTGGGAGTGGATGTCAAACTGCAAGTCCCTGCATGAAACAGAGCCTGCCTGTAACAGAAAATAAGTTCCAGGTCTCTGCAGTTCTGTTACAGGCATGTTTCAGTGTATTCATGCTTAAGCCCTGCAGAGTCACTACAGGGGCTAAGCTATGGGCTGGAGTCTGAGTAGGCACAGTCTGATCCTTAGCATAGGAAAAACATTCACCCTTCTCAAAAATGTCCAGTCTCTCTGGAGCCCACCTGGCATCCTAGGGACCAGGGGCTCTTTCCTGGGAAGCAAAGTGACTAGGGGTGAAGCTGATCACTTACACAGCATCTGGGAAGCAAAGTGACTAGGGGTGAAGCTGATCACTTACACAGCATCTAACGCTTAGGTTACGAATGAGTGCAGCTATACCTTCCCTCCTCCACATGCCTTCACTGCATGCACAGAGACAACATTAACATCACCAGCACAGAACATGCACTTATTTGTTACATTCGACCAGTCGCCCACCTGGTGTATGCTACAGTGAAGTATAAAAGCAATGGCTGACATTCTCTGTGGTTCATTCTGTCCCTTCCTACCAAACTCATTATCCATCAACAGCCCCATAAATTCCTCTTACACCTAGTTGACAAAATGTTTAGAAATATATTCAGAACAACAACGAAGTTGGCATGAACACATGTTGTCTGAAACAGACTGTATGCCTAGGTAATGAATGTTCAAATTTGTGGAACTATTCCACAATAAAGGAACCAACGTCTACATTTATAATGCAGAAGACAGCACTACTGTGCAAACACCAGTACTTCAAAACACTGACATTTTTATAAAAAAAATCATTTACATCTGAAAATCTGAGTATGTTCATAATATACACACCTTGTTTTATGGAAAGGAATTCACAACCCCCACCAAGCATGGACAAGCAAATCTATTAGGGTTTCAAATGTTACATACATGTTAGATATGAAGATCATTGAATCTTACATGTGCATACATGTGAAGTCAATGAAAAATGACACAGTCATTTGCAAAGGCGACATGAATTGGTAACCTTACTAAGTACCGGCTAATAAAACGATAATGAACATATTTTTGTTCACCGCGAGTTTCTGTGGATATAATGAAACCTGAGAGTGAAACATCTGTGTCAGTAAAATGAACACTAAACGCCTAAACTTTGGCGGATTTAAATGTTTTTATCATACCTGACAGCATCAGACAGGAGGATTAATTGTATAAATAAACAGTATTACAAACCTAACCTAGGTGGCAAATATTTTTGTGAACCTGGAAGCATACAATTTGCCACTAACATAAAAATCATGGCCTAACCTCCATGAACGGCAATGTCGATTTCCTTTCTCAATATATCAGATACTCCAATGCTGCTGGATTAGTTCTTAGATTTGTTTCGTATCGCGTGTACCGTGGCTACACATTCCATTTCTGTGGATTTTGTGTTAGCAACCCTTAGACTGCATGGCGTGAAAGGTATATTACAGTGGGAATTTAAGGCAGTACTGACAGTGTGCATTTATATAATGGAAATATATCGCTATAGACAAAAAATAACGGTATTCCGGAATGATCCTGAATGCAGATTATCAAAAAGTTCGTAGTGCAAGAACAGTAATTGGCTATCATATACTAGTACATTTCTCGCACAACTAATCATGCACGAAATGTTATACAAAACCTAATGTTCCACCACCTTAACATTATGTCATACAAACCTTTTCTCCTGGGTCTTGGAATCGGTATATGTACTGCTATAGAAGCCAACAATTTTCCCACTTAAACTCCCTCTGAATTGCAGGTGAAGATTGTATACTCCAGGCTGAAGTTCTGCGTTGTCCTTTACCACTACCACCCAGAACTCGTTCGGTTTGTACTCAAAAGCATCTTCAATTTTAACCTCACGCTCTTCGCCGACCCTTTTCTTCTTAAAACTGTCAGATTCTTCATTTCCATGAGGGACGACCTCTGTCAGTCGCGTATCGTAGATATCCAAGTGTTTTGTATTCACTAACAGGAAATACGTAGGGTTCTTGACATGAATCTGAATTATTACTCTGCCACTGAATGTGGAATTACTGAGGTCGGGATGAAGCAATATATCGTAACGAATTGGGTCAGTATCTGACGGCAAGCGGTAGTCCAGTTCCCACGGCTTCGCACGCTGTTCCCTTCCAACCTCCATATCAGTAGCGGAACGACTGATCACGTCGACAGTGCGCGAGATCACACCCGACGCAGTTTCAGGGGCGGTGAAATGACTCCACACGAGAATAATCGCGACCACGAGGCAAATGCACAACACTGCCAGCACTAAGCACGTCGACATGACAACGTAGAAGAGTTTGTCTCGCCCATGCTGCAACTCGTTTCCTGTAGTGGCCATAGTTCTCTGGCCCTAGTATTTAAAACTTCGGACATGTAATTCTGAAACACCAAATCACAAAGATATGTTAAATTAGTTACGGCCTCTATTACGCATTTCATTTCAGTCTACAAATGTTTACACCACATAGCTGGACCTTTCTTAGGAGCGTTCGCAACATTGCGAAAAGCGTCTATTAGCTTCTTGATACTTATCTGTGTGTCCGTCTGTCCGTCCACATGAAACAACTCGAATCCCACTGGATGAAGTTCCATGAAATTTGATATTTAAGCATTTTTCGAAAATCTGTCGAGTAAATTCAAGTTTCATTAAAATTTGTCAGGATAACGGGTACTTTACACGAATACCTATGTACATTTATAATAAAATCTTGCTGAATTCTTATTCCAGTAAGAAAGTTTCAGAATAAATTTGTAGAGAAAATCACAAAACACATTTTGTGTTCAATAACTCTTCTTGTCGAAAGTCGCGCCGTTTATGAGATAATGTGGAAAAATATTGTACAGCCAGAGAGGCCACACATGACAGTATGGCGCATGTGCATTGCATGCTGGATGCCTAAGGCTACAAACACACACTCAGAATATGTAACACATTGCTTTTTCACTACAACAATGGTTACACGAACGCGCCTCAATGTTACGTTGTACGTATACTGCCTTTCTAGTTGCATCCATGTACGCCTACGTCGATCCGGTTGTCTCTTCCCTTCAGACTGTTTATCTAAAATTTGTATGCAGTTCTAAAAACTCAAAAGCGTGACACACATTCCGCGTATCTAATCCAGTTAATGTAATTGCCCTAACAATACTATAACGTCCACCATAACGTGCGGTTCTTAGGATCTTTGTACTTCCAGATACGTTCTTCAGAAGTTCTCTTTCGATCCCCCTCAACTTATATCCTTCCGTTAGAGAGACCAAGTTTTACGCCCACGCTCAGGACACCGAACCTCCCGTTGAACGGACAGCACAGCCTTCCTAGGGTAAAACGGACAGAGCCTGAAGCTGAGTACTCACGTCACTTACTGCCTAGTTCCTTAGTCGTCAAGATGGAGCTTAGTCACAGGTGACCGTGGTGGTAACAGTAAAGTTGTTCCTCAGCATGCCATCAAACGGGCAGGGGGGTGTGGAGATATAGCTCCACTCATTCTTAACCTCTGCATTACATGTAGCTGAGTGGTCAACTTCAGGTCCCGGCCGTATTGGACCTGAGCAAAGGGCTCCCAGTACTCACTGAACAGAAGGTTTGTTGGGCCCCAAAGCCACTGAGGACAAAAAGTGTCGCCCCGGTCTGAACCAGACCACGTCTCGTCGGTTGTGCAGCCCCTACGCTCACCGTCACTTGACCGACTGAATTAAACGACTTCGGAGGTTTACCACTGAGCACACCTTATTTATGATGTACTACGTAATTCATTTAAAGATGCTGTCAGTACTTGTGTAGAGTGAAGTGACTGAAAACGTTAGGTAATGCAGCAGCTGAGGAGGGAAGAGGTTTGGGCGCAATTTCAGGTACTGTGCCGGTATTGATTGGAAGAATTGAGAAAAAATGGAAAAATATTTTATAAGGGTGGTTGGTGTGGACACATTAGTGCCTTCCACATACATTCAGAAATGTCACCGCTTGTCTTGCTCGGAAAATATTCAAATAAAATGTACAAAGAAGCCCAGTAGGTGTCGACAGCCACGTCTGTATATCTGACCGGAAAGAACGTACTTTAACCTTTTGGCGACGGAATTATTTTTTTAAATTTTAGCACATTCTGTATATAAAATGTGAATAATACAGGAACCAAATATGTTAGAATTATGAAACAAACTGCATTTTGAAGAGGAAAAAACGGAGAGTATATACCGTGTTTAAA
>Ga0123355_10018484_pt1 | contig 11059 bp, 7 predicted proteins | sample TergutEmb28metaG_3_FD_89872 | JGI IMG/M metagenome (GOLD analysis project Ga0123355, IMG submission 89872) | Embiratermes neotenicus P1 segment gut microbial communities from Petit-Saut dam, French Guiana - Emb289 P1 | ecosystem: Host-associated > Arthropoda: Insects > Digestive system > Gut ...
AAAAATAGGAGTTTTCATGAAATGATTATATCATGAAACCGTAGACGTGGTGGTTCAGAAATAATTAACCAAAATTTACAAAAAAAAGGCAAAATTTTTGGGGGGGGGGGGGAATTGTTAGACATAAAATATTTGTTTTCATTTTCTCTACAAGTTTTGTCTGAAACACTTCTCATTCTGATAATAATTCCGCTAGATACATAAATGTACATGCATGTCTTCATGTAAAGTGTCCGTTATCCTTGTCAGATTTTAATGAAACTGGAATTTTCCCAAGATATTCTCAAATATCAAATGTCATGGAAATGCGTCTACTGTAAGCAGAGATGTTCCATGCTAACAGACACGAAATAACGAAGATAACAGCCGCTTTTCCCAATTTTGCGAACGCTCCAAAACTTGAACACAGGACCTTAAAAGCACAAATTCATGAGGACTGGGTGAAAGAAAGCTGCGAAATCAACCTCGTTGAAATACCTCAAGCATTAATAACTACTGTCTTGTAAGACAGCACCAATTGTCACAAAATTTCGTCGATATAGACAGCTTCAGGAAAATCCTGGTCTACAGAATTCGATCAGCTGACGTAAACGGGCTCTCTATAACACGACAAGGCCACAAGGTTGTGCCTGATTATATGTCAAGAGTTTTATGCAAGACTCAATGCTTTTAGAAGGGCACTGGCGACCAGAGACACCACTTGCTTTCATGTCCAAAGGTTTGTTATTCTGCTCACACACAGCATTTACGTACTTCATAGGATTTTGGGAATAAAAGGTATTTATTTGAACATCATTGATATATTTTCTGCGTGGTAGGAATTTGATATTTAAATATTATTAGGTGTACTTCTCATCGTATGCTTTTCCCTTGTCACCATAACATGGTGCACCCTCAGGCTTCTGACAGAAAAAAGGTCTGGAGAATATAAATTGAAGAAACTGCGGACAACAACCAAGATGTCTTGCAGGTTGGTGGTTGGGGATAGGGTTTACAACCCCTCACGTAAAAGGAAATATTAAAAATATTACAAAGGGCTTCGGGCTTACGTTGATGCCATGCACAGGGTCCTCTGGTGAGGCGCTGTAGACAGGTTAATCAAATTTTTGTATTTCCTTAAAATTTAAGAATCTTCTGACCAACTTGGAGACTGTCGGTTCCTGAAGAACTCCGCTCCATGCAGTTTTCTTAAGGATACTTCAATTTTCAAAGACTTCGGTTGTTCAATTGTCCTACATAACTTGAACAACGAACTAGGCGCTCTGCTGCTCAACAGAGATGATTAACTTAGCTTGTCAAATCATCACTTATCATCAAGTAGTTCAAGTGTAAGCCAGAGATAACAGCATAGCGGACGTTAATCCGACATTTCCTAACTGATACTAAGCATTTGCCTGTCACTGCAGTTTGAAAGCTGACTTATCAGCTTATCAGCTAAACAATTCCCGTTTTCGAGTTTCTGTAACATCACTTGAAGAATTATAGATTAGTTACTTATGTAATAAGCCACAGGCCATTCCAATATCCCCCCACATCTTATCATTCACAGCACTCCTGTCACGACATTGCAGCGAAGTGCGAGCTTTTAGAATATCGCAGCGGTACAGACGTTGTATCCGTTCTTTTACGATATCGCGTCCCATCATTTGGGTGATTGTTGTCCAACATTTGGGGACAGCGTGGTGGTCCCTTCTTCAGGAATCGAATATCCAGTTATCAATTGGCATTTGACCACCACACTGTCCTGAAAAGTCGGGCACCAATCGCCCAGTGACGCCCCGCAATATCCCAGAAGAACAGAAGACCCAACTTCTGTGAAGAATCAGATTACGGCATCGACAAGAAATCCTGACGAGGAAGGCAGAAGGTCTCTCTGGATCGTTGAGAGATGTAGCCATTTACCAGACCATACTATTTCACAACCCAAAAGACCACCACGTTGTAAGTATGAGGTCTCATGTACACCATGAGAGTAAGAGAGAACGGAGTGAGAATGAGAGGTGAGAATTTCTCACTTCGCACGTCTGTCGACATTTCTGTAAACACACTCGTTGCGTAAAGCCTGTGTACTGACGCACCTGTAACGTTCATGAGCCTTACAAAATTAAATCAATGAAAAGACGCCATATAGAGACCAGCAACATGTTCAGTATGCTAAGCACTTCTAAAGAGGTCTCTGAATTTTCATTATGCTTAAACGTTTTTTTTTTTTTTTATCTACCCACCGGGGTGTACAACGATTTTAATGCTGGCGTACAGTAGACACCGAAAATAAGGAAATAAAAGGGGAAAAGGAAACAAACTGGAACTGACGAAAAGAAAGAATGAAAAAAATCGTACGAAATTAGTTAATTTGACCACTTCTGAATGCCACCCGCTTGCATCATTCGGCAATACACAACGACCCGGTGCCCTCCTGTTTACATTCGGGCGTTCCCAGTTATAGCCTAAGATGTTGACCGTCCCGATCGAATGTCATCGAGCTTCCCTCAGTCCCGCCATAAAGCGCTAGGATAGGGGCGTCCAACCTGCGACCCGCGCCCACAACTACTAGCGTTACATAATAACCTAGAAGGTTAGCTACATCACGTATTATGATTTTCACGTGTTCGGCCTGCAGTCCAGCCCACAATAATGGTTGTGGTCCTTTGCCAAAAAGTGCTGTACACTTATGTGCTAGGACAACACCTTGAGCAGAAGCACATCTCCGAACTACTTGCCAATTCACCATTCTCAGTCATGCTTCCAGCGACGATACGCAACCATTGCAGTGTAAATAAGCGTCGCCAGCTTTGGGGAAGCTTTCAGTTCGTTAGGCTTACATGGCCAAACCTCAATATTGTTATCCTTTTTCGTGCATTGTGTACGCGAGCTAGACACAGTAACATGCTATGGGGAAATAACTCTTTTGGCCGTACGTCAGCAGGTTTCATCGCCCCCCCCCCCCATCTTATTTTTTTAACAATAAAATGTGGTACTGGTGCGCGACATTTAACGTTATTGGGAAAATTTTGTACCTTTGTCTACAATGACCGTTTTAACATATACATGGTATTAGTGTGTCTAAAATAACGACTGTGATACATGTGTGTCCACACTAATATTACAGGAATAATTTAATTTTTCTCCATGCCGTTTACGTCAGGTGTGTGCAAAACCAGGGGGCCAAACAGCCGTGGCGACTAAATTTCGTTAGGGGCGCCTGATGTTTGCGGGTCCTCAGAAAGGAACTTGCTTCATGTCACTATCCGCGCGTGTAGCATTTTGAAGTGATTACTAGATCTTTGGAAAATTTGTGCATACCTGGTTTACTATAAAGACTTGTTTACAAAAACTTCAAATTAAACTACATTCACTGTCCCAAGAATGGTTCATCGTATATAACAAAAATCTAATTACAAACCTAACTACTACCAGACTCCCCATACGCACGTGGTTAGTTGTCAGCATCTGACCGCGAAGGACTGGTTTCCAGAGTACCTGATATGGTATACACGGTGGTCAAAATGGAACTGGGGCAGTTTTTCTTTCAGTACTTGGATCTTCCCTGTCAAATGTCCTTCAACCAATGCTTTATATCATTCATCCGGTATAACGATCTCACGTCAGAATGCAATACCACGGAATTCCGTCTCACCCAACCCATACAACTAAAATAACATGACGATATTCATTTACGTCGCAGTATACAATTTATATTTGTCCTGTTAGACTTTCATCCGCTAAGTACGTACTAAGTTCATGAAAGCAAAGGTTAAACAAAGCTGCAGACTTGCACAGCACGCCTTACATAAATACGTGCACTTGGTATTATACACAAAATAGTGTAGCCGAAAATTTTGATACATTTGTTTCTTAGGTTTGCTGGCGTCAGTTACGGGCGGTTCATAGCCCTACGTTTTGGGTTTAATCTGTCAACGTATGTTCAGAACCGCTGGTGATAGGTAGGATGGGAGAGATTTAAACGCCGAAAACGGTTACGAGCTGATAGCGGACGCTAGCAGTCCGGTAAGGAAGCCAGTCGCGTACGGGAGGTATGAATGAGGGAGCACTAGTGAGTGTGTTATTTTAATAAAATATGACTTAATTGTTTGACTTGATAGAGCACGCCTTTTTTATTTTATCTACAATAAATTGAGTAAATAAAACAAGTAAAAGAAAATAGTTAAAAAAAACTATATGTGATTCGGTGAACCACACCCGTTTCCCGAAACAGGATCACCTAGCAGACTGAGCGCGTCGTGACAACAAAGTTACAAATGCTGATCGTGTAGAATAGGGAGCTGAAAGATATTTGGGCCTAAGAGAAACGTAGGAATATGAAACTAGTTAAACCTGCTTAAAAAAAGAGCTTCATGATTTGTACTGCACGACAAATATCATTCAGGTCATAAAATCAAGGAGCACGAGATGAGGCGGGCATGTGGCACGTATGGGAGAGAAGTTCATGCGGGGGTTTGGTAAGGAAAAGTGAAGAAAAATCATCTGGAATATCTACCCATAGCTGGGAGGATAATAATAAACCTGATTTTTAATAAACAGAACGGGAAGGACTTGGTTGGATTAATAATCCGGCTACGGATAAAGAGAAGTTGCGGGCTATTCTAAACGCGGGAATGAAATTCGGGGTTCATAACATGCGAGAAATATGTGACTAGCTTGGGAACTGTTAGCTTCTCAGGAAGCACTCTGGTCTGTGAACTTAGTTGGTTAGTTAGTGCATTCTTAAACTCTTGCTAGCGAGAAAGTTTACCATGCATACGGTACGCATCAAGTTATTGTACATACACACACACACACACAAACGCACACACAAACACACACACACACAAACACACACGCAAGCACACGCACGCACGCACACACGCACATACACAGTTAGTGTGCTTCTTCTCCATATTTTTCTCCTTGTCACGCTTACGAAGTTTTCTATTTATTTGTGCGAGCGGCCACGTGCTCCAATATTTATTACTGACGCACAGCCTCCACGGGCCTAACCATGCTACACGTTCAGTAATAATCACAAAGATTATTTTTATAAGATTGCGTCCAATATTCTTCATCCATCTCAGATCGAAATGATTTCCTCAGCAACCTGCATTACAACACGCATAATGTAGCTCTCCCTTGAAACGGACTGGCGTAAAGCCCTGGACTTTCAAAGGAGAATTCTTGGGTTATCAGAAGCACTTGGTCACACTGTAACTCACTCTTCTACACTGCTGCCCTCTACAGACACTTAAATCTCTGTCACACTCAACATGCACGCCATAAACTTGAACAGTTATGGAAAGACAACCACATAAGGTCTATACAAGGCGATACTAGACTTCACAGAATTGCAGCAGCAGTGCTGCTATTGACAGACACACAGCATATTTCTATCTGAGAAAATTAGCACTGCAATACCGACTGAGAATACCTTCTATTTGTCTTTCACTGTTGCAATCTTCTGTTGCTATTCGCAATTTACCTTCTAACAAGTAACACTGTAGAAGAGTAAGTGTTAACCCTTGCTATAGACAGACTGCAGAAGTAGTGAAATAAGCCATGTATAGGCCTGGACGAGTGAACACATAACCTGTCTTTAAAAGCCTCTAAGTTGTTATACGGTTTTAAGCTCGTGGTTCCGTGCATCGTAATTCAATGTGAATAAAAATCCAACCAGATGCAACAGTATGCAGATATTTATTTACTGCAAAGCTACTCTACATGTTTCGGATGTCATAGCACCCATCATCAGGAGTATTAAAAACTGTAGCCGCAGCCTCCGGTACAGGTCATAATACTGGTACCGCTACTCCCCTCCAACGTGGTCTGGTCGGGAGTCCTGACCAGACCAGTAAATAAATATCTGCATACTGTTGCATCTGGTTGGATTTTTATTCACATTATTATACGGTCTTGGTAACGAATTAACGAAAGAAATTAAACAATTAAATTAGTGTTTAATGTTATCAGCAGCTAAATGTAATACTGTTTTAAAGTTTATTTTTCAAAAGAATATTTGCTACCAATAAAGTGATTGACTTTGATGGAAAATAATAAACGTAGAAAACGGCTTTTACTGGGAATGAAAGGCAAAAATTTATTTTATTTTATTTTATTTTTTTAGAGATTCGGGGTGATTAAATTCTTCAAACAGACATAAAAAACACACACTCTCTCTCTCTCTCTTTCTCTTTGTAAAAGAGGAAGAAATATATATTCAAAATTATTAACTTGTCATGTGATTTGAGCCGAATGGAGTTGGCGAAGCTTACGTCAGAGAGAAAGGCTGTCACCCAGGCGGCTAATAGAATTCCGCTTCTGAGCGATCATATTTCATTCCACAATTCTAAACAACTTGGCTTTTGCTTTATACAGCATTGTGAAAGCCGATTATTTCGATAGTCGATAGTTTTCATCCATTTCCGAAAAATAGTTTAAATTTTCTCTCAGACATAACTAGTCAGCCTCGAGATACAGCGTACGTACGGTTTATATCCGCAATATACGACACCACTGGGGCGGTGTGTTACATGTGCAAATGAAAGAAGCAAGCTATGATAATGTGGATCATTCGGCACATCGTTTTGGACCTGGCCCATGTGAAAAGAGAAGCACTGTTGGAGTGCAGCAGCGGTACCCGCATTGCTAAGCTCCCTCTCGCGATCAAACACGAAGTTCGTCAATATGCGATGTGATTTGACAGTGTTACTGTGCAAGTGCCCTGTCTATGCTGAGCATGTTCGACGAATACACATCCACGGAGATGACTGACACGTCCCTCATGGCTGGCCCTATTTATGACGATGTAGTTGGTGTCATGTCGTGTTTGCCACGATGTATTTGTCGGTCGCCGATTGCCTAACAGGAAAAGAAAGTGTTCTGGCATCGATAGGTGCCGTAGGGAAACAGAAACAGCTGCATTCGCGGTAGAAAAACGAGGAGAGTAAAGGACAGTCCAGTCACCATCTGGAAGACGAACTTGATTAACGCTGTTAAACAATTAGGGGGCAGGGCGCGGAAAATCGCAGCTGCTGAACAGTTAGGCCACTCGATTGTTTGGCAGGTCCTTCGTCAGAAGTTCCTAAATCCTTACCACCTGCAGCAAGTGTAAAATCTATGCCGACAACAATATTACCACGGAATAGCGGTGCTTTGCCAGTGGCTCCGGCAAACACGTGCTAACAGTCCTTTTTCCTGTCCCTCGGCAGGATTTACTCATGACGGTACCATAATCCTCCGCGACCAACATTCGGTGAATACGTAGGATTAATTCCGTCGCGAAACCAACAACGATTTTCAAGAAACATGACGGTAGATGTAACAGAAAATACGCTGGTAGGCCCTCATGTTTTCCAAGACAGGAGTGCAGGAGCAGTTTATCACAGCAAACTTCGAGGTTACAGGAGGACGTTCCACTGCCGACAACAGTGTGCACATGGATCATGTACAGCGGCGCTCCGCCTCACTGTTTTAGAACGTTTTAAATGATAAATAATGAACATATAAAGGAGAACCAACGGCATTGTCCGCTATATCATCTGACTTAAATCTGTTCGATTTTTCCGAAAAGAAATATTTTATTTACCAGCTAAAGCGCAGAATTCATGAAATCTGTGTCAATAATTATCCACCCATCATCAGGAGCTCATGTCACTGTATCTACAGTATCTGGCATTATTGAGACCGTTACTGCTACCTGTCGTGAGCGTCACGCTCACGACAGGTTGCAGTATGAGCTCCTGATGATGGGTGGATATACCACCCGAAACATGTAGAGCAGTTTGCAGATATAAATAAACTGTACATTGTTGCATCTTGTTGGATAATTATTGACACAAATTACGCGACGCACGGACCGCTGAACATAAAATTCGTGAAATCTGTATGTTACATGGTAAATAATATACAATCTCGGTTAAATGTATACAATTACAGCTGCTAGGCTTTTATTTATGTGATCATCCCAAATAAGAAGTGTTCAGTCTATGGCAGCTCATAATTTATTGAAAAAACACAACACAGGGTAGAAGATAGGTGTCAACTAGTAATAGGCTTAGAACTTTTAAGCGTGAGTGACAATCCTAAATAGCATACCTAACGCACTGTTTGGACATACGACGATATTCTGAACACTCTAAGTAACTTCTTGTCACCAAAGCAGCAATCTGTCAAGCTGAAATAAGAGACTTCTAAATAAACACTTTCTTCTGGGCAGGTTCACCCTTCATTCTTATACATCCCTTCCTAAATAAAATGAGCCAAGTCTCATAGACGAAGCACATCAGGACCCGTGTTTATACAGACGTTCTCTCAGCGTGTACGGAACACGCGCTAGAGTGGTGCTGTGTGTTTCATTAACATGCTCTGATGGGAAGTGATAGATACTCTCCGATAGAGGGAAAATGAAATGAGTAGGATACCTGCCCGTAATGAAAGTTGATTCGTGGCCTATTTAACGATGCTGAATCTATATACGTTGCGTAGGGATGTAAGATTCATGTACGAGAAACAGTAATGATTGTAAATGAAATAGAAAATCGATAAAAAAAAAAAAGGATATGGTCACTGTCCTAGAGTCTCAGACATATACCATTAGAGGTAACCTCTTCTTTTGACGGAGGTTAAGAGGAAGTCAAACATAACCATGACCTACGTGGACTTCGAATCCGAACCATGCTTCTATAATTCTGCACAATGGGCACAGAAGATAAGAAATTCAAAATAATTTGCGCTAGAAGACCCTGTCAGTCACGTGTGATGTCGTCATTAAAAAGGAGATGGCCAACAACAGATACGTCACAAGGCACCATTAACATCAATTATACCTTCGAGCTCCACTGCAGGCAGCTCCGCACAATGGATAGATCACGAGCTACCAATTACCATCACGTCTTGAACTCGGCAATACAGTTTGACGCGTTAATGTTTTACTGCTGGTTTCCGACAGAAACAAGACTTGAAAAATTTGTTACGATTTACAAGCCAGAATCTACTGCTTCCTCGTTTCGCTCCTTTCTTGTATTGATCTTGCATCTCTCTCCGTTTTGAATGTTTGCTGAATGCAGATACAAATTCATCTACGCAAAGCTAATCAAATGCGCGTTCTGTGTAGAGATTTCGGTACATACATGATGCATAGAAAAAAGTTCCCTGTAAAACCTATGTGGAAATTGTGTTTTGCACATAAGTGACAATCTGATATCATTCATGCCCTCGAAGAAAATACCAGAACAGTATCTCTAATCAGGTCATCATCTCTTCGCACATTCTTTCCAGTTCATCATGCACCAACCATCCTGACGACGCTATTATCTCGTAAATTGAAGAAACATCAGTGGCGTTAAACAAACCATAAACGAATAAAATAAACATGACAGTTACAGGACTCCTTTTCATGGCGATTTATACGTTTCGTTTTATCGGACTTTACTTTAATCTCTTTGGATCTACTTAATTAGATATTTTATATATCATGTATGTCACAGGACATCTCAGTAGCTTTCGTAATGAATTGAACTGCCCAGCTTCGGTGGCGTGCGTGTCGCTGAAATCCTTTTCAGTTAAACGTTCCAAAATGCCGTTTCTAAGCTTACATAAAAGCATTTTACGCCCCTGACGTTTTCATGTGTTCGTTTCTAGGAAACTCCCAATGCTGATGTTTGGCAACACTGAACTGGGTCTCGATTCTGCAGAATTAAGAATGATGCGAGAGTGAAGCCTGATGGTAAAGCGGGGTTTTACAAATGTGCGCCGGGTGTCATTCGGTAGCTTCAATGGACAGTCTGGTGAGAAGGGGGTTGCTCTGACATTTTGGCATCACACACTAACAGTACAGACGTGAAGAAATTTAACCAACTTCGGATTAAATCCCACTCATACAAATATATAAAAGGACTGTCCATCACACATACATTTGGTATATTTTTTACTATAGAAAATGTTACATGTTCCGGCTTACACATAAGCCACCATCAGAAACAGGCTAAAAATATGCTCGAGAAAATGGATTTACACAACGCACATGTTTCATTAAAATTGCTGAGATCTCATTTCACATTTGTTTAAAATTATTTCTTCAAACAGGTTTTTTGTGGTATATAAGTGCTTTGTTTCATATATATATATATATATATGTGGGGGGGAGGCCGGGTTGCTCAGTCGGTATAGCGACTGACTACGGGCTTGACGGTCCGGGATCGAATCCCGGTGGGGACGAGATTTTCCGCCCGTCCAGACCGGCCCTGGGGCCCACCCAGCTGCCCTTAAAATGGGTACCGGGTCTTTCCCGGGGATAAAGTGCGGCCGGGGCGTGCTGCTGACCACTCACTCCCTTCTAGTGCCGGGGTCATGGAAGAGTAGAGCTATACCTCTACCCACCCTCTGGGCCACGCCGGGCCTGTAACGGGATCACTTTACCTTTATATATATATATATATATATATATATATATACCCTGTGCTTTATGGTGGCTTGTAAATAAACCGAAACATGTAGCGCTTACGATAAACGAAATATTGTCCAAATATAGTTACGGTTAACGGTCCCTTTGTTCTTTTCTCCTTGCGCCTCACAACGGAAGTCTCACCCTAAGACAATGCACTTAATTATGTACAAAATCAGCGTCGTTTCTTGAAGCCATTCCAACATTCACGCTGAAGATGGCACTTTTTCTTTTCAAAACAGCGGGATGGTTTCAGAAAACGATGCCGATCAAACACGAAAGACCATCAAAGGCGCATAAAACCGGTCAAGTAGAAAGGGACATTTCCCGTCCTAATTCGTTGTGTTTACTTTGAAGATGCTTTCAGTATTTCAGACAGGTAGAATTGGCTGATGCACTGCAATGCTTTGTAAAGGATTTGGAACACAGCAGTCGTGGCCTATTCTATGCAATACCACAGTGGTTTCCAATACAAAATCAGCAAACTCACAAAGAACCTACCACGATATTATACTCGTGGCGATAATCGAATAGGCACACTCGAAAAATAACAAGTCTGCAGCGTCATTACTACCTGCTGGACTCTTCCGAATTACTTTGTACTTAAAACAGTTCTTTCATAAATTA
>Ga0123355_10018485_pt1 | contig 11059 bp, 11 predicted proteins | sample TergutEmb28metaG_3_FD_89872 | JGI IMG/M metagenome (GOLD analysis project Ga0123355, IMG submission 89872) | Embiratermes neotenicus P1 segment gut microbial communities from Petit-Saut dam, French Guiana - Emb289 P1 | ecosystem: Host-associated > Arthropoda: Insects > Digestive system > Gut ...
AAAATTCAACTGAACTTCAACAAATAGTAAACATTTGTTGAAATTCAGCTAAAATTTAGGTATTTAAAATGTATTTTGGGTGGTTATTGGATATAAGCCTTGACAACATGATAACAATGTGACACGTTTTTACTGAAACGTAAGTATTATACTCGTGATTCAGCAATTTGATATGTTGTTTATGTAGACCTTATCTCCGTCTGCGGGACATCGCAATAAGGCGAAGCAGTTGTGCCAGTGAAACAGCCAGAGCACCGACATAAGTTAGAGCGGCAGCGGTCAAGACTTTCTTTGATGCAGGAAGTTCGTCTCTTGTCAGCAAGGCTGAGTCACCTAATATATTAATCGCACGCCTTGAAGCATCAAACTCAACAGGAAGCGTGATAAGCTGGAACAAAACAACAGTTCCGAACAACAATATTCCGATATTTATAAGCCCATACATACTCATAAAAATCCCAATCAGGACAAGCGGCATAGCAAGCTTTGAGCCGATATTAGTAGCAGGAATTATTGCTGCACGAATTTTGATAGGGAAGTAGCCATTGGCATACTGAATCGCATGACCCGCCTCGTGCGCTGCAACACCGACAGCGGCAACAGATGTTGAGTTGTGTACACTTTCTGAAAGGCGAATGACATTTGAGCGGGGGTCGAAATGGTCGGTCAAGTGACCTGAAACCCTTTCGATTGTGACACCTGTAACACCGGCATGCTTAAGCACTTCTTGTGCAGCTTGTGCCCCGGTAAGGCGCTTTGAAGTCATTTGTTGTGAATATTTTTTGAAGCTACTTGTGACTTGATGCTGTGCCCACATTGCAAAGAGCATCGTGGGTAAGACAAGCATAAGAAACAATGGGTCAAAAGGGTTGTAGAGCATAAACATTTTAATGAACATTCCTTTCGTGCAACGCCCTTATGGGTTGAGATTGTTGTTTTCGTTTTCTTGATCTACATATTCTAATAGAATTTGCTTGATAATAACAGCGACCGGAACAGCGAGGAACATACCGATGATTCCAAAATACGCACCTCCCGTAACGACAGCTATGATGACTAAAATCGGGCTTATCTTAAGTGAGGACTTCATTATTCGAGGCTCGATGTAATTTCCGTCGAGCTGCTGGAATATAAACAGCGGAATGAGCACTTGAACAGCATAGCCAAATCCGGAAGTAATGACAGTGATAAGCGCAATTACTATGACCGCAATGAGCGAACCGAGATATGGTATGAAGTTAAAGACAGCTGCCATGATACCGAGCAGCAAGGCGTACGGTACATCAAAGATAAACAGGAGCGTGGAAACGACGATCAGATTAATGATGCTGTCCAGTCCCTTGCTTGCTATAAATGTGAACAGAACTTTGTTGATGCGATGAACGTATCTGTTTACCCTGAGTCTTCTTTTTTCTGCTTTGAACATTGCAATGCTTAATTTTCGTAGAAAACTCAGTATCCTATCACGTTCCATTAAGATATATAGGGAAATGACCAGGCCAAGCACGAGGTTGAGTAGGTCACTGGTAAAGCCGATTATGCCGAATGCAAATTGCTCTAAAGTTGCGGTATTTACAAGCTGTCCTATCATGTCGCCTGCGCTGTAGGTGAGGGTTTCTACAATGTCCAGTGAGGCCCAAAAAGAGTCGGCTGGTAAGGTGTTTACTAAGTCAGCGAAAAGTGCGATATATCCCGGAATGCTGTTGACAAGGTCGATTATGCTTGTAAAGAGTATGGGGAGGACGAAGCTGACTACTAAGACAATTATAGCCACAATAAGAATAAATGTGAAGAATGTTGCGATTATTCTGGCTCTTTTTACGATGAATTTTAGTCTGAGTTTAATGAAAAGTTTCTCAAAAAGTGAGTGCGGTATATATAGAAAGTATGTAAATAAAATGCCATATATAAGTGGCGACAAGATTCTTAAGAATCTGCCGATTTCTGCTGCGACACTGGGGAAGTTGCCCAACATGTGGTTAAGAAATATGAGTATGAGGGCGAGTATGAATACCGGGAACCATTTGGAGAGGGTTAAATTTGTTTTCATTGTAGTCTTCTTTCTGTTATATGTGATTACAATTATATACTGTGATGATTCTTAGTGCAAGCTATATTACTTTAAGAATATATACATTTTCTTTAATGGTATTTTAATGAAAGATATACCTTGACAGATGAGGTATGTTGAGTTATTATATAACACGCAAGCAAACATACATTCAACCACGGAGTTCAATCACGGATATTATGTCGTTGAATGAAATATAAGTAAGGTAGGAGGTGCGATATGTCTATTGCTTCTGATCTCATAAGAGGTCACACTGATACGATTATACTGGCAAGGCTCATGGGTGGTGACAATTACGGCTACGAAATCAATAAGTCCATTCAGCAGAGGACCGGCGGTAAGTATGAACTGAAAGAGGCGACGTTGTACACGGCGTTTCGAAGGCTTGAAGGTGCCGGCTGTATTTCATCTTATTGGGGCGATGAGCAGACCGGAGCACGGCGACGGTATTACAGAATCACCGACAAGGGTCGAGACACATACTTAGAGCTTATGAAAGATTGGGCAAGTGCGAAGGATATGATCGACAAGCTCATAGAGGAGGGGGATGCTTTATGACGAATCGGAGCTTTCGTCAGATTGAGCGGAAAAAGAGAAACTTGGAAGGGAAGGTCTATAGTTATGCAAGATAGGATTCGAGAGCATGTTGAAGGACTATTTGAAGAAACTCCTCCTACCAGAAAGGCTGTCGAGCTTAAAGAGGAACTTATTCAGAATCTCGGTGATAAATACAGAGACTTGATATCAGAAGGTAAAACGCCGGAAGCGGCATATAATATAACAGTTGCCGGAATCGGTGACATAAGTGGTCTGCTTACTCAAGTACAGGCAGACAGTATAGAAATGGAGGCACATATGATAGAAAATGAAATTAGCCGTCAAAAGTCGGCAATGTACACAGCGGTGTCAGTAATGCTATATATTTTATCACCGCTACCGCTCATACTTTTAGCAATCTTTGGGAGCAGGAATGCAGCAGGAATCGGACTTCCGATATTATTTCTTATGGTAGCTGCAGCGACCGGAATTCTCATATACAATTCAATGACAAAACCAAGATATCACAAAAAAGAAGATACAACAGTCGAAGAATTTCGTGAGTGGCAATCAGAAACTCAAGAAAAGAAAAGTCTCAGAAAAGCTATTTCCTCAGCACTTTGGTCAGTCGTCGTATGCTTATTCTTTGTCATAAGTTTTGCGACGGGAGCATGGGGCGTCACATGGATAATCTTCCTCGTGGGTGTTGCTGCAGAAGCGTTTTTAAATATTTTCTTTGCGATTAAGAAGTAGGTGAATTAGCATGAACAAGTTCATACTAAACCAAAGGGCATGTGCCACTCGCTCCCCTACGGGAATCGCGAGAGATGCACGAAATGACCATTCCTTTTTCATGGTTGTTTTGTGCCGGAAGAGACACGAAAGGAATAGTCATTTATATGAAAGCAATTAGAGTAGTTACGATAGTTTGTTGGGTTATTGTGGCGGCTGCGTTACTTGGACTGGCGGGTTGGTTTTTGACCGGAACTATGTTTGGCGCAAGCTCTACATGGATGGACAGGAATATGCCCTTTAGAGTGAATATTGGTGGATTTGAGTCACTTTCCGGACCGTTTAATGTAGTCGGGGAGTATAGCGCAAGTCCGGCGGGGGTAAATACCATACAAGTCAATTGGGTTTCAGGTGAGATTACGGTTATTGCTCACGATGGAGATATGATCGAAATCACAGAGCGTGCTCAGCGTGACTTGCGTGATGATGAGAGAATGTATGTAAGTGTATCGGGCGGAACGGTTGAAATCAGATTTCTTGACAGGCGTGGACCTAATATGAACATGCGCATGCCACAAAAGCGACTTGAAGTGCGTGTTCCTGCAGCGTTAAGTGAGGACTTAAGCATACTTGGAGTGGGCTCGACTTCGGGAAGGGTAAATATAGATGGCATAACGGCAACGACTTTAGATGTCGGCACAACCTCAGGGGCTGTTAATGTTTCCAATATAACTTCACGAAATGTAGATATAAACGCCCTTTCAGGCAGAATTGCAGTGACTTATGCAGTTGCAGACAGCATGGTGCTCGACAGTACATCGGGGGCAGTAAATGTATCTGATGTTAATGTCAGGGAACTGGAAATAGACACATTATCAGGTTCGATATCTGTAACAGATTCTGTGGCAGTGGATATAAATCTTGATTCAACTTCGGGTAGAATATCGGCAACAGGTACATTTGATAATATTAGAGGCAATAGTTTGTCAGGGTCGATAAATATTGATAGTGCAGCGGTTAGTTCAGTTGTTGATGCGAGATCAACATCGGGGTCAGTAACTCTAAGAGGTGCGCTTGCTAATGTAAATGTAGGGACTCTTTCCGGTTCAATCACGATTCACAGTGCTATAGCTCCAGAGCGTGTAAATGCCAATTCGACATCAGGCAGAATGTCTATCACTGTTCCAAATGACGGATATATCAGCGTAAATCATTCTTCAACTTCGGGCAGATTCAACAGTGAGATACCTGTACTAATGCAAGGAGCTGAGCCTAGATTCACACTTTCGACCTTGAGCGGGAATGTCAATATATACCAGTTGCAGTAGTTGAGCGATATTATGCAAAAACCGACCAAGAGGTCGGTTTTTGTGTATGAATTTTTTTATTATAAACTATCTCCAAAGTCTTCACGGAATTTCTTAGCAAGAACTTCAGGCCAGTTTCCGATAGGCTTTAAGCGACCGAAGAAGAAGCGTAGCATCGTGGGTTCTTCGACGAACTCTAATCCGCCGATGAGATGACGGTTTTGGAAAAGCCAGTTGATGCGGTCGCCTGTGTACTTGACTTGTGACAGTGTAAAGACACGCCTTGGTACTGCAATACGAGCGAGTTCCATCTCGGCGAGCTTTTCCGTGCCATCAGGATTCCGCTGCTCACTGAGCGTGCCACGCTCCATACAGCGAACGCCACTTGCGATATAGATTGAAGTAGCAAGCGCCCCGGCAGGATATTGCGTTTGCGGAATATGTGAGCAAAACTCCATAGCATCGACATGACACCCAAGACCACCCGGAGGAGTGACGACAGGCACGCCGGTTTTGAGAAGTTCGTTGCACAGCGCTTCTACGATGATAGGAGTCTGATTGATGACATCAAAGTCCATAGTTTCTTGAAGTCCTACTGCAAGAGCTTCCATCTCACGTACAGACATACCGCCGTAGGTTAAAAATCCCTCGTAGAGCGGAACGAGTTCACGCATTTTTAGGAAAAGCTTCTCATCGTGACAGAGAATACCACCACCACGAGCAGAACCGAGCTTGCGGGCGGAGAAATAGAGGACGTCCATGAGAGAAGCGATTTCACGAGTGATTGCCTTGATATCGACATCCTTATAGCCAGCTTCACGTATCTTGATGAAATACAGGTTGTCACCCAAGAGACTTGCATCGTATACGAGCTGAATGCCTTCGGCACGGCAGATTTTTGAAACTTGGCGCATGTTTTCCAAAGATACAGGCTGTCCGCCAATGAGGTTAGTTCCTGCTTCAATTCTTACAAAGGCAATATTTTCTTTGCCGTTGCGCTTGATAGATTCTTTGAGCTTGTCAATATCAAGATCGCCCTTAAACGGCGCATCACTTTTAATATTAAGACCTTCGTCGGTCAGAATTTCTTCGACACTACCGCCGTTTAATGTTATATGGGCTTTGGTCGTTGTGAAATGGTAGTTCATGACTGTTACTTGACCGGGCTTAACAAGTGTCTGAGCGATAATATTCTCGCAAGCTCTGCCTTGGTGAGCGGGTAGGAAGTATTTCATGCCGAAGATGTCTTGTAAGACGGCTTCAAGTCTGTAAAATGTCTCAGAACCGGCATAGCTGTCGTCAGCACGCATCATGGCGGCATATTGCTCCTGACTCATTGCATTTACACCGCTGTCGGTCAGCATGTCCATGAAGACATCACGATTTTGTAGAAGGAAGGTGTTAAAGCCTGCTTCATGAATCGCTTTAACTCTGTCTTCTACAGGAATCAGATTTACTTTTTGCACCATGCGTACCTTGTGCATTTCGAGAGGGATATTTTCCCCTGACATAAATTTTACATTGCTCATTGTTAGTTACTCCTAGTTATAATTATTTGTGGGCATCTCTGGAAATTGGGCATCAATTTTAGATGCGTTTTTGCTCGAAAAAAATCCCCGAGCAAGCTAATCTTGCTCAGGGACGAGAAAGCTATTCCCGCGGTACCACCCTGATTACGGCTCGTTATCAAAGCCGTCGCTTAGTAAGGTCAATAACCTTTTCCCTTTGACGTTGGGATTACGTATGTTCCTACTAAACAAGCGGTTTGCAATGGCTTTCGGAACATCAGCTCGTGAGTGTATTTTCCAACCGTCAGCACCTGCTCGCACCACCCGCAGTATCTCTGTTTCGGTACAATTGCACCGAATTTGCTGGTTATGATTGGCTTTTTTCTCCGTCATGGCCTTTATACAGTTTATGACTTTAACACAGCAAAGGGGCGTTGTCAAGCGTGAAAATTAATAAAGATGGTTTTTCTTGCACTTATAGATGAATATATGCTATTATGTACATGGCAAGAGCGACGAGAAATTTCTCTCGCTTAAGCTGAGGAGAGTCGAACTCCCATCGGTTTTATCAGGCGAATTTCCGCCCCTGTATTGCCAAATCCCTTGCTAATACGAAAGTATTAACTGCGGTCTTTGTCTTCACATGGACAAAAATTCGCTCTGCTAAAACTGCTCGCACCTGCCGTAATTCAATTTTCGAGTGATTTTCGCTTCGTTTGAAGCAGCCTTGCTGACGCAAGGCAATGAAAACGGAGTGAAAAGCGCCGTAAAGGGGATTACGACAGGCGATGGGTTCGACTCTCCTCAGCTTATGTCTTTTTTTCACGAAGGAGAAGAACATGACAGACAAACTAAAACTCTACGGCTTCAACAACTTGACAAAAGCCCTTAGTTTTAATATTTACGACATATGCTACGCCAAAACAAGGCATGAACAAGAAGAATACATCGCCTACATTGACGAGCAGTATAACGCAGAGCGACTAACGAGCATTCTATTGCGAGTAGTTGATATGATCGGCGCACACGTACTGCATATTTCAAGTCAAGACTATGACCCGCAAGGCTCAAGCGTAACACTACTCATATCGGGTAGTCCGCTGGATAGTTTGCAGAGTGAAACAACATTGGCGCATCTTGATAAGAGCCATGTTACTATACATACATATCCCGAGCATCACCCCGAAAATTCTATTGCGACATTTCGCGTGGACATCGACGTTGCTACCTGTGGCGAGATTACACCGCTCAATGCACTAGACCTTTTGATAGGGAGCTTTGATTCGGATATTATCACTATGGACTATCGTATACGTGGATTTACTCGGGACGTGGACGGGAAGAAGCATTTCATAGATCATGAAATGTCATCTATCCAAGACTTCATTGCGGAAGAAACTCTTATGCGCTATGAAGCTGCAGATATCAACCTCTCAGAAACCAACCTTTTCCACACCAAGATGCTTATCAGGGAAATTGACCTGCAGAACTACCTTTTTAACACGAACACCTATGCTCTTTCGCCTGCTCAGCAAGACGAAATTGAAGACCGCCTGCGTAAAGAGATGATGGAAATTTACAGCGGACGAAACATGTTTAATTGATTAAAAGGGGGCATAGAGATTGGATCAGACAAGAGCACCTATTTATGAAGCCTTAGAGCGATTTCGAGAGTTGCGAGTCGTCCCCTTTGATGTGCCCGGACATAAACGTGGGCGGGGAAACCCCGATTTGCAAAGCTTCTTAGGAAAAGAATGTGTAGAGATCGATGTAAATGCGATGAAACCCTTAGACAATCTCTGTCACCCTGTTTCTGTTATCCGTGAGGCGGAAATGATTGCCGCAGACGCCTTTGGCGCAGATCAAGCGTTTTTTATGGTGGGGGGTACGACTTCCAGCATACAGGCGATGGTGCTTGCTGCATGTAAGCGTGGAGATAAGATTATTCTGCCTCGCAATGTACATCGCAGTGTTTTAAATGCTTTGGTGCTCTGCGGTGCTCACGCAGTATATGTCAATCCCGATTTGGATTATAAGCTCGGAATATCGCTCGGAATGCCGATGGCAGAAGTTGAGGCTGCAATCCGCAATCACCCTGATGCTAAAGCAATTCTAGTCAACAATCCGACATATTACGGCATTTGCTCAAATCTGCGTGCAATCGTAGAACTTGCACATCAGCATGGAATGCTGGTTCTTGCCGATGAAGCTCACGGGACCCATTTTTATTTTGGTGATGGATTCCCTGTTTCTGCTATGGAGGCGGGAGCGGATATGGCATCTGTGAGTATGCATAAGTCCGGCGGAAGTTTGACACAAAGCTCGTTTTTGCTGACTGCCGATACTGTAAGTCATGGCTATGTGCGCCAGATTATAAATCTCACGCAGACGACGAGCGCTTCATATTTGCTGATGAGTAGTCTGGACATTTCACGTCGCAATCTTGCTTTGCGAGGACGAGATATATTTAACCGTACAATGCAATTAGCGGAGTATGCTAGAGGTGAAATCAATGGCATGGACGGTTATTTTGCCTACGCTGAAGACCTTCTAAACGGTGACAGTGTGTACGCATTTGACCGCACTAAGCTTTCGGTCAACACTTTGGGTATCGGGCTTGCAGGAATTGAAGTGTATGATATCTTGCGTGATGAATATGATATTCAAATTGAATTCGGCGACTTGGGTAATATCTTAGCCTACATATCTATCGGTGATAATATGCAAAATGTAGAGCGCTTGGTCGGTGCGCTTTCTGAAATTCGCCGAAGGCATCGCAGACCGGGCACAGGGCTTCTAACTATGGAGTATATTGAGCCCGATGTGGCAATGAACTTGCAAGATGCTTTTTATGCCGAGAAGGCAGCTTTACCCATTGAAGAAACACTGAATCGCATATCGGGTGAATTTGTTATGTGTTATCCACCCGGAATTCCTATTCTGGCTCCCGGTGAGCGTGTGTCGGAGGAGGTATTGCAGTATATCGCCTACGCCAAGGAAAAGGGTTGCTCCATGACCGGACCGGAAGATTCAGATATTCGCATCCTAAACGTGATTCGCTAATCGCAATACGAAAGGAATGATCATTACTGTGGAACTTTGGTTTTCAGAAGCCCATTCTAAGCATGTAAAATTTTCCATTCAAGTTGATAAGCAGCTTTTTTCCGGACAGAGTGAATTTCAGCGCATAGACGTATTCGAGTCTCGTGAATTTGGGAGATTTCTCACTTTGGACGGGTATATGATGCTCACAGAGCGAGATGAATTTATCTATCACGAGATGATGACCCATGTTCCCATGGCAGTACACCCGCATCCGCACAGAGTGCTGGTTGTGGGGGCAGGAGATGGCGGAGTGGTTCGCGAGCTTACACGCTACGACAGTGTAGAGCATATTGATTTGGTTGAGATTGACCCTATGGTAGTGCAGGTTTCCAGAGAATTTTTGCCGAAGACTGCTTGCTGTCTGGACGACCCTCGTGTACATATTCACTACGAAGACGGTCTGCGTCATGTGCGCAGATGTGAAGACGAATATGACCTCATTATTGTGGATTCTACAGATCCGTTCGGACCTGGGGAGGATTTGTTTACAAGGGAATTTTACGGAAGTTGTTACAAAGCGCTCAAAGAAGACGGCATTATGGTCAATCAGCATGAAAGTCCATTTTATGAGCAAGATGCTGTTGCAATGCAGAGGACGCACAAGCGCATTGTGGAGAGTTTTCCCATCAGTCGGGTATATCAGGCTCATATTCCGACGTACCCGTCAGGGCATTGGCTGTTTGGATTTGCCTCGAAGAAATATCACCCTGTGCGTGACTTAGATGTTCCGACTTGGAAAGCTTTGGGGCTGAAAACTATGTATTATACTACGAGTTTGCATGTCGGGTCATTTCTGCTACCGGCATATGTAGAGGAGCTGCTGCGTGATGTTGAATAAAAATATAGAGACCTTTCTCGGCTGTGATGCCGAGTATCAAGATGCCGAAATCGTGTTTTTTGGTGCCCCTTATGATTCCACTACCAGCTTTCGACCCGGTGCGCGCTTTGGCAGTCGGGCGATTCGGCAAGAGTCTTCCGGGCTTGAATTATACAGCCCTTATCAAGACCGTGACCTCGCAGACTGTGCTGTATTTGACAGCGGGGATTTAGAGCTTCCGTTCGGAGATGCTACTGAGCCGTTGCGACTTATCTGCGAGCGGACAGAGACGATTATAAGTGCCGGCAAGCGCCCTTTTCTGCTTGGTGGAGAGCATTTAGTTACGTTGGGTGCAGTGGAAGCGGTGGCTAAACAGTTTCCTGATTTGCATATTATTCATTTCGATGCGCATGCAGATTTACGGGACGATTATCTCGGAGTGAAGCTCAGCCATGCTTGTGTCATGCGGCGTTGTTGGGAGATTGTGGGTGACGGACGCATCTTCCAATTCGGAATTCGTTCGGGTGACCGGACTGAATTTGAGTGGAGTCGTGAGGGCGGGCATGTGCATACGCAATTGTTTGACTTTGCGGGGCTTGAAAATGTTTTAGATTCTTTGGGTGGAGCACCTGTTTATTTGACAGTGGACTTAGATGTGTTAGATCCGTCCGTTTTTTCAGGTACCGGTACGCCGGAAGCGGGGGGAGTGAGTTTTGTCGACTTGCTTTCTGCAGTGCTTAATATTATGCGTAAGGCGAATGTTGTAGCCTGTGATTTGACGGAGCTTGCACCGAATTTGGACATGAGTGGTGTATCCACCGCGACAGCGTGTAAGCTTGTTCGAGAGATTCTTATTGCTATGAGTTCGATTGCTAAATAGATAGGCGGCAAGCTTAATGAAGATGCCCATAAACTATATATAATTGCGAAAGTCGGTGACTACCCTTCAAATCAAAGTCAGAAGGCTTAGTGAAGGTCGCAA
>Ga0123355_10018486_pt1 | contig 11059 bp, 7 predicted proteins | sample TergutEmb28metaG_3_FD_89872 | JGI IMG/M metagenome (GOLD analysis project Ga0123355, IMG submission 89872) | Embiratermes neotenicus P1 segment gut microbial communities from Petit-Saut dam, French Guiana - Emb289 P1 | ecosystem: Host-associated > Arthropoda: Insects > Digestive system > Gut ...
CGCTCCAACAGTCTTCTTTCTTTATCCAGGAGATCACAGCAGAAGAGTCGCTCCAGAAAAAGAGCGAGGTAGGGTTTTGATCAATCTCTTTCTTCACAGAAACTGCTAACCTGGCTCCTATCGTTGCAGCTAGCAGCTCCAACCTTGGAATAGTCAATGGCTTGATTGGTGACACTCGTGATTTGGCTTGTACCAACTGAACTTGAACAGACGAATTGTATTCTATGCGAACTAAAACTGCTGCGGCGTATGCTGCCTTACTCGCATCACAAAATGTATGTAAGGAGCAGTTCAACACACTGTCCTCCACTCCCCTCAGCCAACGAGGTATCCTGACTTCTTCCAGAAGAGGAAGGTCTCGCAACCATTGAAGGAATTCCTTTCTCACCTCTTCGGGGACCTCCTGATCCCAGTCACCTTTCATTTCCCAGCACTTCTGCAACAAAAGCTTAGGACTCAATAAGATGGGACATGTAAAACCAATGGGGTCAAACACTCGTGCCATGGATAACATGATTTTGCGCGTAACCACTTCCACTTTCACTGTCTTCAAACTGCTCACGGCTAGTGTGTCTGCCTTCCTATCCCATGTCAGGCCCAACACCACAGCATTGTTATGATCTTCCAGGCTGGGATCTGAATACTCCCATCCTCTTAAATCAAACTTGGCTTCCGCAAACATTAATGAGGCCTCCTTAATAAACAAGTGCAGTTCTCTTTCGTTCTCTACACTGGTGACACAGTTGTCAACGTATAAACTCTTCCATAATTTCTCAGTTGTGCTTCTAGTATACTCGGTGGTGTATTCAGATCCTTCACTGTAATTCTTCAGATGAAAATCAATAACCGCACCTAACAAAAACGGACTACTAGTCACACCGAATGCCACACGTGCGTGTCGAAAGATCTTCAGGTATCCTTCCTTGTTAACCCATAAAAACCTGAGGAAATCCCGGTCTCCTTCGCACAAACTAATCTGCAAGAATGCTTTCCTGATATCTGCTATGATTCCATTCTGGTGGAGTCAAAAACGTAGTAGTATAGCCGGTATTATCTCTATCAAGTTCACGCCTTTCTCTAAACACTGATTCAGGGAAGGCTGACCACGTTCTCTGGCCAAGGCATCAAACGTGGGTCTCACCCTGGTTGTGCCACTTTCCTTCACAACGGGCCTTTGAGGTAAATAGTGCCCCTCATCCCACTTCTGCACTGGTATCTCTTCAATGATGCCTACTTCCAACCAGTCCCTAAAAACTTCATCATATGCAGCTCTCAACTTGTTTTCCTCTAGCTTCCGGAGGACGTTCTCTAATCTTTTGTTAGCTAAGTTGAAATTCCTCGGGACCGGTGGGTGTCCCTCGATCCATGGGAGCCTCACCTCATACCATCCTTCATCTTTCACTTTGACAGTGTCGAGGAAATATGCTTGAACCGCCATTTCTGCCTCTTCGTTACTTTTTCTCCTACTGGGGTCTTGAATTCCAAGAACATCTAATTCCCGAAACTTGCTCACTGTTTCACTACGGACGAACATGGACAGCACCGTCATGGAACTAGCCTTAATACAGCTCTGCATTTTCCCAGTTACAATCCATCCAAGATACACGTAGGTTTCAGTGGCTACTAGCTCACATCGCAAAATTTCTCGCCAGCCTGTTAAAAGTTTGCTGTAGATGTCGGTCCCTATTAAGACTTTTATTGGCCTCTCTTCTTCCACTAAGACTTCGATTCCTCTATCTCTTAACTCGGAAAACCATGAACCTGGTTGGAAGACAGGGACAAGAGGACATGTCTCTTCGTCATCGAGTGCTTCAAAATTACAAGCGTACTTATTATTGAGACTTTGCAGGTGGATCTTATAGCAGAGATGACGGCATGGTCTTGTTTTCTCTCCCCAAATAATCCGTGTATCAACTCCTCTACGCCCGTAGGCCTATATCGCATGCATTGAGCCACGTCCCTTTTAATGAACGAACGCTGGGATCCAGGATCTAGCAGTACCCTTATCTTTCTTTCTGGTGCCCCTCTTATTTTTACCATAGTAGTTTGCAAGAAAACCTGACTTCAATTTATATTAGACAAGGAACTCTCTACCCCTGGCTCTACCTTTGCTTCACATGCCTTTTCACCCTTAGGGTACATCACTGGCAAATGCTTTCCCTCACATAATATACATTTCAAGACGGCTCTGCACCTTCTCTTGACGTGTCCAACTTTAAGACATGCAAAGCAACATTTTTTCTTGTGTGCGATGTCCCGTTTCTCCTCAATACTCATTTTCTGTGCCTTAAAGCAAGCATCACTATAATGTGACCTTTCACAGAACACACATGCCAATTTACTGGGTCTGCAATTAACAAGGTCAGCTGTGGTGGAAACAACGTTTTTGTTATGACTACTTGCTTCCATCTTTTGCGGTTTTGTGCCTCTGATGTTGTTTCCAAAACCTAAACCCTGGATTGCCATAGTAATCCTCTCTTCATTCTCTACTTCATTCTTCAAGAAGCTCATAAGGCTATCAAGTCTGGTCTGGCCACTCTGTTGAACTAAACTGGTATTACTATGCCTCTGCCATGCCCTCAATACCTCTTCTGATAGGCAGGACTCCACCAGTGGTAACAACATGGCTGCGTACTTGTCAGTAGCCACCCCCAGCGTTTCTAAAGCCCTCAATTGTGTTTCAATTCTGTCATACAGGGAGGAAAGCACAACTCTACCTTCTTTAGAATTCATAACCAGAGTCAACTTAAGCAACTCTCTCATATAAAATTCCACTAGCAATTCTTCACGCCCGAAGCGAGCCTTCAAGCATTCCATTGCCTTACTGTAACTGCTGCCTATAGGTGGAAAACCCTCCACCGCCTCCCGTGCTCTGGTTTTGGGCGTGGTAGCTTGCAACAAGTATTGAAACTTGTCTGCATCATCCATCTCAGCATCTTCATCTGTCTTTTTAAACTGACACCAGAACGTCAACCAATCCTTGACATCACCCCCAAACTTCTTAAATTCAAGAGTGGGCAACTGGAATTTCCTCTTATTGACATTCACAATGGAATTATTGTCTTCCTCCACCTTTATAGCAGCACTTACACGTTTCTGCACGTAAAGACTGATTCTTTTGTACTTACTTGCATACTCATCGGCACTTTGCATTTCTTTGTCCAGCTCTTCCTCTACCGCATTTCTTGCAACAGTAAATTCATAACCTCTTCATCCATCTTCGCTAATTCATCTGCCTTTTCCCGTAATAACTCCAGATCTGCCCATATTTTGGAGTCATCCCTGTTGTTCGTGTCCCAGTTCGAAACAGCTTCGTTCAAAGTATTGTAGAGACGCCCAAATGCCGCCCGCACTACTTTCCGTTTCTTCTTCTTCAAAATATCCATAGAGAGGAGTCCTGTCACGGTTGCCATATGTTACATGTAAAGCCTACCCGGCGATCGGGTTCCTTTGTTTAAGAAGTAGCGAGTCCAAATAAGTCTCCAATGCCAAAAATCACTTTAATCACATCACTTGTGACATGCTCTGGCTCCACCCAAATACAACAACAACCACTCCCTCACCACAGTGTCCCCAACGTCTGTTACCAACCAATAAAATTTCCCAACAGTAATAATAATATTCAATCACTGTAATTCTTCAACGTAGATACGTGACGGCCGACAACAAATTTGTTAGCAAGTGAGAGCGTTTACCAGGTTGTGCTAAACTTTATAGAGAAGAGCTGACAAGTCATGCATTCTTAAAAGTATAATGATCTGATCATGTCACTGTCGGGTTCAAGCTGGTTAGTACTGCTGACTTCAGCAGTTGTGACTGAACAATCTCTTACTGGATTCAAATTTTCTAATACAAATACATATGTAAATTTAATATGCATTACGTAGTCTTTAACACAACTCTAGTTCTGTATATACTGCCCTTTCTGAGAACATGGGTGGTCATCTATGGGCCAATAAGTTATTAATAACATGTGGAGTAATTAAAGTTATACCATTATACATCAGCTTTCGTGTTAGCTATCTGGTATCTCCTTCCATTTACAACAATGTTCTATACATATTAAGTTTGTATGTATGGCGTGTGAATTTTTGTTATGGGATGTCACATTGTTTATGTAGTGGACTTGTCGAATTAATTGTAATTGTACAAGCCCAGCATATAAACAATAGGAAATATAGTAATTCGCATACAATAAATGATAAATGTAGACAGACATTTGTCTGTATGGATTTTGCAGAGGTCTCAATTCCTCATGGAAATTGATAATTGATTTCTTAAAATCATTTCAATTTATCAACCAACGAATGCACATATAATTTCACATAAAACACTTTTAAAACACTTTAAAACACTCCGACGTGTTTCGATCTAGTCAGATCATCATCAGGGATCATTGTTCCTTGCTAAAGTTATATTACAGTATTCACAATTAATTCGTATTTGCGAACGAGGTGTTGTGGCAGCATATCTGTAAATAATTATACTATTAAGTATATTGTCAAAACAGCTGTGTGAGTAAATGCATAATGATAGTATACAAATAGTTAGGCTAAATGGATTGTGCGGCAGTTTACTTACCATGTTGTGTGGGAATGTGTTGTGGAGCAGTGGCAAGGTGTCCGTCGTATGCTGAGTAATAAGAGACTGGCTATGGGTTGCGTGGAAGGATATTTGTTGTATTCGCAAGTTCATAGAGGTGGGTTGATGTCAGCAATTTGTTGTTCTGTGATCAGTATTCCGTGTTGGTGAAATATTTGCATGTATAGGGCCTACCAGCAGTTCATACGTGTACTTTTACGACATGTCTTTAATAACTGCAGCGTGTTTTCTATCGTCCCGTATTCGTGTATATTTTGTAGGATGTGCATGGCATGGGCGGATTATTAGTTCTTATGTACCTTATATGTTCTTTCCGGACTGTTGGACGTATGCTTTGTTACATGTATTACATTTTAGTTTATATATTCTTAAAATCATGTAATTTAAATTTCTGTACGTGTTTTAAAGTGTGCAGTATACGTGGATTTGAAGTTGTGTTAACGACAAGCTCCCAGAAGAAATCATTTTTTGGCGGCAGGAAATTACAGGCATAGTAATCGATTGTGTTATCGAGTTTAATACGAGTAGTACTCAGAAGTACCAGTAGAGGCGCTGTTTACCGATGTTCCAACTTGGTCGAGTTAATGGATGGCAGCATGAGTAGCCGCGTTGCCAAGGATTATCATTGACTCTGATCCATGAAAGCAATCTGTGAGTAATGAAATTCACGATAGGCGGCACCACAGATCATTTAGTATCGTAAGTAGTAATCTGTGATCTAGTGGTACAATATGTCTGTGTGCGAAGTTATGGTTCTAAGTGTAGGCAACTCGCAGTTCTTTGTTATTAGGTGATATTTTACCGAATTTGGTTATTGATATGAATAGTCAAAATTTGACTTTTTTTATTTTTGAAGTACGTATCGTCGTTAAGCATAACAGAGCTTCAAAATGTACCCGGGAATGCTGTTGCTGATGGTTGTGTTGCGAATGTAATACAGCACATTCAAACGTATACCAATCATGCTCTGCGAAGTTATTCGTGTAGTAGACTTGTGTAAGTGGAAGTTGGGTATCAAGTGCCAAAACCCAGTAAATACAACTGATTAAGGAATTTACATTGTTAGTAACCTGTCCATTTTGCTATGTGCGGACATCGGGCAAATCATCCAGGGAGCCACATTCTGATCCAGTTCAGTACATTACAGAAGTTGTCATGAATAGTGACTGGAATAGTAGTCTGCGGCACTGAAATAGGAAAATACTCGTCTTCACTTATATCTGGGATTGTTTTCATACAAACTCATGAAAAACGTCAGTTTGCTGCTTGTTACTGGAAAGGAGTGGGGAGTTAAACCAAAGCAACAAACATTGATATGGAATGTGAGGTACATATTTTACGTAATTTAGGAAGAATATGTAACCACAGTCTGAACTACAAATTCTTATATCCGTGTTATGCAAAATAAACATATGGGCTTAATTTTTTTGTTGCCTGTTTTTCATTTAAGCAGAAGTTGCGGTTAAAAATTGGTTTAGGCTACAATGATGGGGTTCTCTTACGAAAAACGAGCCCTGAAGAGACCACGGCTTGGTCCTCCAGATGTGTATCCGCAGGAGCCAAAACAGAAAGAGGTATGCAATTCATGATAAAAGCCATGTATTATTTGACATGATCATTATTGTGGTTGTGAATGCACAAACTGGTAAATTACCAGTTATCGGTATGTTAAGTAGGTGGCATTTCAGCTTTGTGTTTGGAAGGTCCTGAATTCAAATCTAAGCTCTGAGACTGGCTGTTTTGAGGGGGGCTTTCATGTTTTTCCTCAGTGCCTGTAGGCAAATGCCAGAATAGTGTCTCACATTGGGGCTTTTCCACTTCCATATTCCTTCCAGTTCATTATTTACTAACCGTACTTCAATACCATGCTACATAGTCTGGGTCTGTGACTGTGTTATTGAATAAACTTTAAAAATTATGTTCAGAATTATTTACTGTAGCTGTGAGCCATTATTTTTAGCATCCATCATGATTAAGCTGTACAGGGCATACTGATTAATATTATTAATTTTGATAATTGACATATATGTTGACAGTGTATCTTGGGATTGTTAATTTCATTTTATATTTTTATCATGTGACAGCTAAAAGAAACTCATTATTGAAATAATTTTCAGGGGTTTTGCATTATAGCACTATTTTTTAACTTAGTGTCTTGTAAATTGTTTTGAATGCATTTTCACAAATGTTATGTTTAAATGTATAACAACAAGACATGCCTCGACAGCTGAATACTTGTTATGTCTGGCATTCCACATAAGCGGTAGTGAGTTAACATAACATATAGTTTTATTACAAGACCTGTATGAATGATGAGTGACAGTATAATCAATTTTAATAGTTCAGTCATTGATGACATATGTTAGTAAAACAAGCAAAATGCTAATATGGGTTTAGTTATTAAAATCACATAACTAGACAGAACTGGGTAACCAGGTATGTAAATACATGTGCTAAATTTTCCAACAAGTTTTGGCTAGAAGGATACAAATATCAGTGATCTGCTTATGAACCAGTTGGCTTTGAAATTCATGGGATTCAGGAAACATTGGTGATGCCATAACTTGATTGAACTGCATGTGAGTGTCACAGAAAGGTGGATGATTAATGGAATTATTGATTGTTGTATTGAGCTGCATTGTATGATGAGTATAAAAAAAAGTTTGTCACTGTGGGAAGGTTAAACTGGAGTGTAAAGTACATGTTTGGTTCTTGTGCTGGTGAATGTTAAGGGTACAGTGTTTTGAGATGTTACATGGTGTGGTGTAATTGATACCAGTGTTTTGGAGAAACCTGTTGCCTCCATCTTCAGATGGCAGGCTCTTTCCTCCGAGATCTTAGCACTTGTCTATCAAACTATTTGGCATCACATTCTAGGACTGCAGTGTGTCTTAGTATATAATATGGTGTTAACACATTGTGTCAGTATTTATCCATGGGTCAGGGACAGAACGTACACTTGTTCTATGCCATTCACCTGTGTGGTGATTACCTCTCTTTTCACAGCAGTTGTCGATTGTGTACTGGCTATCACTTATTCTGTGTTTGTATTCTTGGTTTGCTGTTTGTGTTGAGAGAGGGGAGGTCTGCATGTAGGTAGTGTGGGAGAGCACTGGGCCAACTTCAACTCACACTGGTCATGTTTTTCTTTTCCCCTAACCTGAATGTAACTGTTTGGGTTATTCATAAGTTTTCATTATTTCAGGATGAATTGACAACAGTAAACGTCAAGCATGGGTTTACTACTTTGCCTCAGCTGTCAGATGAATTTGGAACAGCAAGAAATTGCAATATTACTGCTTCAAAAGTATGTAAAATTAGAAGAGGTTACTGCGTATTTATTATTTTAGCACATTGTAGCTAACATTCCATCACTGATAATAAGTAAACATTTTCTTACTTAGGTTGGGGCATATTTCAATGCCATTTTGACAAAGAAGGAGGAATTGAACACTCTGCCAGATACAGGACGTAAACGTCAGCAGATAAACCCCAAAGACAACTTCTGGCCTGCTACTGCGAGAACCAAAAATGCTATTGAAGCTTGGTTTAAAGACCTTGCTGGTAGCAAACCATTGAGCAGTTTAGCAAAAAAGGCAAGTGTTAATGTGAATCACTTTGCAATGTTGATACAGCATGTGTAAACTGACATGTGATCTCGGATGTTTCTGTGAAGTTACTTTGGTCTTGGGCTGTTATGTATTTGCTTATTGCAGTCTCTTCTGATTCATTAGATCTTGCAAATTCTAATTCATTCATTATTTCAAGCTCTGTATTTATTTTAGACAGTTGGAGCAGAGTAAAGGAAAGTATGCTCGATAGCAAAGATTAAGAGCTTGAGGGATATTTGGAAGGGGTTGATGTATGGGATTCTTTTTCATAGTAGGACAATAGTCAGAATTTCACATTTTTGTGTTTTAATTTATAACACTTGGTTTCACTGGAGTAATTTTAGCATAATTTTTCACTAGGCACCTAATTTTAACAAGAAGGAAGAAATTTTTATTATGCTTTGTGAGTATCAAGTTCCAATGCTACGAGCAGCATGGTTTATAAAACTGAGTTATGCATATACAGTAGCTGTGTCAGAAGTGAAGATCAAGAAACGTCAGCTGTCTGATCCTTCTCAAGGTAAGACTTCTCGTTTTGCTGGATTTTCTTGGACTCAGTAGTAGTGTGTAATATCTTAGCATTTGTTGCTGGTAATTTCTATTTGCTGTGTGTTTCAGTACCACTCAAATTAAACATTTTATAAATCACTAAACCATCACATAGGCAATACTTGTGGTGTTTTGGTGGAACATAACATGCCTGTCTCCAGGCTGGTATGTTTCACTGAAACACTGGTACTGATTCTCAGACTATACAGTAGCATAACCCAGAAGATTACAATATAAGTCTTCATTATCATGAAAACCTTAAATCCTGCTAAGGAGTATGCTGCTTATGTTCATAGTAATTATAACATTGTGGTGTCAGTTGTATATGAGTGTCACCCAAAGTGAATGTGGTGGTGTGATCCCAAGAGTGGCTGTCTAAGTATTTAACAATTTTGTGTCCGTTTACATTTCATTGCGTTTTGTTTTCATTAAGAATTGTGTAATGCAGTTAACTTTGATGCCATTTGTTGTAGACTTTTATTCATTTTAATTCTCTTGTTTAGACACACAATTTAATTGTATTTGCTAAATGTTGGTGAGAATTAGTAGTCACATGACATGCACACAGCTTGTGTGATATGTATATGACGTGCTTTACTTTCACCTACAGAATGGACAGGTACACTTACTAAGTTTCTGAAGGACCAACTTAACAAACTTCAAGATTTTTACCATCAGTCTGGAGGAAACGTTAGTGGGTGTGCAAGTGGTGGAGCTGCAAGCACGGGCACTAATAGTGGTGGCAGCAGCAGTAGCAGCAGCAGCACCAGCAGCAGCAGTAGCAGCAGCAGCAGCTGTGCTGCAAGTAACAGCACAAGTGGTAACAATCCTGCTGGCAGTGGTAGCGGTACTGGGACTGCAGTGAGCAATGGCTCTTCAACAGCAGCACCTGGCAGTGGAAGTTCAAATACGAACATGAGTGTAAATACAAATACTGGTTCTGCTACACCACAGCCATCAGCTGTAAATTCCACACAGACTCCTACAAGCATGTCTCCACCTGCTATGACAGATGAACAGAAGCTTGCTCAGAGGCAGTGGCAGTACTGTATCCAGTTAGCCAAATATCTTTATGAGGTAAGTGATATGTGTGTCACTTGGCTGATGTTGAAAGTGTTCAGCAATTAGGTCACCCCCCCAGCTGCAATACTCTCTGTTTCCAGAGTAAAACTTCACTTACTCTGCTTGGGTGGGGACTTAACTTTTATCTCAAACTATATGTGACAGTAATGCCTCATTTTTTGAACTTACTGTACACTTTGAAAATTTCTTTCAAAGCAAAACCTCATAAAGGAAAATTAACTTCCTGTTACTACTACTTACATAAATTTTGATTTGTTCTTGAGCTGAAATTATTCTTCCCTCATATACAGAATGCGCAATAATGAAATATATGAAAATGAAATTAAATATGAAATATGAAAAAAATAACATTAATAATCAATTCTGTATTTAAATAGCAATTTTAGCCATTAAGCTGTGCATAAACAATAGTTACATAAAAAGTTGTACTGCAAATATACCGTCCTTATTATAAACATGGCACATAAAAGATTTTTACCTTTTAAATGATGCGGGGCAAGTGGTGGTGCAGTTGGTTGCAGTCATGCCCCAGGACGGGAAGTTCAGGGTTAAATTTCCGGTAGGGTTGTTTGAAATTTTCAAGTGACCTATTCCTTCTGTCTACAATCGGTAGCGCCTCTAAGAGAAATTGTGTACCAAGGAATTTTCTTGGGTGTACTAGCAGCCAGCACGTTGATCTGACAGCTGTGTCACCCTAGTTGTGCTGAATGTCCAAGTGAGGATGGAAGCCCAACATTTCTTCCGCCATCTTCAGTCTTTGTGCCGTGTTAAGGGAAACCTTTATCTTTATCTTTTAATTGATGCAAAATGATTTACACCAAGAGTAGTGAACTTTACAACAAAGCTACAAGAAGAAATGATAGATACCATTGTACTGCTGCTTCTGCATAGACACACACACTGTTCAGGGATGCCGTGATATTCTGTGCATTTGAGAATATGTGGGAATTGATAACAACAAGTAAGAGGCTCTAAGAACAATTTTTCTGTGAGGGGGAAGAAGAAGAAGAGTTAACAGATAGCTCATGTACTGAGAGATTACTGTATTGTGTATTATAAACATGAGTGTACAGATACTTTTTGGTTTTAAACTTTATTCCTTGCATACAAGTAGTACAAAATAAGGTTGTCTTATCTTCGTAGTTACCAGAAGATGGAAGCAGTAGGTACTACTACTACTACTACTACTACTACTACTACTACTACTACTACTA
>Ga0123355_10018487_pt1 | contig 11058 bp, 3 predicted proteins | sample TergutEmb28metaG_3_FD_89872 | JGI IMG/M metagenome (GOLD analysis project Ga0123355, IMG submission 89872) | Embiratermes neotenicus P1 segment gut microbial communities from Petit-Saut dam, French Guiana - Emb289 P1 | ecosystem: Host-associated > Arthropoda: Insects > Digestive system > Gut ...
CGCTTGGTCGACGGGAGGCTGTTCCTGATAAGAAAACGATTTACCGTTGGGTATCAAACTTTAGACAAACAGGACAAACTTTTGAAGCTCTGAAGGAGGCGATACGACAGGAAGTTGCTGCCATTACACCTGAAATGGTTCTCAAGGTCGTGGACACCTACCGAGAGGCTACATCAGTGTATCAATATTCAAGGCCGCCACTTGAGTGATGATTTCTTAAAACACATTGATTTAAAACGGCATTCTATGTGCCTTCTAGAAATAGAAAATATTTGCCGTATCTTCTTTAGTTTTGAACTTATTTACTTCTCAAATAGGGGAGTTCTTTCTGCCGCACCCTGTAATATACTGCAAAATGTATTTGAAAAATTTAAGATGTTAAAGCTGGATCTTCTTTAAGGCTCTGAGGATACAACGTAAACAATATACACTTAAAAATTCGATTTGAATTTCCGAAAACAGTATGATCAATACTGCCACCATTATTCCAATGCAAATTATGCCTTCTTACTATCTAAGTGTACAAATTTATATAACTTTGTAATATCATTATATAATGAGTTGATATCGTTAGTGAAACTGCTACGCAGAGCTTTATGGATTGTTTGTAATTCAACAAATTAATAAAGAGCAACATTCGTTTCATTGAAAAAAAAAAACATGGCAATTAAACAAGGATTCCGTAACGCAAGTTTAACATTCTTCAAATATTACAGGTTGCACATTCACTACATTAAGTGCAGAGTGCAAAACACTTCGACAATTTACGAAGTAATCCACTGTCTACTGTTTTCACGTAGTCGGCTATAAGTCAGTTTCAGTACTTATACGTAAAGGTAAGGTAAAGGTAAAGCAGTCCTGTTATAGCCCGGGGGGGGGGGCAGAGGGTTCCAGGAAGTTAAGGTTCCCAGATTTCGTGACAACGGCACAGGATGGTAGTAGGTTGTCAGCCTTAAGCACCGGCCGCCTTTACTCCCAGGAAATACTCCTGGTACTCATTTCTGTTAGAGGCTGAGTCGATCTCAGGGCCATAATGTGATCGGAAGGATTTTATGTCAATGAAAATTCCATTGACACCAGCTGGTATCGAACCGGCGACGTTCCGATTTGTAGCACAGCACCTTAACCACTGTGCTACCGCGGCCCCAGTAGTTATATGTACCCATATTATAAAATTCAAACACGAAATATGAACATTAAAATCTGCAAATTACAAGTTAAAAAAAAACAATTGATCAGGTATAGCTTAATTGTATTCGCTAAACTACACGTGTCACAAAATATTTTCATTAAAATAAGCTTTATTGTGACTTTACACTCTATTAGTCGGCCGATGGTTTGATCTGTGGTACTCAAGTTTTCGGAAATTGTGAAGATTGAAAATTGCAAGTGAGAGGATACCTTGTAGGGTGGCAGAGAGCCAGTGTCCCTCTGCCTTGGCTGCTCAGACCTTAAAGGGAGAGGCAGCAATCTTATCTAAAACTATTTACCAGTTTACACGGTTTCACATAATAGAAGACTTGAATTTCCATCAACAAATCTTTAAGAACCTCGCATCGCACCTCAGGTACTGTGTCTGTTAGAGGACATTTCACCAGATATACATACATACATATAACATATATTAAAATGCACCCACCGCACTGTGGGTCAACACAAAATTAAATCAGTTCTATACTGAAAACACATTATGGCTTCTTCTATAGGATAAATGCTAATGATGATCTAACATTGCAATGATCGTGGGATCCCACACTGATGATAGAGTTATAGGTGGCTCTGACAACGCCTGTGACATCTATCAAATTGTACGACGTCATGACGGTAACGCTATGATGATCATAATGACGACAGAATGACTTAGCTGACCGAACAGGGTGGACCTTGCAGTAACATTCGAGACTTGCGTTCATCGGTTAATCTGACAAGTTTTTCGTGGTTTTATACAATCCATCCAAGCGAATGTTAGGATAATCCTTGGATTAAGTCACAGTCACATCCTTCCAAAGCATTTCGAATTTATTTCATCAATCATCCTAACTTTCACCTCTACATAAAATCAGATCCTAAAGCGTTGTTAAACTTAACTGCAACACCACCATCGCCACTGCCACCGACTTCCGGCGTCACTGTTTCACACCAACGGTCTCGACGAGCAAACAATCAGACAAGTGAGAAGTTTCATTCCGAACGTATCACACAAAACAATTCCTCAAACAGTTTATCTCCTGCATCGCACAGTACGTTAAATAGGTCGATCTAATGGACTACAGATTCAGCACATCGCCTTTAAAGCTAAATTTCAAACTTCGGAATAAAATAAAAATGTACGTTATACGGGTAACTTGTTCTTAGGTGACTTCCATTCCAAGTGGTATTACTGCGGTAATTTGCAGTAACGATACACTTAGGGCTACGGACTGCAACAGAAAGCCGTTCTGTCATGCTCTTCTCTAGCGGTAATCCACTCTCACCGGCATACTGATTTCCAAACTCTCGTGCCCCGTGTAATGGCGACAAGCCATTTGCAATTTCGCACAGATAATGGCCTACAATTCTATATAAAATCTACTATAGTTTGTTCCTCCGATAACAATACTTCTGTTCATGTATGAAACATTTTGGGTAACTTGCGTCCTAGGCGCAGTGAACTGTTACTATAGCTAGTATGATTTTACACGACTTACCATCATTTCTGTAATAGTTCATGGGTAAAAATAAATTATTGTAATAAGTATTATAGGAACAATTGTAAACAAAATGACTCCTAGGCTATTTAATAAGGCCGGGGCTACATAAAACTTAACGTATCCTCCTACCGGGAATTGGAGGAAGATAATGGACAGAGAATAGGTGAAGTGGTTAATAAATTCATAACAGAATGCACAACTTTAGAACGGTTTAATGTTTGGGACGAGACGACTTTTTCACCTTACATTTACACTATTACTGTCAGTTTCTATATTTCCCTGGAGAAAGTGAGTACACTCTAGAACAGCCCATGAAGATCCAGAGCGGGAATACTGACGAGTTCACAAGATCTCGCTTCGGGTCTCTAAACCAGATGATTCAAATTCAACCCTTCTTTTCATTATCCTGCCAGTATAGGACACATGAAGTAACTGGAGTTTGACTTTATAACCGTGCAGAAGGAGATAAAAAATAAAGAAATGTCTTGAAAAGGTGAGATTTTGCGCGTTGCGGGTGGCCAGAAGGGTCTAGCAGTTATCGCAGCATGTCAATGTCAAAATAAATGGGTTTAGTTCATTTTTTAAATAGTGTAAATTTCTAAATTTTGGCAGTTTTAGACTTCTTAAATCTTGCGGGGGAGGATGGGTGGTAGTCAGGCGTACACACATTAAGAAAAACGGCTAGAACACTCATTTGGGATTCATACAGATCACATCACGGCGGGCAACGTTAGTTCATTCGTAGGCAATCACGTAACAGGATTAAAAATTTCAACTTTTGGACCTATTAGGAAATAGTGAAATTAAAAGACAACCAACTGGAAATCAGGGAAGTGGAAAAAATTCAGGTAGTAGAAAAGAAATGGAAACGGGGGTGCCGGTTACCACGAGGGGACGCAAAAGAACAGTAGCTGTTTAGCCTGCGTAAATTAAAGTTAATAATTTGGATGAATCCGATCGGTGAAATGTTAAATTTCCGGCACCACAGTCACATATTTACAAAACACCGCTGTGTAATTAGTCTGGGCAATAAAATATTAAGAGCTAAACAATAATCAAGCTACTGATTAAATTACCAGACGTTTTGTACTTATTCATTTCCGTAAGTATTTCGGGTTCTCTAAGGAAACACTTAGATTCCCTGAAGCCAAGATTCCATCTCTAAAAATGTTTTTGTTTTTGTCGACGAGATCTCGTCGACAAAAATAGAAACATTATATATTGTATAGTTCGCTTTATAATAAGAAAATGTACAACCTGATGACGGCCATTATAGAGGCTGAAACATGTAGTTGTTAAGCTATGTAAAACACCTCTTAGCAATACAAATATCAAAAGCTGTGTTTGACTAGATTTTACCCATTCTGAAGAAAAGGTGTAAATCACACATTATATTCCCATCAGAAATAAGAGGCTTAATGTAAAGCAGCCAGGCAAAGGGCGTTAAACTAAAAATAAGAAGCAGTAATTAAGAAGTAGTGTAAATTGGGTAGGTGCGTTAAAGAAAAAAAGCGTAAAAAACGCGCGTAAATAATGGATTGGTGCAATTATACTTCTAGAGCCAGACAGAATGAGATTTGGGCTCTGGTACAACACTGAAAGCAAGGATTTTAAGTTCTGCATATCATTAGAAGTCTCACTTTCCTGGTTCAGTGTTCTTGTAAAAAGAGTTTACGTGTGACTCGTCGAAGAATGAGACATCCTGTGTGATAATATTCGGTTGCATGTTTGTGTCTCAGCTCAGAAGTGTCACAAGGAACAGGAAAGTTATCTGCGGAGTTTAGAGCAGTCCGACGAAAGACAGGAGAATCCACATTCCTAGTACAGTGTTCAGGTTTACAGGCTATATCGACGCTATAAATCAGAGGACGAACTCGTTGTAAGATCAGATAGAAGAAACCGATTGAGAACGAAGCACAGGAATGAAAGGGATTGCTGTTGGATTGAAGGAGCAGAAATAAAAAACAGCGACTCCTTGAATTCGGTAGCGAAATAGGAACGTCGAGGAAATATCAAAGCTGTCTTGTGCCAATGACCACACTCGCTAGAGTACATAGGGCTTGATGTAAAAATACGCCTAGCGAAAAGCTCGCTACCGATTACTTTCTCAGATCCCTTTCTAACAACCATGGTTTTGCTCGGAGAAACGATAGAATGTACAGGAGAAGTGTTGCCAGTGTTTACGCAGTTGAATATTCTCCCATCCTACAGCAGGAGACATTAGGCTTTTCCAAAATGGCGGTAGTATGATTTCTTCTACATAGTTGACCAGCAAAAATACACGTAAACTGCAATGAAGAGTGATCATCATTAAACATCTGGATATGCTATCCTTTGTGTTCATTTGGGAAGCACCGTGACAGTGGGACAAGACTCGAGTCGGGCTGCAGAGAATACAGAATCATCCAGTAGTAATCAACAGTTACTAAGGTTGTTCAAGAAGCAGGTCACTTCCTCACTCTCTCCCTCACTCTCTCCCTCTCTCTCTCTCTCTCTCTCTCAAACACACACACACACACACACACAAATTGAATTATTTTCATTGTAAAACAATTGATATTCATTTTCAGTTAAAATCTTTCACCATTTCCTTAAAACCAATTAATCAATTCCTTTTCAACGTGCAGTAACTGAGGATTTTCGTGCAATTTATCATTTCTTAAAAGTTAATTGCTCTATCATATATTATATCTATGCCTCCTGTCCTGTCTTTACATATGTATAATTATACGGCAATGCCCAAAACACTCTTTATGTAAAATTTACAGAATTTTGGAAGAGAGAAGCAATGCACGTAGTCACACACACGACACCTCTTACAATAAGCAAAACACTATACTAATCAATCTCTAACCAAAGGTATTAGAAGAAATAAATAACTAATATAACAGTTAATAACAAAAGATAACGTACGAAAATCTGCCGTTAGTTGTTTGAATCTAACGGATGAACAGGATATATACTCAGCGTCCTAACAAAAATAATGGCATTAGCTGGGTAGAGCAATATATAGTTCTCGAAAAATGACGTACTGTCATTTGTCAAGGTACGAATCTATTCTTACCACAGAAATATGTTAAGTTACTGCGACAGCAGAGCAGAAAGTATTTTTTGCCAAAATATTTGAAATGTGTTACAATATATTACGAAGTTTGGACCAAGACAGCTGTCACGTCTTAGAGGTCAAAAGTAACCTACAATGAGGAAATCAATATGGATAACCAAAAAAGGTTAGGTTTCGTCAAACGCTTACGGCATGCGTCGCTTAGCTGAAACTTTCTAGAGGGCTTTGTAATTTCTGAATACATTGAATTCTGTAGTCGATATGAAATGTTGTTGATTGAGAGATTCCTAATGAGAAGGTGACTTAAGATAATTCAGTCAATAAATAAATACTCGTTTTTATAGCTGAATGTCTAGGCAAGATGAAAATTAGCGATAATTTCAGACCACTGCTGTAATGAGCTACTGACAACATTCAAATGAAACCAACATTCTTTCTCCTACATAGAATACCAACAAATTGAAAACTTTTCTGTTAAAATACGTACAGCAGGAGAATACTCGTCATCCCGACTGGCAGACGCAACTAAGCTGAATAGGGTCAGAAAGTTCAATCACGACCTACAGAAGAAGACACAAACAGAAAAGTAGGAAAACAGGAAATAATGAGAAGAATATATTAAAGAGACAACAAATAAATAGAAATTTAAAAAAAGGAAAGTAAAAAGAAATAATAAGTGGTAAGAAAAGGTAGATAAAGGAAAAGAAAGAACGGAGAAACTTATGCTGGAATGAAGATGAAAGATGAAAAACAGAAAGGAGAAGGACGATGAAAGAATTCTACCATTCAGACCTGATACAGCCTTGCTTGCTCAGCATCGAACGACCTCGCAGTGTCCTCAGCCAGCACCCTAAGATACGACCACGTAATTTTGAATGTGACCTCGGTGCATTTATTAATTAACCACACAATTAACTTGTGCCTGCTAGGAAATGGTTATCACTGAATTTCCCTTTTCGCTACAGGACTGACACACGGCACATTCGTCACATGTGGCCCACGATAATTAAGTGTCACATATCACACTGCTGAGACTGGCTTCACAGCGATAACTCTGCAATACATATTTTGTTACGACACTGTTATGTCCCACAACTTACAGTGAAATATATGGCCACTATACATAATGTGTTATATACCCTCCATGTTCGCAAAGTTAGTGAGTCCCTGAGGATCGCTTTCCTGTGATGTTTGACGTAATCGTATATCATGTTAGCTACGCAGCTCTGCAATTCCAGTTGGTTGAATTCATCCCTAAGACAGTCCCGAACGTTACCGGTACTGGATTACAAGAACATCTGCTTCCTCCGTACTACCCAAATTGTTTCATAATGTACTTTTATAACACACTGCATCATGGAGCAAAGTATATTTTCTTGCGAATAAGAGGTCATGGACATGTCAGGTAGCTCCATAATTTTACGGAACCAGAATGTTCATCTCCATGTTCACAAGATCTCACCACTAATGCTTCGCATCAGCCAAATTAATACTGTCCACACACACCACATCACATTGTTTAACATACATTTTAATATCATAATCCCGGTCTATTTCCTTCCGTTTCAACTGTAATCCTGTATGCACTTCCTTTTGTCCCCACGCAAGCAACAAACACTCGCAATATCGTGTTCATTATCATGTTGTCTCTTTCATTATCAAAATATACCTACTTGCATACTAGCAAGATATTTCAATTAGTATGCACTTATAAAGCATAATGCATAATTTTGTAGCCCTACTTAAAATGAAACGCCTATCCTGGTGTTGTGCTTTTAAAGGTGTGGGTCTGAGGGCAGTCACGTGCTGGGATAGCGGGCTCGAATCTCGTCAGAAGTGTTAAAGTCTCTTGTGCTTGTTGTGTGTTGTCAGGTAGAGGTGTCTGCGACAGGCCGGGACCGCTTGCCAGGAGGAGTCCTATTGAGGGCGCTGTATCTAACGGACTGTGATATTGCAGTCTGAACAACATGGAGGCCTAGGCCCACGAGGGCTGTTGAGCCACGAAATAACAGGACAAACAATGTGCGTGTAACGTAATATCAACGTGCTTTCGTGCAACCAATGTTGCAGTGGAAAAGCAATAAGTACCACATATTCTGAGTGTGTGGTTACAGCCTTAGTTATCCAGCATGCAAAGCGTATGCGCCATATTGTAACTGTGGCCTGCCCGATTCTACTGTATTTTTCCACAAGATTTTTGAAAAAAGTTACTGGACACAAAATGTGTTTTGATATTCTCCACGGCTTTTTTCTGAAACATTTCTCATTCTAAGAAGAATTAAGCAAGACATGAACACAAAATAATGACAGGACTTCATGTACAGCGCCAATTATTCTTGTCAGATCTTAATTAAACTCAATTTTCTCGACAGATTTTTATAAATACTAAAATATCAAATTCCACGAAAATCCTTCCAGTGGGAGCCGAGTTGCTCCATGCGGGAGGGCGGATGGGCGGGCCGATGGATGGACAGACACACGTGACGAAGCTAATAGTCGCTTTTCGCAATTTTTCGAACGCACCTCATAAAACTTGAAACTAAAGAATAAAATTGTCCCTGTGATTTTAATTCATCATCATCATTATCATCATCATGTAGTCCGTCATGCTTCCAAAACAAGTGCGATACATTTCTATCCTTTTCAATTTCCAGTATCTTCTCGTTTCCTTTAAATCACCCAGTAGCTGCTTCCGTCTTCTTCCTCAACTGCGCGCCACTTCTAACTTTCCTTCAGTAATGTGTTTTAGAAGGCAGTTCCTACGCAAGATGTGACAACTCCAGTTAGCCTTCCTTCTGTCTACTGCATGTGGTATAGTCCTCTCCCTTTGAAACTATGCAATATTTCTTCGTTCCCCACACGACCTTTCGAAACCATCTTCTCCGTCTTTCTCCAGCACCACATTTCGAAACTTTCCAGGTATATGTGATATACTTCTCGAAGTGTCCAGTTTTCAGCATCATAAACAACAATGCTCCACAAGTAGCTGTTTATTACAGTATTCATTTAATTCAAGTCCAATTTGCTGGTAAAGAGAGTCTAATTCTTGTTAAAAGCTGATTTTTGCATGGCAATCCTTAATGTAATTTCACATATACTACATTGCACTCTGTGGAGAACTCACTTTGAAAGAGGCTATGGACCTGTCATAAGACAGACAACAAAAAAATGAAAGAATCTTGCATACTTTGTTGTCACAATAACCAAACATTTGAAAATATCCAACTTCTCCAGTTTTTTTATCTGTCTTAATCTGTACCGTGGAATGTTGCTTTGAGATTCACATTACCTTAGGTTTTCCCACATTCATTTCCATTCCATATCATCTTCCTATTTCAATTAGTCTATCAATCACCCCCGGCAGCAAACTCTCTTCCTTAGCTAGTAGCATAAGGGCATCTGCATATTTCACAGTGTGAATTACTTGCCCTCCAATTCTGGTGTCTCCAAACCCTTCAAGAGCTTCCTTGAAAAGGTACTCTCTGTTTACCTAAATTGAGTGGAATCACTCACAAACAGCACCCTCGTCTATCTCCCATTCCAGTCTTCACAGTTCTTTTATCTACTTGGTCTAGTCGCAATTTAGCACGCCGATCGATGTACAGTTTGTTGACAGATCTTCTTTCGCGTCGGTCGATACCATTGTTGTTTAGGGCATGCATTCATTCTGTCCAGTTCACACGAACAAATTCCTGCCGTTAGTCTGTGAAGCCATAATACAAGTCTTTATCTACGTCCCAGTGTAAGTTTTGATATTATCCTCATCATCCAACTGGCACCCCTGTTTCCTCTTCCTTTTCTGAATCCGAACTGATCTTCTCTAGGTACGTCCTCCATTTTCTGTTCAAACCTTCTTCTAAGCATCCTCACTACTATGTTCTCTGCATAAGCGATGAGGCTGATTGTGCGACAGTCGCTGCATTTTGTAGCTTTTGGTTTCCTCTTTAAGGGAATTATTGTAACTTAATTGAAATTCTTGAGACACACTCAGTTTTGTATGCGTTGCTAAGCAACTGTACCATTAGATTAAGATCAACTGCTCCCAGCACTTTGAGTGCATCCCCAGGTACTTTCCGATGGCCTTCTTGATAGCTCTTGCGCCTCACTATGCTACGTGCAAGGACCTTTTCCTTATGTATTTACCTCTTCTTTGGGTTCGACATCCAGTATTTCTGATCGATTAGCTCAATAGTAGAACTCTGTAAAATAACTGTAATTAATTATGTACCAGGAATTGCAAACCGATTCGCGCGACATCGTGCAGTAATCTGTCACGTCAGCCCATACAGTCCTACTGACATGGCAGTCGTTTTATTATATTCCTGTGCTGCAGTTATTAGCAAAATTCAGATTCAGCAAGCCTACTTTGAATATGTATTGCACATTCTCCAAATTCCGCAGCACCATCCCATTGTAAATGGCAGTTCCCGTCCGAACCGTGAACATGTCGATTATGAGATTTCATTATTTATTTTCGGCTTACGATTCGGGCTAGATGTATACAACTTTTGGGTTTAGAAATTTGGGTAGATAAGATTTTTGGAAGAGGCGTGGCGGCATATCGCTTGAAAGCGGAAGGACATGTCTCGGTGTTTGTCTGTGAGATCCCATGCTAGACCCTTCATACTGCCATAATTCGTCCTAGGGAAAGTTGCATAGTAAACCACCCCAAGTTATTCGTTTATTGCAAGTTTGGGGTCGCTGAACTCAAATAATTGCGTTCTTTCACGCCGTTTGTTTTAGCCAGTTAATTTGTAATTTTAAAAAGTGAAATTCGGCCTATTGGAGACCCAAAATTCACGTTTCAGCCAATGAGAGTATTTCGGCCTGGAGGGATAATTTCTTTGTAGAGCAGGGCGATGAGGTGAGCTCGGAAGGAAAGCGCTTTTTTTTTCGTAATTCGGAGTCACTGAAGCGTTGTTTCTTCATTTTTACAAAATTTATATCTACCACAGCAAAAATTTCCATTCCAAATTAAGGTGTTAATACAAGAAGGTATCCACAGTCTTGCAAGAAAAATTGTGAATTTCGAAAATTAGTGATCAAAGAGTCTCACGTGTGAGAAGTGATATTGAAGTGATCGCTATCACTTACCGCGCTCTACAATGACTGTCAGCACAGTGTATTGAATTAATGACATTACCGTTTACTTGACATAAATCACCAAAAAATCAGTGAGACGTTTTTCTTTGGGGACGCATTGGTGAAGTGAATGTTGACACTGGGATACCTCCACGCAGTATTCCCACTGGGGTAAGAATTCATGTCGCCGAAACTGAACTGCCCCCCCCCCCCCCCCCCCCC
>Ga0123355_10018488_pt1 | contig 11058 bp, 8 predicted proteins | sample TergutEmb28metaG_3_FD_89872 | JGI IMG/M metagenome (GOLD analysis project Ga0123355, IMG submission 89872) | Embiratermes neotenicus P1 segment gut microbial communities from Petit-Saut dam, French Guiana - Emb289 P1 | ecosystem: Host-associated > Arthropoda: Insects > Digestive system > Gut ...
AAAACTTTTTGATTTATCTTTGCTGGGAGGGATTTGCTCAAAAGGGCTTACATTAAACCCAAGAAAAGGAAATTCCGGCATACGCCTATGGGAAACCCCAAGCGGTCTGATAAATTCGATTGGTCTTGAAAATAAAGGCATTGCCGCTTTTTTGGAAAACGATCTTCCCTTCATGCTTAATCTGGGAACTGTTATTATCGCAAATCTTTCGGGAGGCGAAACAGAAGAATACTTAAAGGGTGCAGAGTTGCTTAATGCTTCCGCTGTTGACATGATCGAGTTAAATATATCATGCCCGAATGTAAAATTGGGAGGTATCGCTTTCGGGCTTGATCCGAATATCGCTTCGGAACTTGTTTTGGGCGTGCGCCGTGTGTGTACAAATAAACCGCTTATTGTTAAACTTTCACCTAACGCTCCTTCGCTGGCTTCTGTTGCAACTGCGTGTGTAAACTCAGGCGCTGACGCTCTTTCGCTTGTAAACACTTTCAAATCAATGGCGATTGATACAAACAGCCGCAAACCTGTTTTTGATAATGTCACGGCCGGTTTGTCCGGCCCTGCGATAAAACCAATAGCGTTAAGAATGGTTTGGGAATTGTTTGATTCTTTAAAAAACACCAATATGAAAATTCCAATAATAGGCATGGGCGGAATTACTTGTACCAATGACGCTTTGGAATTTATGATGGCGGGAGCGTCAGCCATTCAGGTAGGAACCGCCACTTTTGTAAACCCAAATGCCATGATTGAAATTATCGAAGGTTTAGGGAATTATATGGTTAATAACAATATGTCAAGTTTAAGTGATATTTCAATCAGGGGGAAGGCATGAATTTAAACATCGAAAAAACTATTGAGTTGCTGCGGGAATCGGGCGCTATGTTGGAAGGGCATTTTTTGTTAAGTTCCGGCAGACACTCGGACAGATATTTTCAGTGCGCCAAACTTTTACAGTATCCGCAAAAAGCAAGTTTGGCTTTGGAACAAGTTGTCGGCAGTATTCGTGCGGATATCGAAGAGGGCAAACTTAAAGTTGACGTAATTGTTGGGCCGGCTATGGGCGGAATTATCGCAGCGTGGGAACTCGCTCGTCAACTTGGCGTTTTTTTGGGCGAGGTTCCGGCAATTTTTACAGAACGTGACGAAAACGGGACTATGGTTTTACGGCGAGGTTTTGAAATAGCAAGCGGACAAAATGTTTTAATTGTTGAAGATGTAGTCACAACAGGGAAATCTTCACGCGAGTGCGCCGCAGCACTCGAAGCCAATGGCGCTGTAATAGCCGGACTCGCTTGCATTGTAGACAGACGTGCCGAAAGCGAAGAAAAAATCAAATGGCCGTTTTACCCTGCCGTAAAAGTATCAGTCAGCAATTGGGACGCAGAAACTTGCGAGCTTTGCAGACAGGGAATCCCTGCCATAAAACCAGGTTCAAGGAAAATATAAATTTGAAAAAATCTTTTTACACAATTATTCATCAAGATGAAAATATAATCGCAGTTAACAAGGCGGCTGGGATTGCTGTCGGCGGAGACAGGTGGGACGAGACAAAAGAAAGGCTCGACAAAATTATTCAGCATGATTTTGAAATACCTAAAATATTTATTGTTCATCGAATCGATAAAGAAACATCAGGGCTTGTTGTTTTCGCAAAAAACAGTTCGGTTCATAAAAGTTTATCTATGGCGTTTGAAAATCGTGAAATAGACAAAAAATATATCGCTGTTGTTCATGGCCGTCCGTCATGGAAAGAAACAACCTGCGATCTTAGACTCGTTCCAAACGGCAATAAAAAACACATGACAATTATTGATAAATTCAGAGGCAAACCTTCGGTGACTCATTTTACCTGCCTTTTTAGCGCGGGAAACTATTCAGCTTTAGAAGTAAAACCGTTAACCGGAAGAATCCACCAAATAAGAGTTCACTCAGCCGCACTCGGCCACCCTGTTGTTTGTGACGGGCTGTACGGAAAAGGAACACCTGTAAAACTTTCGTCATTTAAACGAGGCTGGAGAGGCGATCCTGTCGACGAACGTCCGCTTTTGGCAAGATTAGGTTTACACGCTCTTGAATTGGTTTTGCCAAGCGGAGAAGTTTTTACCGCTCCTTTGCCAAAAGATATAGGCAGTTTGATAAATCAGTTGGAAAAATCCGCCAGATAAAAGGAGATCACATGAGTACATTGACAGGAAGATTGAACACAATCAAATTAAAAACCGCAGGCAATAGGGAAAAACGCGGATGGGAACAAGCAACCAGTATTCCTCCTGAGGTAGAACATCGCATAACGGCAGTTCATCCGCAGGCAAGGCGTATTTTGGCGCAGCTTGGTTTTGCCCTTACTCTACCCGACGCAAACGAAAAATACGCATCGGAAATCGGAGCGGCTTTGAGCTTACTCGAAAAGAGTTTAGAAACTCAAGGTGTTTTAACAGGCGAGTTGTGCCTTGCTGCGGAAAAAGAAATTCTCTGTCTGGAAGAAGCCGCAAAGGAATACACCGCCCTTTTTGCGGCTCATGCCCATATCGACATGAACTGGATGTGGGGCTGGCAGGAAACGGTGCAGTCCGCCCTTGCCACTTTCCGCACCATGCTGGCTTTGATGGATGAATATCCCGATTTTACATTTTCACAATCTCAGGCTTCATGTTATCATTTGGTTGACTGTTATGATCCCGACTTAATGGAAGAAATTAAAAAACGTATCAAAGAAGGCCGATGGGAAGTTACAGCTTCGGCTTGGGTAGAGACTGACAAAAATATGCCTAACACCGAATCGCTTATCCGCCATATACGTTATACGAAAAACTATCTTGAGTCTGCGTGGGGTATCGAGCCGGAAAGCCTTAACATCGATTTTTCTCCTGATACTTTTGGCCACAGCGCTAATGTTCCCGAAATTGACGTTTACGGAAATGTAAAATATATGTACCATTGCCGTGGTTTGCAAGAGCGTTTAATCCTCTACCGATGGCGTTCTTCTTCGGGAGCGGAAATTTTGAGTCATTGCGAGCAGAGCTGGTACAACCGTGGAATTCAGGACGAAATTGCTTTTGGCTCTGTGAAAGTGGCATCTATGTGTGCGGGATTAAAAACCTCTCTCATCGTTTACGGCGTGGGGGATCACGGAGGCGGCCCTACACGCCGAGACATTGAGCATATTCTTGAAATGCAAAAATGGCCGGTTTATCCGACACTTCGTTTTGGAACTTTTACCGAATATTTTCGGGCTGCCGAGACGGTTCGGGATAAACTTCCAATCTTTGACAAAGAAATCAACTTTATATTTTCAGGCTGTTACACTTCCCAAAACAGGATCAAACTGGCAAATCGCAAAACAGAGGCTGCCCTTTTAGACTCGGAATTTCTTGACGCGGCAAATAAGCTTCTTACCGGGAAAAAATATCCTTCCGAAAAACTGGAAGATGCATGGCGTAAAACTCTTTTTACACATTTCCACGATATTCTTACCGGCTCCTGCGTACGGGACACACGAGAACACGCAATGGGATATTATACCGAAGCTCAGGTAATAGCGCAAACAGCACGTGAAAAAGCCGGAACCGCAATTGCCAAAATGATCGACACATCAATGTTTGGGTATCACACAGATAAAACAGACTTTCGAGGAAATCGTGCGGAAGGAGCTGGGCCCGGATTCGGTTTGGGAAATTACAGCGGGACTCCAGTTACTGTAAGAGGAAGCGGCCCTGTACGAATCTACCATGTTTTTAACCCAAGTACAGCTCCACGGCGGGAAGTTGTAGAATTTGTTTTGTGGGATTGGTATTACGATCATGACCGTATCGAATTTGTAGATCACGAAGGCAAGGAGATTCCTGTTCAGATTTTGGACAAAGAATCACAATGGTTTTGGTGTCATCGTTATATCCGTTTTCTTGCCCATATCGAAATTCCTGCCGGAGGTTATGCGACATACGCCCTGCGGGAAAAAGAGTTTACAACAGAACGCATTGTTTATATACATGAAGATTATCCGAGAAATATTTTGCCTTACACTCCTTTGGTTTTGGAAAACGAATATCTGCGGGCAGAGTTCGATCCGGGATCAGGCGCGCTTTGTTCTCTTAAAGATAAAAAAAGCGGCAAAGAAAAAATCGCTTCCGGGAAAAGCGCAGGGCTTGTCATTAACTGGGCGGAAAAAAGTTCAAACAGCGCATGGATGACTGGTCGCTATCTGGAGGAAGAAACTGTAAGGGGAGCTGTAAAACTTAAAGTCAATGACGGAAATTCTCTTCGCAACAGCTTCGAGATGGAGTTAGAAATTTTACGCTCAAAAATAACAACGACTGTTTCGCTCGACTGCGGCGCAAAAGCGCTTTTGTATCAGTATAAAATTGATTGGAACGAAGCGGCAAAAGATCACAAAAATATTCCTGTTCTTTGTTTTTCCTTGCCTTTGGAAACTGCCCCCGAATATTTTCAATCTGATGTTCCGGCAGGAATCCAAAAACGTCACGGTGCTTGCATTGATATTCCGGGCTTGCAATACACCGCTGCGGTTAACGGCAAGGAAGCGACAGCTCTTATCACGGACAGCAAGTACGGCTATCGAGGGTTCGAAAATATCCTTTCCGCCACATTGATTAACACATCGAGTAATCCCGATCCCTATCCCGAACGAGGGGAAAATGTGATTAAACTTTGGGTAGCTCTGGAAGAAAGCGAACCAAAGACTCTCCATGACACAGCGTTTAACCTGTGCCATCCTGTAAGTTTAATTTCCGGCACGGGACACAAGGGAAGCCTTCCCCCCACAAAAGAGCTTATCCGCCTTGACTCGGCTTCCACAGTGCTGAGCTCCTGCGGTATAACGGCGGAGGGCGCTCTCCTTGTCCGCCTTTACGAAACAGCCGGTAAAACAGATTCTGTTAGACTCACCCTTCCGTTTGATATTGAGAGCGCCGAGTTTGTCGATCTTGACGGGAAAGTTTTGTCCGCTCTGGAGCCGCCTTCTGTAAAGGCAAATATTTTAAGTTTTGAGATTCCCTCAGGGAAGATACGGGGGGTGCAGATTACGTTTAAAGGTTAATTGAAATATTATAGTTGTTCGGCAACCAATTCGAACCGAAGGTTCGCAGTTGCCGAACAAGTCCATCAAATAACTTTGCCAAAATCAACTTGAGGAATAACCGGCACGGATTGAGACGCGGCTTTGTTTTCCGCTTTGATTGCGTCAAAAACTTCTTGCCTGAAAACTTTTACAACTTTTGGAGCGTCAATGCCCAATCTTACTTGATCGCCGCGTATTTCGATTATAGAAACAGTAATATTATCGCCTATTACAACTTTTTCATTTATTTTTCTTGATAATATCAGCATATTAACTCCGATTCTCTTTTTCGGATTTTTTAAATTCTTCCATTATGTCATGTTTTGTGCGCCATTTTGGGTCAGAAAGAATTGCCTGCATTCCTTTCATGTTTTGTTTGTTGATGATAATGGGGCCTTGAAGGTTAGCTGTCATTGGGCTGTCGTTAAGAATCGTAACGATTACAAAAATCAATGCGTTTTCGGGAGAGGATAAATCAATTTCGCCTTGTTCTTCGTTTGAGATATTGATTTCATAATCCTTCCTGAAGAAAAAAGGATTTATCAAAATAAAAGCTATTTCTTTTACGTCAAGCGATTGAAGCCAAAAAAACGGCTGGTGTTCAGCGTCAAATATTGCGTATCGGGTATAATCCTCAAAGCCAAAAAGACCTTTGGGAATTGTTATTTTTTGTTTGTCGTCGATTTCAATTTCTCCAAACGCTTTTGTATCAACCTTCATAATTTCTCCTATAAGTTGTTCGGAAACTTCAGTTTCGGAACAACTTCCTTATAAAATCGTATTTTTGCAGGGCTTTGCCCGAAAAAATGCAAGGATTGTTAGGCAACCAACCGGGTTGCCTAACAATCCATTTACCTTAAAAAGTCCAGTAATGTCGGCGGCAATATTCTTGCCGAAGTCTGTAAAATTGCCTGATGAGCAAATCTTGCCATGTTTAATTCCATAGCGGCTTGCGCCATGTCAAGGCCGGTTTCACGGTTAAGCGCTGCGGCGATGTTAGGTATTTGTCTGTTAATTCTCTGCCAGGCGAATTCCGCACGTTCCTGCCTTGAGCCGACATCGGCTATCCTAAAAGCAACATTGTTAATCGCAAGATCCATGCCGCCGATTCCCTGACTTCCGATAAATTCGTGATCTCCTCGAAGCATTCCGTCTCTTAATCTTATTACAACATCAAATACCGATCCGCCGGAAACCATAGCCTGATTATGCCAGTTAGGCGCATTGTTAACCATATTGCCGCTGATAATTCCTAAATCACGTAACACTTCAGCGCCGCCGGCTCTGTCTTCCGCGCGAATAAGGTGAGCTGTGGTTCCTGAAAGAACAAGCCCTCTTGAGGTTGGATCGATGTGCGCTCTGACAGACGCAGAAGAATCATTTATTTTTGCAACTATCGAAGGCAAAGTGTCGCCGACTGTAACGTTGATCTCGACACCGTCAATAAAAAACGAGCCGTCTTGTTGAACTCTGTAATTTGTGGCATCTACCGTTGAAATTATTGTCATACGTTCCGCCCAGAACGCTTCATCTCCACCAAGATCAAGTCTTAAAAACATATTGTCGCCAATTTCTATGTTTCTGCTTGCGCCCGTTCCTCGATATTCTACATTTGTAATCATCGTTTGATGACCGCCGCCTACCGTTCCCTCAACAATTCGGAAAGGCTCGGTTAAAACACTGTCGCCCGAAAAAGCCTGCCTTGTGTCAGGGCCTCTTGCATTTGAAATAGAAACTAGTTCTTCTAAAAGCTGATTAACTTCAACTGCCATTATGCTGAGATCATCCGGCGTGAAAGTACCATGCGCTCCGGTAACAGCCAGCTCTCTGACTCGCTGTAATATTTCCATTGCGGAATTCAAGTTATCATAAGTATTGTCAAAATGATTCCTCGCAAATTGAGTGTTTTGTTCAAAACGATTCAAGCGGTTCATAAACGAATCATATCTGACAGAATGAGCTGCCGAAAACGGATCGTCTCTTAATCTGTGTAACCTAGTTTGCTCGCCCATCCTTCCTGAAATATTCGAAAGATTCTCTTCTTGTTTGCGTAAATGAAATCTCATGTCCGTAAACGGCATATCAGTAGAAATTCTTTTCATAAAACCTCCATCTAGGGTTGTTCGGAAACTTCAGTTTCCGAACAACTTCCTTATAAAAATAGCATTTTTTTAGGCTTTGCCCAAAAAAATGCAAGACATGTTCGGCAACTAACCAAGTTGCCGAACACGTCAAACGCCCATTCGATTTATTATTGTATCGAGCATTGTATTAACAGTTGTAATAAATCTGGCTGCGGCGTTGTACCCGTGCTGAAACCTAATCATGTTTGCGAGTTCTTCGTCCATATTTACGCCGGAAATCGACTGTCTCCAATTGTTTAAATATCTCATTATCTGACTTTCAGTGGCAAGTGATCTTTCCGCTTGTTCCCCCATTAAGGCGATATTACCAATTGTGCTGGCGAAATAATCGTCAAATGTAGCGAACCTGCCAACCATTACAGCATTATTGCGAATAGACGCAATAGCCGCTGCAGCGTCTCCGTTACCAAGATTCGCCGCTCTGTCGTTAAAACCAAAACCTGCGGCGACAAAAGTAGGATCTCTTAAAAGAGCCGAATTTACTTCAAGCCAGCCTGCGGGATTGGCTATCGGAGCGACAGCCCAATCTGTAGTGTCTCCCCTAAAACTGTTCACTGCGTCAGCAACTTCCCATGTAAACGCACCTTCAGGGCCGGACTCGTTCAGGATTCCCGCATAACCTGTAAGGAAATGACCTGAGTCTTCAATATGGCGTATAACAAAATCAGGGTTTACTCTGTGGCCGTTTACAAGTTCTGCCGGAGTTGCTTTTAAAGAAAGCTGTCCGTTTCTGTTAAGACGAGCTACTACTTCGGCTCCTGAATTGTTAATGCGTGTAATTATATCATCTACGGTATCTGTAGAAAAATACGGAATCTCAACCATTCTGTCGGAACCGGAAAGTGTAATAGTACCCTGCAATCCGGGTTGATCTTGCGGCTGAAGCGTATTTTGTCCGTTTATTCTGTAAATCATGGTAGAATCAAATTCGCCTGTTCCGGCTCTGTCAAAGTTGCCCATGACGTTTAACACAAAAGGATATTCAGAAAAGAAATTGATACCTGTAGTTCCGTTTGCACCGTAAGCTTCCCGATGGATTTCGTTTACAAGGTCTGTAAAGTTCATTGTCATATTATTAAGATTTCTGATTTCCTGCTGAATCGTAACATCTCGCAATTCCATCAGAGCGCCAAGTCTTCCTCTTGTAAAAACCATTTCATTTCCAGTATCCTGCCAATGAATGTGAGGAAAACCTTCAAAGTCGGCATTTCTGCGTAAATCAAACTGCCGCCCCTGCTGACCTTGTACCAAAATGTGCCCCGAAGTATGAACCATAAATTCATCAGGGTCTATTCGAGAAACTGTTATGTCGATAATCGATGACAGTTCATCTACCAGTAAATCCCGTCTGTCCATAAGATCATTTGGGTTATCTCCTTGAGCCTGGATACGTTGAATGTCACCGTTAAGCGCTCCAATTTGTCGAGTCAAATCATTTACTCTGGAAACTGTCATCGCTATGTCATCATTTGCCTGTGTCTGCAATCGAGAAAGACCGTTATAATGATTTCTTATACCATCGATCAAAGTTTGTCCTCTTTGAACAACAGCGACACGAAATTCATTGTTCGCAGCGTGCAGAGACAATTCCTGCCAGCCGTCCCAAAAATTGTCCATTGCGCTTCTTACGGAATTCAAACCTGTTTCAAGGTGTAGTTGTTCCATCTCTCGAATGTAACGATCTCGCACAGACCAGTAACCTTCTCCCGAAGCTTGAGCAACAATGCGCCTGTCCAAAAGTTCATCTCGAATACGCTCTATTCTCGCAACAATAACACCCTGCCCTAACTGGCCGGGAGTTTCCGCGCGGTTAAGAGCCGGTAAAAAAATCGGTTCAAAAGTTGTAAACTCAACCCGCTGTCTTGAAAAACCCGGAGTGTTAATATTATTAAGGTTATGACCAACAGTGTTTTGCGCTGTTTGGTGGGCTTGTACGCCTCTTCTTCCTATTTCCAATCCTGTAAATGTTGAAGTCATATCTATCTCCTAAACTTCGTTTTTAGAAACTCCGGCTTAAAACCATGCTATTTAAATTATTAGAGGAATGTACGCCGTCTTTGTTGTAAACTTTTGCGCACCTTTGCGGAAAAGCCAAAGAGAAAAAATCAGTAAGCGTGGATTTAATTTCCCCGATGTGAGTTAAAAGCGCCTCATTTGCTATCTTTAATTTTAACGCTTCAAATTTGAGACTTTGATAAATCGCCGTTAATTCGGTACGCTGATCTTCGGGCAATATAGCAATCAATGAGTAAAACAGCCCTTTTTCATCAAGGTTTTCCGCAATAGTTTGTTCACGAGTCAATGTCTCAAAAACAACAAAAAGTTTTTCACGCTCTTTTTCTATAATTTCTATTTTGCTTTCGATGGAATTTAAAGTCCCTAAATGCTCCTCAAAAACAGCCCATTCACGGCTTGTGATAGCTTTTTGGATATTATCCTGTGTTATTACAGCATTTTGAATCAGCTCACATTCCCTAAGCAGAATATCTCGACATTTCTCGTAGATCATTATATACCTCATTTTTCGCTGCCATTGCAGCGTATATAGATAAAAATGAAACAAAGTTTCATGATACCTCTATTTATATATCGGTATATTAGATTGAGAAATAAACGAAATTACAATTAAAAAACCGCTTCTACAATCTCATCTGAGCCGTCCAGTACAAACTCAGCGGTTTTTCCCAGACAGGAAACTTGATATTTGCCCTTAAAACCCTCGAATTTGATACCGCCCGTTGAATCTGTATTGGCATTTAACTCGGTATGCCACTTTTTTTCTGTTAATTCTTTTAGGGCGGTATACGCCGGTTTGACGCTGTTATCGGTGCGGAGCAGTCCGGCGGGAGCGTGCAGCCACGCATCATCTGTATTTGACCAGTTCGTAATGGCATGGACAGACGAATGGCTAAACAGGATCTCGTACATTTCCTTTAAGTTGTTTGCCTGCCGCTCCTCTCCTTCGGGTGTAGACGGCCACTGGTCAACCTGCCAATCATTGAGATCAACTATGTGAGGCGGCATAAGGTCGCCGGAAATAAATGTATTTTCTGTAAAATGCAGAGGCAGCCCAAAGTGCGCAAAACGTTCCAAAACTTTGTGTGTTTTTTCGGCTCCCCAATATCCTTGGTGTTGATGAGACTGAATCCCGATCACATCGATAGGAATCCCAACGTCTAAACATTTTTCAATAAGCACCGCATAATCAACTGACGTATCAAAATCATTAAGAATTAAAACAGCGTCGGGGTTTGCCCGGCGTGCCGCTGTGAACACTTCCTTAACCATCTTAACTTGACCAATTTCTTTGCACACACGTGTAATGGCGTTGTCGTACTTGTCAAAAACAGGCATTATAACAACTTCGTTTATTACATCCCAAATATCAATTTTACCTTTAAAAGCAAAAACTTCCCGTTCTACCCGTTCAATAACTTTTGACAAAATCTTGGCGTTAGAATAATTCATAAGCCACTCTGCGCAAACTGTGTGCCAGCACAACGGATGCCCCTTCGTAAGAATACCCCTGCCTTTATACCATTCGGCGGCGGCTTTTAAACGCTTTTCGTCAGGTTTGCCTTCTTCCGGCTCATAGCGGCCAAGATAAAAAGGAAGCGTAGCAAAATTATGAATTGAGAAAAGTTTATCCAGTTTTTCCTGTATCTTCGCAGATTGTTCAGCCTCAAGAGCGAAGCCGTCTTCGTTGCCGCCGGCTAACTCCACAGCCTCAAAGCCGCCGCAGCCAAAGAGAAACTGGTGACCTGTCTGCTTGATTTCCACGTTTTGATTTATTATTGGAGAGCCGTTTTCCAAAACCAGCCGCAGACTTACGGA
>Ga0123355_10018489_pt1 | contig 11058 bp, 8 predicted proteins | sample TergutEmb28metaG_3_FD_89872 | JGI IMG/M metagenome (GOLD analysis project Ga0123355, IMG submission 89872) | Embiratermes neotenicus P1 segment gut microbial communities from Petit-Saut dam, French Guiana - Emb289 P1 | ecosystem: Host-associated > Arthropoda: Insects > Digestive system > Gut ...
AGTCAGCATAGTAGTTCATTTCTTCCCATCAGTGGCATATCCGATTGTTTTTTTGGGGGTCTCCTGTTTGCTGATACTGCTGTTTGTTTTTGCAGTAAGGCAGTTAAAACTAGGGCGAATGGATTTTGTTACCACGAGGCTTGGTGTAATTTTTTGCTTGCTTATGATGGTTACTTCCTTTGTTATGCATCAATTTATTCATACCCTTGTGGAATATGAGCATGGTGTTTTTGCGATTGGTTCTTTAATTAGGAACAGTGTAGTGGTGGCAAATGTGCTTGTTATCGTCCTCATTGAAAGCCTAATCAGACAAAACGAAAAATCTCGATTTTTGATTTTGCAAAAATTTCAAAGTGAAATGCAGCAAAACCATATAACTCAACTGGCAGACAATTTAGCGGAAAGAAGATTGATGTCACATGATTTTAGGCACAGTATTGAAATGATTCATTCTTTATTTTCTGTGGGAAAAGAGAACGAACTGAGGGCATATCTTTCAGCGTTATCAAGCAAAAAACCAACCGTGCTGACACTAGACACAGGCAATGTGATGGTAGATGCTGTACTGACTTCAAAGAAAGCGGAAGCGGTTAGCAATAATATTGATTTCACCTTGAAAATGGATATACCCCAAGGGCTTCCGAATATGTCGATTGAAATATGTACGCTTTTAGGCAACGCCTTAGACAACGCAATTGAAGCTTGCGAGCGTTCACTGGAAAAATGCAAATTCATTATAATAGAAATCCGTGCTACCGAAACGCAATTTCTGTGTCGGATAATCAACACAATAGGTGAGAAGCCCAAGCCTAACGGAAAATTCTTGGCAACATCAAAACCCGACAACTCTAATCACGGCATAGGGCTTAAAAGCATGAAGCAAACTTGCGATAATCTTGGTGGCGACCTTAGTTTTGAATACAATGACACCCAATTTGAACTGCAAATATACATTCCAATAATCATTTAGAGCCTGTTTAATATCGCCAATGTAGCGATTTCGTTTGAAATTGGGCTTCGTCTGTCGTCAGCCCATTTCAAATCGAAACGCCTACATAGTCGTTTATGTAAGATTAGTGTTGAGTATGTAAATCCGTTGAGACCTAGTTTTGTTGGTGCTATTCTTCTTTTGTAAGAGCAATAGCATCTTTTTTATTGGGGGATTAACTATGACAATCAGAGACCATGTAATTATGAGTCAGAACAGAAACGCAACGGACATTATGAACAGAAATCGAAATGGGGGAGATTCATCAAACCGAATGTTTGGTTCTCAAGGTTCAAGGGGCAGGGCTATTCCTGATATAGTTTTGCGTCAGTTTACCAGAGATGCCGACAGAACTCGCAGAAGCATTAACGATTTACGTGATGCCAGCCGTAATATATGTGAAAGTAACGTAGACGAACAAGTGCAGGCTGTACGCAGAGTGGTCAATTCCTTTAACAATATGCTATCTTCGTCTAAAGAAAAAGGAGGGCGAAACGTTACGGTGTTGGAGCAACAACTTATAAACCTTGTCCGTGACAATCCCGATGAACTTAGGCGAATGGGCATAACCATAAACCGTGACGGTTCTATGCGTATGAATAATAGCAACGTGCGAACTGCCGCCGAACGAGGAGATATTAGCCGCATTGTCAACAATACTAGTAGTTCCAGTTTTGTAAATTCTCTTTCAGCAACAGCCAATGCGGTTAGCCGTAATCCTAATGCTTTTTTAGTAATCAGTTCGCATCTTCGCCCGCGAAATGTGTTGCAAATGTGGTAACACCGGGAGGGCGAAATTATTGACCGCAGGTTTTTAGAGCCTATTTAATGTCTTTGATAATGCTACAAGCCTATCCTTTCGGATAGGCTTGCTTTTTTTATTGCTCAATTGCTTTTGAGGTTTTTCGCGGGATTCTTAGCAGAAAGGCTACTACGGCCAGTACCGCAATTGCTAGGATAGAATTTAGAATACTAGCGTTGGCGGATTCTGATACTGAAACTGATACATATTCTACTTCGTAGTTTTCTGCTTCGATTGTGGCAGGGGGTGAGTTGTCTGTTGGTTGTTGTGTTGCGGCTAGTGGTTCTGCTTGGGCTACGGGTCTTTCGGGTTGCGGTGGTGGGGCGTAGGGGTATGGGCTTGCAGCGATTTCGGCTGCTGTGCCGTTTACGGTTAGTGTAAATTCTCTTGAACCGCTTCCTAGTGCGTTTTCTGCGGTTATTGTGAAAGTGTATTCGCCGTTGTCTACATTGGCTAAGTAGCCCATTAGTACGCCTGTTGATGGGATTAGTTCTAGCCCAATTGGGATTTCGCCGTCTATGCTCCACGTAATGGGGGCGAAATTGGATTGCTCCGCTAGGAATTGGATTCCGAATCTTTCAGGGTGATTGCCGTGTCTTACTTCTTCTGTTACGAAGGGCAAGGAAATATTTGGCGTGTGGTTTTCCAGCGCGTCCAATACTGCGAAAAATGCGGGTTTTGCTTGGCGGTTAAGGTCGAAGAGGGCGGGGTGTTGCGAATGCGGCCATCTACGCCACGCGCCCTGTTGAGCGGGAAGGTCTTGCCAAATGAAGAAAGTTACACGCTCGATATTATCGGAATAGCGCAGAAAATAGTTGAATATTTGCGAATAACGAACAGCCTGCTCCTCGAATAACTCGGGTAGCCTGTCGTCCGTTGGGACTATTCCGCCGCCTTCTAGGTAAACGTTTAGTTCGGTTATGCTTATTCTCGCGCCTGTTTCTGCGAAACGCTGAATTGCAGCGCGTACTAATCCCGTGGTATTTGGCCAGCCGCGCAAATTGTAATGCCCCTGCATTCCAATGCCTTCTATTAGTAGACGACCGTCGTATAGTGGGTCGTTGCGCCAACGCTCGTTTACGCTTTCTACCATTGCCGCTATTGCTTCGCGTTTGTTGCGCTCAAATTCGTTGTAATCGTTGTAGTACAGCACTGCGAATGGGTCGTAAATTCTAGCAAAACGAAACGCGTAGAATATATAATCCGAACCGCATTCATCACCAACCGCGCCATTTGCAAAAGCATCATACCAGCGTGTGCGTGTTAAATTGTCGTCTTCCAAGCCGTTGCCTGTGCGGCGCATATTTTGCGTCCAATCCAAAGTCATTGGCCAGTTTGTCGCATGAATCGCTTCGTTTACAACATCGTATGCGAAAATCCGACCAGAATATCGACCAGCCACCGTGCTGATAAACTGATGCATGTTCTCAATGGCTTCGGCGCGGGTAATTGGTTCTATTGTGCCAGCGTGGGTTGTTAGCCACGAACGAGACTGTGTATGCCATATCAAATTATGCCATACCATTTTCATATCGCTTTCTTCCGCGAACGCTACTATGTGGTCGGCTGTATCCCAGTTCCAGTTCCATGCATTTGGCGCAGCTCCCAAAACCGCGTCAACTTTGTGCAAATTAGATGCAGTAATCGTGTTGTAATGATGACGATACTTCTCAACCGTTACAGGGTCGCCCATTTGCCCATGATTGCTCCAGATATTCCCAAACAGGAAATACTCGTTAAACGCTTCTGCTAACGACGGCAATGTTAAATCCCAATCGTCTCCCTGCGCTGCTACCGTAAACGGCGACACCACCGCTAAAATCAGTGCCATAGACAAAAATAGCGCGGTAATTCGTTTTGTTTTTATCACCTTACACCTCCATATTTTAGCCCTGCTGGGCTTGTTTCTAATTCTGAGGGCGACGAACATATTATTTTTCTATTTCGTCATCTTCTCCCGCCACGATTATAAGGTAGTCATTGCCATTTTACAAGAAGGTTACGTGCTTTCCTTTTTGAAGTACCATACTCCATTTTTAACCCTCTCCGCCATGAAAAAAATACCCCCTATGCATACGCCATCTTTTGCCGATTACATGCATTTGCAAGCCAAATTTAATTTCCCAGGCAATAAAAAGCACCGTAAACGGATTTATTTATTCGCAAAAGTTGAGTTTTGCGAATAAATAAACCTCATTCTGATATTTATTTAGATATAGGCGGGCTTTTATATAGGCAATGCACAAAGTATGAACGTTAAATAAAGCCACGCTTAAACGCAAAAGAGGTCTGCGCTTAGGCGTGGCTATTATTTAACACTTGCTATTTCATTGATTTCTGTCTGCCTGCGTGGTCTATTTTAAAATTTTCGGTGTAGATTAGCTGTGAGACAGGTACTAGGTCGTAGCCTTTTTCTTTCAAGCCCTTAATTACTGTGTCAAGAGTCTGGGGCGTGAATTTTGCGTCGTTGTGGAATAAGATTATTGAGCCGTTTTGTAGGTCTTTGTGGTTTAGTACGCGGTCTATTTCGTATTCTGCGCCGCGTGCCATCCAATCGTGGCTGTCTACGTCCCATTGAATTGTGTAGTAATTTAGTTCTTCTGCGGCGTTTAGTACGTCGTTATTGTATTCGCCATATGCGGGACGATAGAGATTCATTTCGATACCTGTTACGGCCTTTATTTTGTCGTGACAACCTTTGATTTCCTGTTTGTTTTGCTCTAGGTTTAGTTTAGATACATGCGCGTGGGTATCGCCGTGATTGGCTATATCATGCCCTGCCGTCGCAAATTTCTGTACATCTTCGGGGAACTTATCCACCCATGAGCCACAGAAAAAAAATGTTGCAAGCACATCATTTCGCGCCAGAATTTCTAACAGAATATCGGTGTCATCTGCGCCCCATGCCGCGTCAAACGTAATTGCAACCTGCTTTTCTGGCGTATCAACGCTATAAATTGGAAGCTTCTTTGTTTTACCCGCTTCTGTAATCCCCGCGCCCCCGCTGAAAACCGTAGCCGCCACTTTTTTTTCAATCATAACAGGTGCTGTAATAAGCACCGAAATTGCCGTTGCAAACGCCAGTGCGGCTTGCACTAAATAACGTGTCATTCGTATCATCTCCTACACTTTTGTAAACGATAGTGTATGGAGATTTTTCACAATTATACAGGTTTAAAAGATTAAGTTGGATTGTACTTCCGTCAACGGGTTTGCGTTTCATTCCCAAATCAGTTTGGGGGAGTGGGCTTATGTTCCGCAAAATGTTCTATACTCGCTGCAAGTGTGTATAGCTGGCTTAGAGTATCTTTCCGATTCTTCGTAAGGTTTACGCAACGCTCCTAACAGATTATGCATTGCAGATGCGTCCCCGCTCTCTGCCGCCGCTAAAGCTTCTTCCACATGATGATTCCTTGGGATAACAGCAGGGTTATGCTGTTTCATTGCGTCTGCGATTTTATGTTGGCTTTGAGGTTGTTGGTGTAGTCTATTGCTCCATTTTGTGTGCCAGCTTACGAATTTGGGTATTTGCATCAATGAATCTGAATCCTTAATTGGAAAGCACAAGGAACGGAAGGTATTTGTATAATCAAGTTTATGTGTTGCCATCAAATCCAACAATTCTGCAACCAACGAAGCATCTTCCGATTCGTTATCAATAATCCCTAATTTAGTTTTCATGCCTGTCAACCAATTGTCATTATAATATTTCCAATAGTGTGATATTTCTTTTTCAGCCATTTCTACAGCTTTATTTTGATTTTCATGAAACAGAGGTAACAGCGATTCTGCAAAGCGGGATAAATTCCAAGCACCCATTTGGGACTGATTTTTGTATGCGTAACGCCCTTCTGTATCTATTGAGCTGAATACAGTATTTGGATTATATATATCCATAAAAGCGCATGGCCCATAATCAATTGTTTCGCCAGAAATTGTCATGTTATCGGTGTTCATTACACCGTGAATGAATCCAACTAATTGCCATTTTGCGATTAAATCCGCTTGACGTTCGGCAACTGACCTAAGAAATAATACAAATCTGTTTTCATTGTTTTCAAGTTTAGGGAAATGCCTTCTAATACAATAATCTACAAGCAACCGAGTGTCTTCCTGCGTACCGAATGCGACTGTGTAGTTGAAAGTCCCTACCCTTATGTGACTTGACGCAACTCGTGTTAAAACAGCACCTTGCAAAATCTTTTCCCTGTAAACATCTTTCCCAGTAAGCGCGACCGCCAAGGAGCGTGTCGTAGGGATACCCAAATAAAACATAGCTTCGCTGATTATATATTCCCTAAGCATGGGCAAAAGAGCAGCATAACCATCGCCTCTGCGAGAAAAAGGCGTGGGCCCCGAACCTTTCAATTGAATATCAAATCTGCGACCATCTGGTGCAATTTGCTCACCAAGAACAACTGCTCGACCATCGCCCAGCATGGCAAAATGTCCGAATTGATACCCTGCATAGGCTTGAGATATAGGCTTTGCTCCGTGAGGAAGTATCGTCCCTGCAAATATTTCGGGTGCGATACTCAATTCATCTGAATTAAGCCCCAATGTTTCAGCCAGCCGATGGTTAAAGATATACATTTGCGGAGTCGGTGCAGATTTCGGGTTTTGATTACGGTAAAATATTTGGGGGAGTTCCGTGTAAGAATGTTCAAGATTCCAGCCTTCATTGTTCATAAAGATACCTCATTTCCAAAGTTATTATGCAATGAATGCCGAAAATAATACTTCACAACATTGCATATTGGTAAAGGCACAACCACGAAAATCCGCTAGAGAAGAACCGTCGATTAAAGATTTTTTACGAACTGCGAGATTATAGGGCGTGTTTCCACTACAGAAACGGCACGATTTTTGCGGCAATTTTGTGCCAATCAAGGAGGGTTTCGCGCCGCGTCCTAGAAGGACGCAAGCGAAATCCCGACGCAGAGTGGCGCGAAATTGACCAAAAAGCGTGTCGTTTCCGTAGTGGGAACACGCCTTAATTAAAAACAGCCACTGGCAAAGTACCGAAAGATACTCAGCGCAGTGGCTGTTTTGGTTATCGTCGGGCGTTAGACCCGAGAGACTGTTTATGAATTTGATTGTTTTGGTTGGGGTTTTGTACTTTTGTTCCTTCGGTTTCGCGAATCCAATCATTGGCAGTTTCCAGCGTCCCCGTCAGACCATCGCTGTCACCCGATTTTTTGTGTTTGTCCATCTTCTACACCTCCTGTATCTATCGTTAGTATGCGGAAATTTGAAAATTAAATACCGCATAATTTCGAGGTGCAGTGTCAAGCAACAGGTTCTAAAAATAGCTTTTCAAAAAGTCTACGTCTATTTCGGGGTAGAGTACATATTTTTTTAGGATTGTATGGATTCTTTTTATTGCTTGGGCTTTTTCGGATTCATCTATGATGTATTTGGCTTTTGAGGGATTGCCCTTTTTGTCGGGGGCGGCAGTGATTTTTTGTAGTAAGGTGGCTATTATATCGGCTATTTCTTGCATTTCTGGTTTGCCCATGCCTAGGGTGGTTGTGGCTGGTGTTCCTAGGCGAAGACCGCTGGTGTACCATGGCCCGAATTTGTCGTTGGGTAGGGTGTTTCGGTTTAGGGTTAGACCGCATTCGCGTAGGGCTGATTCGGCTTGACGACCCGTTAGCCCTAGTTTTTCTACGTTTAGTAGCACTATATGGTTTTCTGTGCCGCCTGTTTGTACGTGAATGCCCTTTTCTACCAGCGCGGCGGCTAGGTGTTGGGCGTTTTCTATTACTTTGTGGGCGTAGGTTTTGTATTCGTCTGTGTTGGCCTCTTTGAAGGCTATTGCTTTTGCGGCAGTTACGTGGGGTAGTGGGCCGCCTAGAACATGAGGACAGCCTTTGTCTACATATTCAGCGTATTCGGCTTTGCATAGCACCATTCCGCCGCGTGGGCCGCGTAGGGTTTTATGGGTGGTGGTGGTGACAATATCGGCGTATGCCACAGGGTTGTGAACGCCACTGATTGCGCCGCCTGCAACAAGCCCTGCGAAATGAGCCATATCAACCATCATAACCGCGCCTACTTCGTCGGCGTATTTGCGTAGAAGGGCGTAGTCGATATTGCGCGGGTACGCGCTAAAGCCTACTAGGAAAATTAGCGGCTTTACTTCTTGTAATTGTTTATGCAGTTCGTCGTAATCGAGCAAACCTGTTTCTTCGTTTACGTTGTAGTTGTAAACCTCGAAAAGTTGCGCGGAAACATTATGCCTATATCCGTGCGTAAGATGCCCGCCTGAATAAAGCCCCATGCCCAAAAGTCGTTGATTACCCATTGCCGCACGGATTTCGTCCCATTCTGCCTTCGATATGTTCAAGAGATTTTTTTCGCCAAGCTTGTCCATCATGGGCGTTTGAACTTTCATGCGCAACACCGCAAGAAACGCTACTAAATTAGCGTCTGCACCCGAATGCGGCTGTACGTATGCATGTTCGCAATTGAATAACTTTTTTGCTTCGTCGCACGCCATTTGTTCTATGTTATCAACATTGTCGCAACCTGCGTAGAAGCGGTTACCTACGAACCCTTCGGCGTACTTGTCTGTAAGTAAATTGCCCATCGCGCTCTGCGCCGATAACGAACAGTAGTTTTCGCTTGCGATTAGTTTTAGGTGGCTTCGCTGGTCGATTAGCTCTTTTAAGATGCTTTTTGCCACTTGCGGATGCTTTTTTGCAACCATTTCAAGGTTTGCCGTAAATGCAATCATTTCCGTGCTAAGTTCGTTTAGTGGTTTTGATGCTAGGTAGTCTTGTAACATTTTTCATTCTCCTTTAATCTCGCCAGTATGCTTTTTTAAGAAACATTTGCCATATTCGGTTTGTTTCCGAAAAATCAGAATCGCTTAGCTGGGAAACTCCATGAATGCCCAGCATTCGTAACTCATGAAGAATTTGTTGCGACCTTTCGCAATCACGCAACGCCCATAAAAATTGTGACAACATTTGATATTCCCATGTGTTAGCGGCTTTGTGGCGCGAATACTCCGCGACATCTTCCACCAGCCGCAAAAAGTACACTTGCCGATAACGTGGGTCTTCGATGTTATTGTCGAAATCGCTTGCGTAATTCTTCAAGCTGTTGCATATGATTCGATACATTGTTTTCCTCTATACATCGTACAAAATTGTTAAGTAATGCTTGGGTTGTTATCCATAAAACAATTTCACGCGCCCATTTTGTTTGCGAGTGGCTTTCATGTCTATGATGCGTTGGTTTGTTGAACCGCGAAATTTTAGGTCTAAGTCGCGTTGTTCGCGAATGTATGGGCCATCTATTAGGTAGTCGGTTAGGTCTAATAGGGCTTGAACATCTGCGTCTTCGCGGCTTATTAGGTCTTCGTATGTGTTGCCTGTGAAGGTGGTTACGTCCCAGCCGATTCGTTTTGCTTCAAATGCGACTTGCGCTAAGTCGCCCGCTTGCAAGAATGGCTCGCCGCCCGAAAATGTTACACCCTTAACCATTTTTCTGGCAGGCCCAACTTTTTTCATTAGCCGAATGACTTCGCGAACGGTATGCTCGCGCCCGCCCACTCGCGAATGACTATCTGGATTGTGGCATTCGGGGCAACCAAGGTCGCAACCTTGCACAAAAATAACCACTCGTATGCCTGGCCCATCTACTAAACTTTCGTATGTTATCCCAGCTATTCGCACGATTAAAAACTCCTTTTTTGTCTATGAACTGCAACTGGCTTCAAGATGTGTATGTGGCAAAGAATGCAGGTTATCGGCGAAAGGCGCTATGCCGGTTATTTATTGCCTTGGAAACTGTTCATGGCTTTGAGACGTATGCGTTAGCTTACCAATACAGGTCGTCAGCGAAATGCGGCTTTGCCGCCGCTTATTTATCATGCTTATTGCGGCTTTGCTCCTCTGCTAGTTTGCTATCGTTGAATCTGTCGAGAGTGGAAAGATAGCCCGTGATGCGACGAACTCTACTGATGTCATCACTACCGCAAGCGGTGCAGGTTTCGCTATTGTGCAAACCTTGTTTTCCGCAGTCGCGGCAGATGTCTAGTGGGAAGTTTACTGCACCGTAACCCATGTCTGCCTCTGCCATTGCACGGATAATTTTTTCGTATGCCTCGATATTATGACCTGGCGCAGAGGAAAGCTCTACATAAGATATATGCCCAGCGTTGCAGTATTGATGATATTGCCCTTCGATAGCTATTTTCTCCAGCGCGGTGATATTGCATTCCACTGGGACGTGGAAAGAATTGGTATACCATTTTTTGTCGGTTATGCCCGATAGTTCGCCGTATTTTTCTACGTCTAGTTTTACGAATTTTCCGCTTAATTGCTCGGCAGGAGTGGCTAGTAATGAGAAGTTTAAACCATGTTTAGCGGAAGCGTCGTCGCAAATGCGACGCATGTAGCTAACTATAGAAATACCCTGTGCTTGACTACCTTGATTTTCGCCGTGATGATGCCCCGTTAGCGCAACAAGGCATTCAGCAAGCCCAATAAACCCAACACTTAAAGTGCCGTGTTTAATAGCCTTTTCAATCGGGTCATTAGGTTTAAGACCGTCGCTATCAAGATAGAGCTGTTGCCCCATCAAGAATGGGAAATCCTTCACTCGCAGATTTTTTTGCAAATTATAGCGCGTTAGCAACTGTTTAACAGCTTTATCCATAGTCTCGTCCAGCAGGCGATAAAATTTCCCAATATCCTTACCCGCCCGAATGCCAAGACGCGGCAAATTAATCGAAGTAAAACTCAAATTGCCCCGCCCGTCGGTAACAGAAGGCCCATTTGCATTAGTGATAACCCGCGTGCGACATCCCATATATGCTACATCTTCGCCATTGAAAACATTGTTGAAGCTTGCATCTTGGAATGAAAATGTTGGGAAAAGCCGTTTACAAGCAACCTGCATAGCAAGGTGGAATAAATCGTAATTCGGGTCGCCCTCGTCGAAATTAACACCGTAACGCAATTTAAAAATCAGATTCGGAAAAATAGGCGTTTCGCCTTTGCCCAACCCGCGTTCATATGCGCGAAGGAAACATTCTGTAACCATGCGCCCACCGCGACTGGTGTCAGTTCCAATGTTAATGCTGGAAAACGGTACTTGCGCCCCTGCCCGTGAGTGCATGGTGTTTAAGTTATAAATGAAGGCCTCCATAGCCTGATAAGTTTCGGTACGCGTATGCTTATCCACGAGGTCGAGAATTTCTTCTTCGGGGGCAGAAACGCCCAATGTCTCCAGATTTTCGCGGATAAGTTTTTCC